>Ga0102935_1000051_pt1 | contig 36141 bp, 36 predicted proteins | sample SalPonR2_A_D2_MG_FD_78508 | JGI IMG/M metagenome (GOLD analysis project Ga0102935, IMG submission 78508) | Salt pond soil microbial communities from South San Francisco under conditions of wetland restoration - Salt Pond MetaG R2_A_D2_MG | ecosystem: Environmental > Aquatic > Marine > Intertidal... | reverse complement strand
CTCGTCGTTCGCTGCGCTCACTCCTGCGGTTCTTGTCTCGCCCGTCTTCGTCGAGAGCGCAGCCCCTTCCAGTCCCGCCCGTGGCGGGTGTTCGACCAGCATTCGCTTAACTAAACACGACCCCGCGGCGCGGGGAAACATTCAAATCCCCGACGCGGGAGTTCCGGGACGAGACTATGGGACGGGTTTACGCAGTCGTCAGCGCGAAGGGGGGAGTCGGGAAGACGACGACCGCGGCCAACCTGGCGGCGGCGCTCGCCGCGGCCGGCTCGCGCGTCGCCGTCGTTGACGGCGACCTCGGGATGGCCAACCTCGCGAACGCACTCGGGATCGACGTCGGTGAGGTGACCCTCCACGACGTGCTCGCGGCCGACAGCGAGGCGGCGGGCGCCTCGGATGCCGCGACGGAGTCCGGCGACGTCGGACTCGAGGCGGCGATCCACGACGGGCCACACGGGCTCTCGGTCGTGCCCGGGTCGCCGGCGCTGGACGCGTTCTCCCGGGCCGATCCCGAACGCCTCGAGGCCGTGCTCACGGCCCTCGCCGCCGACCACGACTACGTCATTCTCGACACGGGCGCGGGGCTGAGCAACGACACTGTCGCCCCGCTGACGTACGCCGACGAGGTCTTGCTCGTGTCGACGCCGACCCGGGACGCCCTCGGCGACACCGACAAGACCCGGCAGGTGGCAGAGCGTCTCGGCGCCACCGTGGCGGGCGCTGCGCTCCTGCGTGCCGACCCCGCCGCCGCCGAGTCCGACGTGGTCGTCGAGGCCCTCGACGCCGGGGTTCTGGGTACCGTCCCGGACGCCGAGGAGATTCGGGAGGCCGCCGACGCGGGCAAGCCACTCACGGAGTTCGCGCCCGAGAGCCCGGCCGCAGCGGCGTTCGCGTCGCTCGCTGCGGCACTCACCGGCGAACACGTCGCCGCCCCCGCGGCTGACGACGCCGCTGTCGATCCCCCGGAAGAGACCGACGGAGAGCCGGTCGAAGCGGCCGGGACTGAAGATCAGCCCCAGGAGACTGGCGACGTGGAACCGGACGAGGCAACCGACGGTGCGGAAGCCGATGACGGCGACGCCGAAAGCGATACTGAGCGCCTCGACGTCAGCGACGCGGAAGCCGGTGAAGCGGAAGCCGGTGAAGCTGAAGCCGGTGACGCGGAAGCCGATGACACAGAAGACGACGTCAGCGACGCGGAAGCCGGTGACACAGAAGACGACGTCAGCGACGCGGAAACCGGTGACACAGAAGACGACGTCGGCGACGCGGAAGCCGATGACACAGAAGACGACGCCAGCGACGCGGACAAGACCGACGACGGCGTGTCGATGTCCGGGGCGCCGGACGAGGACGCCCACGTCGAGGGCGATGCGGCGGCTCCCGGCGCGGCGTCGGCGGTCGCCTCCGAGGATCCGATCATCGAGACGGTCGACGAGCCCTCAGAGTCGCCGGTCGAACCCGCCGATCCTCAGGCGGTCGCAGCGGCGGGTGACGCGGGCGACGACGATGGCGTGTACACCACCCCGCTGGAGCAGGTCCCGATCGAGGAGGCCGAAGCGACAGACGAGTCCGACGGGTCCGGCGACGGCACCGACCTGGAGGGGGTGGAGCCGACGGCCACCGACGCGGACGACGAGAGAGATTCCGACGGTCGCGACAGCGACGCTGGGACCGAGTCCGACGGTGATGACGGCAGCGAGAGCGACGGTGACGACGGCAGCAAGCGCGGCGGGTTCTTCAGCCGGTTCTTCGGGTGACCCGCCACGAAACGGGAACTTCTTTTATTCGGGTGCGGTGAGTCGACGGTATGGCGGAGAACAACTCGCGCGTTCCCTTCTGGTGGCTCGTCCTGTTCCTACTGCTGGCGCTCGGGGCCGGGGCCGCGGCGGTGCTCAGCGTCGGCGGGTCGCTTCTCGCCGGTGTCGCCCTCCCGGTCGTCGCGTGAGCAGCCGCCGGAAACGCCGGTTCGGACCGGGGTCCGAGAGCGTTACATCGAGTCCGGGGCCTCGATTCCGATGGCGTCGAGCGCGTTCGCGACCGTATGTCTGGACGCCTCCACGAGCCCGAGCCGCGCCGCGGCGACCGCATCGTCGTCGGCGTTGAGCACGGAGCACTCCCGGTAAAAGCGGTTGAACGTCTCCGCGAACGACCGCGCGAACGTCGCGACGACGTGAGGTTCCAGCCCCTCGGCGGCCCGTTCGATCACCACGGGGAAGCGGGCGATCTCCGCGATGAGTTCGCGCTCGGCCTCGGTGTCGAGCGCGGAGACGTTCGTCGAGGGGTCGATTCCCGCCGCCGCGGCCTCTCCCTCGATGCCGCAGCACCGGGCGTGGACGTACTGGACGTACGGGGCCGACTGCGCCTCGAAGTCGAGCGCACGGTCCCACTCGAAGGTGATCCCTTTGGTGGGCTGTTTGGAGACGATGTCGTACCGAACCGCGCCGATCCCGACCTGCCGGGCGATCCGGTCGACGTCCGCAGCGTCGAGGTCGTCGTCGCGGCCCCGGGAGTCGAGCCGGCGTTCGACCTCCTCTCGCGCGCGCTGGATCGACTCGTCCAGCAGGTCGTCGAGGTCGACGCCGGTGCCCTCCCGAGTCGACATCCCGCCCTCGGGAAGGTTGACCCACGAGTAGAACGTCTGTCTGAGCGCGCCGGTGTCGTGGCCCAATATCTCGAGGGCGGCCTCGAGCTGTTCGGCCTGGAGCTTGTGGTCCTCGCCGAGCACCGTCACCGCCTCGTCGTAGTTGTCGAACTTCCACTCGTGGTGGGCGAGATCGCGGGTAGTGTAGAGGGTGGTACCGTCCGAGCGCAGGAAGACGAGGTTCTTGTCGAGCCCGAACGCCGAGAGGTCGAGCTGCCAGGCGTCGTCCTCGTAGACGGCGTGTGTCGACTCTCTGAGGCGCTCGACCACGTCGGCGGCGGCGCCGTTCCGCATAAACTCCGTCTCCTTTACGAACCGGTCGAACTCCGCGGGGAGGCGGCCAAGTGACGTCCGCATCCCGCCGAGCACCCTGTCGACGACCGTCGCGACGCGGTCGAAGGCCTCCTGATCGCCGGCTTCGAGCCCCTGCATAATCTCGGCGATTTCGGTCTCCGCCTCGGCGACGGCGTCCTCGTCACCGGACTCGAGGAACTCGGTGCCCGCCCGGTAGTACCGCACCAGGTCGTAATCTGCGCGGTCGCGCTCGGGGTCGGGGAGTTCCGACTCGTCGAACGTCTCGTAGGCCCAGGTGAACGTCGCGATCTGTCGGCCGGCGTCGTTGACGTAGTAGTGCGTTTCCACGTCGTGGCCGGCGTACGACAGCACCCGCGCGACCGCGTCGCCGTAGATGGGGTTCCGGGCGCGGCCGACGTGAACGGGACCGGTCGGATTCGCGCTGGTGTGTTCGACCACGACCGACCGACCGGTCGACGGCAGCGTTCCGTAGTCGGAGTCCCGCCCCGCTTCGAGCGCGTCGGCGTAGTATCCTGTCGAGACGTAGAAGTTCACGTACGGGCCCTGAGTGTCGACCCGGTCGACGTACTCGTAGCCGTCCGGTTCGACCGCGTCGGCGACGTCCGCGGCGACCGAGGGCGGCGGCGCACCCACCTCGCCGGCCAACCGGAACGCGACACTCGACGCCAGCGTCGCTCCCACGTCCTCCGGCGGTTCCTCCACCCCGAGGTCGTCGGTCGGCAGATCGAGCGCCCGCAGGGCAGACTCGACCGCGTCTTCGACCTCCGCACGGAAGCGTCTGAACATACCCGCCGTTGTCGAACCGCGATTAAATCCCTTCCGAACGGGTACGGACCGGCGCTTTATCGCCACCACTCCGGCGTGCCCCGGTGGCCGGAGGCCGGGCCCGGACGTGAGTCTGAGCCTCGCCGACCGGGTGCGCAACGCCCCCACCGATGGATTTAGATTCCGGGGGGTGCGAAATCCGACTATCCCGGCAGTAACCCTCCGGGCAAATGCTATAACGATTCTGTGATGCATCTCGGGGCCGTTATACTTAACACGGCCCCAGCCCAACTTTCGGCAATGTCAGAATCGGCAGTCCCCGCCGTCGGGTACGACGAACTGGCGGCGCTGAAGTTCGTCGCGCTCGAGGGGGGTCGGTCCGGACCGGTCAAGATCTCCTGTTCCGGGCTCGCGGGCCACCTCGACGCGTCGAGTCAGACCGCCTCCCGCCGGCTTCAGCGGCTGGAGTCCGCCGGACACCTCGACCGCGACGTGGTCGCCGACGGCCAGTGGGTTTCGCTCACCGAGTCGGGCGAGGCGGCGCTCCACCGCGAGTACGCCCACTACCGCCGCATCTTCGAGGGCACCGATCCTTCGGCCGTAGCACTCGAAGGGACCGTCACGAGCGGGATGGGCGAAGGGCGGCACTACATCTCGCTTTTGGGGTATATGAGACAGTTCCGCGAGCGACTCGGGTACGAGCCGTTCCCCGGTACGCTCAACGTCGACCTCAACGAGGAGAGCGTGCGGGCCCGCTCTGCGGTGTCGTCGCTATCGGGCGTCCCGATCGACGGCTGGGAAGACGACGATCGGACGTTCGGCCCCGCGACGTGTTACGCCGCTACCATCGAGTACGACGGCGCGACTGCCGAGGAGACCCACATCATCGTGCCCGAGCGCACCCACCACGACGAGACCCAACTCGAGATCATCGCACCGGTCAGGCTCCGCGACGAACTCGGGGTCGACGACGCGGCCGTCGTCTCCGTCCGCGTGGAGGCGGTGGAATGACCCGGACGACGGCCGACCTCGGGCCGGAGGCGACCGACGGGAGCGCGGTCGACCGGGCGGTGGCGGCGTTCCGAGACGGAACTCCGGTACTGGTCCACGACGCCGCCGACCGCGAGGGTGAGACCGACATCGTCTATCCCGCGGGCGCGGTGGATGCCGACGCGGTCGCCCACCTCAGGAACGACGCCGGCGGGCTGGTCTGCACCGCCGTCTCCGACGCCGTCGCGGACGCGGCCGGCCTGCCGTTTCTCGAGGACGAACTCGACCACCCCGCGGCCGCCGACCACGACATCACGTACGACGACCGATCGTCGTTCTCACTTCCGGTGAACCACCGCGAGACGTTCACCGGGATCACCGACGACGACCGCGCGCGCACCATCCAGCGGTTGGCCGACGCCGCAGCGGCAGCGCGCTCCGAGGACTACGACGCAGAGGAGTTCGCTGCGGAGTTCCGGACCCCCGGCCACGTCCACGTGCTCCGGGGCGCGCCGAACCTGCTGGCCGACCGGCGGGGCCACACCGAACTCGGGCTCGCCCTCGCCGAAGCAGCTGAGCTCCCGCCGGCAGTCGTGGTCTGTGAGATGCTCGACGCCGACTCCGGCGGGGCGAAAGGCCCCGCTGCGGCCCGGGAGTACGCCCGCCAGAACGGCTACGTCTACGTCGAGGGCGCGGCGATCGTCGACCGACTGGGCTGACTCGCTCGGTTCACCCGCTTGCCCGGCACGCGCGACCCGCCCGGGGAGGGCAGCGGTTCGCCCGTACCGACGCCTAACCCACCGCAGACGCTCCTGTATGGTTTTATACCCCGGGCCGCAAACGACGGCATATGGGATTTGACGAGATGGACGTCGACACGATCTGGCAGGACGGGGACTTCGTCGACTGGGACGACGCGACGGTGCACGTTCTCACGCACGCGCTCCACTACGGCACGGGAATTTTCGAGGGCGTCCGGTGTTACGACACTGAGAACGGCCCCGCGATCTTCCGGTGGGACGAGCACCTCGACCGGTTCTACCAGTCGGCGAAACCGTACGATATGGAGGTCCCGTTCTCCCGCGACGAACTCACGGAGGCGACTCTCGAACTCCTCCGCCGCGAGGAGTTACGGTCGTGTTACATCCGCCCCGTGGCGTTCTACGGCTACGGCTCCCTGGGCGTGAGCCCCAAGGAGAACCCGGTCGACACCGCAATCGCGGCGTGGCCCTGGGGTACTTACCTCGGCGAAGAGGCACTGGAACGTGGCGTCGAGGTGATGATCTCCTCCTGGCGGAAGTACGCCTCCAGTCAGATCCCGACAAACGCCAAGACCACCGGGCTGTACGTCAACTCCCTGCTTGCGGGCGAGGAGGCCCGTCGGAACGGCTACACCGAGGCGATCGTGCTGAACAAGGAGGGCCAGGTTGCCGAGGGCCCAGGCGAGAACCTCTTTCTCGTCCGCGACGGCGAGATCTACACCCCGGGGCTCTCTCAGAGCATCCTCGACGGCATCACGCGCAACACTGTGATCGAACTCGCCCGCGAACGCGGCTACACCGTTCACGACCGAGCGACAATCTCCCGGGGCGAACTCAATACCGCCGACGAACTGTTCTTCACCGGCACCGCCGCGGAGGTGACGCCCATCCGGAAGGTCGACAACGTCACGATCGACGACGGCTCCCGTGGCCCCGTCACGCAGGAACTCCAACAGGCGTTCTTCGATCTCGTGGAGCGCCGGACCGACGCCCACGAGGAGTGGTTCACGTACGTGTGACCGGCCCGGGGTGCCTCGCGGAGGAGTTGCGGCCTGATTGCTGCGGGTGTGGCCGCCCGGGCGACCCGACTGCGCCGTCGTGCAGAGCGCAGTCGGGTCGGTAGTGGTCTCGGATCGAACTCGAACGTCGATCGGGCATCCGCCACGAGCGCCGAGGTGACGCGCGCAACGCCCGTACAGGGCCTCGCCGGCAAGAGGAGTGTCTCGCCAAGCACCGTCTCGACAATCTCGGGGGCGTCGTCGAGAGAGACGATTCCAAGATCAACCACGAGGCGGCCGGCCTCCCGTTGTAGGCCCGTTCAGCCGAACCGCAACGCCCGAGCGCGCCGAGCGGGTCGAGCAACTCCTTGAGGTGCGGGAGGATAGGCGTTCGAGGGACGGTGGCCGGACAACCAAACCCCTTCGTCGAGGTCGTTGCTGACCACACCAGCAACGCCGTCCGGGTCACGGACGCGATTCACGGCCTGGGTCCCTCCGTCGAGGGGGCAGAGACCCTGCGCCAGCGCCGCGTTCAACCGTTCGATCGCTCCCGCGTCGAGCCACCGGCCGCCGACGACCCCGCGGCCCACCGGAGTCCGCAGACGATACACCACGCCTCAAGCCGGCGGAGCGAACGATTTCGGCGTTTTCGGCTGTTTTACGAAACCAGGGACGTTTTTCTCCTATCGAACAGCCCGTATCCTCAGTCCGGAACATGTCTTCCAAGTAATATTTTTATGTGGGTAAGGCATCTGAGTGTGTATGCTCAACAGTTCACACGGCGGCGCGGTCCCAGCGGGCGAGGACAGCGGGCAGGATCGGTTCTCGCCCCGGTCGTGGGTGCGGTGGCTCCCGCAGTCTCCTGGCAGCGCCGACGGCCCGCGGCCTCTCGGCGAGGTGGCATCGAGCGAAGCCGCCCGGCAGGCCGATCCGTCGGTGGCTGACCGGTCAGCAGTCGACGTCGGAACGACCGATCCACCACCAGCACACTCCCCTCCGGCAGTGGCGACGCTGGGCGTCGTGGCAGCCGATCCAGGACCGTCCGGAGTCGCACCCGGTGCGGTGACCACGGAAGGGGTTCCGGTCTCGGACGCGCTCGATGGACCAACAGCACTGACGGGACACGCCTGGACCAGCTAATGAGTGGGGAGGAACCCAAAGCCGAGGCGGTGAGTCTGTTGCGGGACCTCGGACTGAAGGAGTACGAGGGGCGATGCTTTCTTGCGCTGGCGCAGCTCTCGACGGGAACCGCCAAGAGAATCAGCGAAATCTCGGAGGTCCCTCGGACCCGGGTGTACGACGCCGTCCGGGTACTGGAGTCGAAGGGGTTGGTCGAAGTGCAGCACACGACCCCGCAGAAATTCCGGGCGGTCGGCATCGAGGAGGCGATCGAAATCTTGCGTCAGCAGTTCGATACGCAGATCGACACGCTCCAATCCCACCTCGAAGCCCTCGATAACCAACCGGCGATCGACGACGACGACCGGGTGCAGGAAGTGTGGGGGCTGTCCGGCCACGACGGCATCGAATCACGGGCACACGGGCTGGTGGAGGACGCCGAATCCGAGATCGTCCTGCTGGTCGTCGACGAAGAACTCCCGACAGAGGCGCTGTACGACCAACTGCGCGACGCGGTCGACCGAGGGGTCGAAGTGATCATCGGCGGCGAGACGGACGCAATCGTCGCTCAACTCGGCACCGAGATGTCCTCGGTGAAGATGTTCGAGACCGAACTGGACTGGCTGTTAGGACCGTCGGACGACGACGAGGTCGCCATCAGCCGCCTGTTGTTGGTCGACCGCAAGACGTTGCTCGTCAGTTCGTTCTGTCCGGACGCCGACCACGACGGCGCACACGAGCAGGCGGTCTTCGCCGACGGCTTGGCGAACGGGGTCGTCGTGCTCATTCGTCGGATAATCTTCTCGGGTCTCCCCACGCAGTGAACCCGTCGCTCCGACACGGGGTACTGTACGCAGTTGCCGGTCGTGGCTGACCCGTGTGAGCGACGACCGGCGGCTCGTTGGAATAGTCCGGCTCAGTCCTTCGATCGCGCGTCGATCTCGATCGACGTTGTCGGCTCCTGTTCGCCGAATCCCGCCGACAACACCCGCGTCAGCGCCTCCTCGACGCTCTCGTCGGTCTCGGTGATGTCCTCGGGACCGACCTCCATCACGAACCCAGTTGTGATGTTGGGCGCAGTAGGCATAAACAGCACCACGCGCCCGTCGTCGGTCGTTTTCCCGGTTTTAAACGCGGTCATCCGCATCCCCTCCCAGGGCTCGACTTTCACCGGTTTCTGGAGGTCCTCGGTGCCGGTCACCGCGGTTTCGACCGCCAGTTTCGAGGCGTTGTACAACACCCGGATCAGCGGCACCCGGTTCATCGCGGCGTCGAGATACGACTCGAACAGTCGCCCGACGGTGGTCCGCATTAGATAGCCGACCGAAAGCACCAGCATCACGAACACGATCACGGCGACGAAGAACCCGAACGGCTCCTGTAACCCCCGGATGATCGGCAGATCGACGATCTGGGTATACAGGTAGTTCAGGACGAGCAGGATGATGAGGATCGGTGCCAACACGACCAACCCACTCGCGAAGTCGCGCCTCCAAGAGGACATCCAGCCAGTCTTAGATGCCCCACGGATTAAACCAACCGACGTTCCGGCCGGGTCGGTGTGTGGTACAACTCTGAACCGGGGGGTCTTTGTCGCCGCCGTCTGTGGCCCGAGATATGCTCTACGCGCTCGTCGCCGTCGCGTTCTGGGCGATGCTGCCGGCGTACATCCCGAACAACGCCGCCGTCCTCGCCGGTGGCGGCGCCCCCATCGATGGCGGCCGGAGGGTCGACGGCCGGCGGCTCCTCGGCGACGGCAAGACCTGGCGCGGCACCGCCGTGGGCACGCTCGCGGGCTTTCTCCTCGCGCAGGGGCTGAACGTCGTGGCTCCCGCTGTCAGTGCCCAGACCGGGATCTCGGTGCCGACCTTCCCGGTCGCGGCCGCGTTCGGCCTCGCGTTCGGCGCGATGCTCGGCGACATTTCCGCGTCGTTCCTGAAGCGACGAACCGGCCGACAGCGCGGGGCCGCGTTCCCGGTCGTCGACCAACTCGACTTCGTCGTCGGCGCTCTGGCGTGTGCTGCGCTCCTCGATTTCGGGTGGTTCGTCGGCACGTTCACGCTTCCCGTGGTGGGCGTCGTAATCGTACTCACGCCCATACTCCACGTCGTGACAAACGCGGCGGCGTACGTTGTGGGACTGAAAGAGGAGCCGTACTGATCCACCGGTTTGTGCGCAGAGTTTCCCCGCTGGCGTCGTGGTACAGACGCCGGCGGCGACCGCCCTGCACCGGACGACCACCGCTGTCGTCTATGACTCTGTGGGTGTGTTTCACCCGGAACCGTCCGGTTTAAGCGGGTCGCCCGCGCCCATCAGATCAATGGCGAACGACGAACTCATTGGGGCCCTTCGGGAGGCTGATGCGGTCAGATTCGGGGAGTTCGAGCTCTCCCACGGCGGCACCTCTGACTACTACGTCGACAAGTATCTCTTCGAGACCGACCCCCGGTGCCTCCGGCTGATCGCGTCGGCGTTCGCCGACCGCGTCGGCGACGAGACGCTCGCGGGCGTCGCCCTCGGGGCAGTGCCGCTCGTCGCGGTCACCAGCGCCGAGACCGACACCCCGTACGTCATCGTTCGGAAGGAAGCCAAGGAGTACGGAACCGGAAACCGGATCGAAGGCCGGCTGTCGGCCGGCGAGTCGGTGGTGGTCCTCGAGGACATCGCCACGACCGGGCAGAGTGCTCTCGACGCGGTGACAGCCCTCCGGGACGCCGGCGTGACAGTCGAACGCGTACTCGTCGTGGTCGACCGCGAGGAAGGAGCGCGGGAGCTACTGAGCGACGCCGGCGTGGAGCTCGAGGCCTTGGTGACCGCCGCCGACCTCCTCGCAGACGACCGGGAGTGAACCTGAGTACTGTGGCGAGTCACCGGTCCTCGCTCGCACCGGTCGACCACGACCGGGATGGCAGCGTGTGTCCGGTTGCACATCCGACCGCACGACGGCGTGCGGTCGAGTGAGCGGAGACCTCCGAGCGCTGCGGTCGGTGACCACCGCACGCACGTCCCACCCGCGACGGGCGGATCCCCGCGTTCGTGTGGGTTTCCGACCGGTTTCGGATCGACGTATTCATACACGCGAACCGTCGCAAGTCGAGGTATGAACAGAGCGGAGAAGGCGGCCCTCCAACTCCAAGCGGTCGCGATCCTGCGGATGCTCAAAGAGACTCGGACCTACGACGAACTCGCCGACGTCACCGACCTTCCTGCCGGCGATCTCAACCGGTACGTCAACGGCCACGTTCTCCCCGGCACCCAGCGGGCCCGCGATCTCGTGGAGAACCTCGGTCGCGACGCCCTGACCGCGGAGCTCGAAGCGCGCGTCGAGTTCGACGACGGCGGGTACGTCGACAACTCCGCGGTGGTGTTCGACCAGACGTTCCTCGATCTGGTGGCGCCCGTCGCCGCCAACACCGTGGGGTTCGAACGGCCGGACGTGGTCCTGACTGCCGCCACCGACGGCATCACCCTCGGTGCCGCGATGGCGAGTCACTTCGATGCCCGCGTGGTGTACGCCAAGAGGTCCAAAGAGACGGCCGTCGAGGAGTTTATCGAGTCCCGCCAGCGCGTCTCGCCGGGGATGGAACTGACTTACTACCTCCCGGCGCGCACGCTATCCCCGAGCGACACCGTTCTCGTGGTCGACGACCTCATCCGGTCGGGCGAGACGCAGGCCCTGTTGCTCGACATCGCACGCCAGGCGGGCGCGTCAGTTGCGGGCGTCTTCGCACTCATCGCGGTCGGCGAGGAGGGGCTCGACCGCGCCCGCGAGCGCACGGACGCCCCCGTCGACGCGCTCTCGACGTTCGCCCCCGAGTGACACCGGGACGCCGCCGAGGTCGATGAAAACGTTTATCGATCCGATGGCGGCTATGCTCAGATATGTATTATGGGGCTCGCTGACTCCCTCGCAGACCGCTTCGGTGTGCACGAACACGGATCATCCGTCCGGACCGAGCTTCTGGCCGGAGCGACGACATTCCTGACGATGTCCTACATCGTCGTCGTCAACCCCGCGATCCTCTCGGGTGCGATCACGCCACAGGGGGTCTCTCAGGGTGAGGTCCAGTCGATGCTCGCGGTGGTCACGATCATCGCGGCGGCGACAGCCACGCTCGTGATGGCGCTGTACGCCAACCGCCCGTTCGCGCAGGCGCCGGGACTGGGGCTGAACGCCTTCTTCGCGTTCACGGTCGTCGGCGCGCTCGGCGTCCCGTGGCAAACCGCCCTCGCCGCGGTCGTTGTCGAGGGGCTGCTGTTCGTTGCCCTCACGGCGGTCGGCGCGCGTGAGTACGTGATCGGACTGTTCCCGAAGCCCGTGAAGTTCGCGGTTGGGACCGGGATCGGGCTGTTCCTCGCGATCATCGGGCTGCAGGCGATGGGGGTCGTGGTCGGCGACGAGGCGACGCTCGTCACCCTCGGCTCGGTCGCATCCAACCCCGTAGCGATCCTGTCGGTGATCGGGCTGTTCTTCACGTTCGCGCTCTACGCTCGGGGCGTCCCCGGGTCGATCATCATCGGCATCGTCCTGACGACCGCGGCCGGGTGGGCCATCACCCGGTTCGGTCCCGTCTCGCCGGAGGCCGGTCTCGTCGCCGGCAGCGCCGCAGTTACCTACGACATCACCCCGCTGGCGGGCGCTTTCGTCTCCGGCCTCGCGAACGTCGAGGCGTTCACGTTCGCCTTGGTGGTGTTCACCTTCTTTTTCGTCGACTTCTTCGACACCGCCGGCACGCTGGTCGGCGTCGGTCAGGCGGGGGGGTTCCTCGACGAGGACGGGGAGTTCCCCGACATCGACCGGCCGCTGATGGCCGACGCGGTCGGGACGACCGTTGGCGGCGCGTTAGGTACCTCGACGGTGACAACCTACATCGAGTCCGCCTCCGGCGTTGAGGAGGGCGGGCGGACCGGGCTGACCGCGCTCACGATCGCCGGCCTCTTCGTCGGCTCGCTCGCCTTGGTGCCGCTCGCGGCCGCGATCCCGCTGTACGCCTCCCACATCGCCTTGGTCGTGATCGGCGTTGTGATGCTCCGGAACGTCATCGACATCGAGTGGAACGACCTCACCCACTCCATTCCAGCGGGGATGACGATCCTGGTGATGCCGTTCACCTACTCCATCGCCTACGGCATCGCTGCGGGCATCGTGTCGTACCCACTGATCAAACTCGCCGCGGGGGAGGGCAGCGACGTCCGCGCCGGCCACTGGGCGCTCGCGGGCGCGTTCGTGATCTACTTCGTCGTCCGTACCGGCGGCGTGCTCACCGGACAACTGTAGCGGCACCGTCGCGGGCCGGATTCCGGGGCCGGGACTCCTTCGACCGCAAGAGATTCAAAACCGACCCGCCCACTCGAAGACGTGAGAGTTCCCGCTCCTTCCCGGGCGAACGCGGTGCGGCTTGTCGTCTTACTCGTGGTCGTCGGCCTCCTCGCGCCGTCGGCGGTGTCAGCGCTCACCTACGATCCCTCCGAGGCGACGGACCTCGAACAGGGGACGATCACCACTGCTGCGAACGGCTCGACCGTGATCAGCGCCCAGGGGTACACGTTCCGGGGGAACACCAACTCAAAAAAGCCCGCACGGCTCGTCTCAGTCGGCGAGCGCGGCGACCTAGAGTGGACCCACGACGACAACGTCGGCGGTAGCGCGTGGTTTTTCGACGTCGATCCGATGCCGAACGGGAACCTGCTCGTCTCCTCGCCGCGGGCGGGCGACACCGTCCTGTTCGAACTCGATCCCGACACCCAAGAGAGGGTCTGGCAGGAGCGGTTCGACATGACCGACACCCACGACGTCGCGTATCTCGGTGACGACCGCATCGCGATCGCGAATATGCGCGAGTGGAACGAGTCCGCGGGCGTCAGCGACGACCGCGTGGTCGTGTACAACCGGTCGTCCGAGGAGTTCACGTGGGAGTGGTACTTCAAGAATCACTACCCCGCGAGTACCGACGGGGGGTACAGCGAGGACTGGACCCACGTCAACGACGTCGATCCGGTCGGCGATGACCGGCTTCTGCTGTCGCCACGGAACTTCGATCAGGCCATCGTCGTGGATATGGAGTCGAAGGAGGTCGTCGAGCGTCTGGGCAGCGACCAGGAGTACGACGTCCTCCGGGAGCAGCACAACCCCGACCGGTTCGAGAGCGAGAACGGGACACCCACCATATTGGTCGCCGACAGCGAGAACAACCGCGTCGTCGAGTACGCCAAGGAGAACGGCGAGTGGGTCCGAACCTGGGAGGTCGGCTCCGAGTCGCTCAACTGGCCGCGAGACGCCGACCGGCTCCCCAACGGGAACACCCTGATCACCGACACGCTCAACCACCGCGTGATGGAGGTCACGCCGACCGGGGAGGTCGTCTGGGAGTACTACGCCACCTGGGGCCCCTACGACGCCGAGCGGATGGGGACGCCCCCCGAGTCTTCGGGCCCGACCATCCGGGACATGAACGCGAGCGGCTCTTACGCCATCACCGGCAGCGCGAACCTCACCGCCGGCGGGAACGACAGCGTCGGGTTCGACGGGCGGATCCGCGCCACGTTCGCCGACACCCGTCTCGAGGAGCCGATGAACGAGTTCGCCACGCGGTGGGCACACGTCACGCCGTGGCTCCGGCCGGTGTGGATGAGCGGGTGGGATCTGGTGTGGACCATCGGCGCCGTCCTGGTGGGCGTTGCGTGGGCGGGGGGCGAACTCGTCGCCCACAGGCGGCGGCTCCTCGCCGGAGCGCGGCGCCTCGTCGGCGGCGTCCGGGAGCGGTTGTAGCCACGCGACGACGCGTCTCCCGTGTGCTCGCCGCACACTCGACCACGTGGTTCTTTAGGTCCGACCCCCTACACCTGGTGATGGCGAATCTCACCCTGTACGAACTCGAGGGCTGCCCGTACTGTGCGAAAGTGACCACCAAGCTGGACGACCTCGGGTTGGAGTACGACTCGGTGTCGGTCCCGTCAGCCCACAGCGCGCGCACCGACGTAGAGGAGATCAGCGGCCAGACCGGCGTTCCGGTCCTCGTCGACGAGGAACACGGCGTCGAGGGGATGCCCGAGAGCGACGACATCGTCGAGTATCTCGAAGCGACGTACGGTCCCGGAGCGAACTGATCGGCGCCGGGCGAGCCCGGCTTTTCGAGCGCGCAACGTGGCAGAGCTGCGGGTGTCTCGCCGGCGGCTACGCCTCGGTGGGTTCCTGCGAGCGATCTCGGATAAGGTCTCGGATCTCGTCGGGATCGTCGATGGCGGCCAGCTCTTCGCACCCAACCAGGGCGGTCCCTTCGACCGAATCGCGTTTCGAGGCGCCCTCGGTGAAGTAGACCGATCGGGTCCGTGTTACCTCTCCGAGTGAGGACATGATCCGGGCGCGTTTCTCTGCGCTCCGAGTGAACGCGGAGTGACCGGTGAGCATCCGCGCGAAGCCGCGGCGCGACCCATCGTCCTCGCTGACAGCGTTGAACGGTGCGCGGGCGGTCGGATGAACGGTGAACCCCGCACGCGTCAGGACGGTGACGACGTGCTCGTCGTCGGATTCGGGATCGGGGTCGTCGGGCATCGGCTCGGCGTCGCGCACCGCTTCGGCACCGTCCATCACCTCGACCGGGCTGGAGAACGGCTGATCGAACATCTCCTCGAGCTGTATCGCGACCTCGATGCTCGCGTTCATACCGTCCTCGTACTTCGAGACGGTCCGTCGGGAGACGCCGAGCTCCGAGGCGAGCTGGCCGAGGCTCCACCCGCGCTCCTGGCGCTCGTCCGCTAGGAGGTCGCCGTCGATGTTGACGTAGTGGCCGCCCGGGGCGGCGTAGATCAGCGGGGGAACCCCTTCGACGAACAGGTCCATCGCCGTGTCCGGGTTCAGCACGGGCACACCGTGGCGGAAGTACACCACACCCGGCTTCAGCTCCTCGTCGCGGGTACGGAGCCCGACCACCATAGGCGTCGCGTGCAGGTACGTCCCCAGGCGTCGCATCTCCTCGCCGGTGGTGCCGTCGAACGCGTCGATGTTACCCAACACTTTCAGGAGCACTAAGTCTTCGCCGCGTCTCGCGGCGACGTCGAAACTTTTGGGCCGGATCGCACACCGGTCGCTGACGAGAAACCCGGCGTCCTCGAGCATCGCCGTGACGTTTCCGACCAGTGCGGACCGAGACATACCTGTATATACTTTGTGCAGCGCATATATACGTTGTGCCGCCGATTCCGGCTCTGTCGGCCGGTTTCCCCGAAGCCCGGATGCCCATGTGCAGCGATTCGAAACGCGTTAGCCGCCCGCCCGGCTACCAACTCGCGATGACGGTCATCGGGGTCGACGACACCGACTCGCGAACGCGGGGGATGTGCACCACGTACCTCGCGGTGCGGCTAGCGGAGTCGCTCCGCGGCGACGGAGCAGCCGTTCGCCGGAAGCTTCTGATCCGGCTGAACCCCGCCATAGAACACAAAACCCGCGGCAACGCCGCACTCGCGCTTCACACCGACGCCGACCCCGACCGCGCGCTCTCGCTTGCGGCCGCGGAACTGGAGCCGTTGGCGGAAACCGAGGATCCCCGAACCAGCCCCGGCGTCGTCGTCGATCCGGGCGACCCCGGCGGTGTCCCGGCGGCGGTCCGGTCGTTTTCCCGTCGGGCGGTCCGCGATGTCCTCGACCCCGAGGCGGCGGTCGACCTTGCAGAGCGCGTGGGCTATCGCCACCGCGGGTGGTCGGGGGGACGGGGGCGGATCGGCGCGCTCGCTGCGGTCGGTGCGTGGGCCGCCCGCGAGACGTGGACCTACGAGCGAATCGCCTACCGGGAGTTCGAACGGTGCGGGACCCCCCGAAAGGTCGACGAGGCGTCCGTATTCGCCGCTGGCGCGGACGCCTACCCGACAGTATGGGACACTGTCGACCGGGGCGCGGGGGAGGCGGTCTGCGTTCCGAACGCCCCCGGCCCGATTCTCTACGGTGTCCGCGGCGACGACCCCGATGCGGTCGAGACTGTCGCCGACCGGATCCAGGGCGAGCGCGTCGATCGGGCGGCGACGTTCCTGACGAATCAGGGGACCGACGCCCACCTCCGGGAGGGTACTGTCGGTAGCCTGCGCGAGGGGCGTGCCTACCGCGTCGACGGGACCGTCGCGTCGGTTCCGGAGACCCGCCAGGGCGGCCACGTCTTCTTCGAGTTTCGTGATCGGTCCGATCCCGACGCGGAGGCCGACTGTGTCGCGTTCGAGCCCACGAAGCGGTTCCGAGACCGGGTTCGGGCGCTCCGGCCGGGCGACGACCTCACTGTCTGTGGGGAGGTCGGCGGCGGGACGATCAAACTGGAGAAGTTCGCCGTCCGGTCGCTGCGCCGCACCGAACGAACGACGCCCACGTGTGGCGACTGTGGCCGCTCGATGGAGAGCGCCGGTCGTGACCAGGGGTATCGATGTCGCGACTGTGGGACTACGGCGGCGGACCGCACAACAGTCACCCTCGATCGCGACCTCGAGGTCGGATGGTACGAGGTCCCGCCGCGCGCGCGCCGACACGTCGCGAAGCCGCTTGTCCGTGGCGGGTTCGACGCCCCGGTCCATCCCGAGGAGTGAGCGTGAGCCGTCCGGCGCGCCCGCTTACTCGGACACCACCAGAATCTCCGTGTTGGCGCGCCGGTCGACGAACCGGCCCTCGGACGGCGGTTTCAGCTTCACCGTCAGGGTGCCCGTCTCCTGGTTCGCCCGCGTTCGCGGTTCGACGGTGACAGTCGCGGTCCCGTCGGCACCCGAGGTCGCCGTCGCCACGCCGTCGATCTCGGCGCTCCCGTCGGTCACGATCGCCGTCGCCCCCTCCACTGGATCGCCGTCGTCGTCGACCACAGTCAGTTCGATCTCCTGTTCGCCCGGTTGGACGACGTCCGGTGAGGGGCGGACGTCGAGTTCCGACACCACGAGCCCCTGGGCCCCGGACAACATATTCAGCATCACGCTCATCGTTGCGACCCCAACCACCAGTGCGATCACCAGCCTGATCGGGAGTCCCTCGATCGCCCGGTCGTCGTCGGCGAACCGCGTCAGCTCTTCGATCACACCGGTTGTGGCCCCGGTTTCACACATAAACTCTCACCCGGCGATTTATCACGGAGGCCGCGGCCAGACACGCCGATGCACACCGAGGTCTTGGGCCGTCGTCCGCACGCCGACACCGACGCCGACGCGCCGACCGGACGGATCGGGCACCACCGTGCGCGAGACGGGAGCCACGGGACGCCGGTCGCGATCGATCTGGATCGCCCCCACGCCGGGGTGGTGGTCGGCAAACGGGGGTACGGCAAGTCCTACACGCTCGGCGTGCTCGCAGAGGAGGCTGCGAGAGCCCGCGGGACCGCGCCCGTCGTCGTCGATCCGATGGGTGTCTTCGGCGGCCTCGCTGTCGACGCCGACGGGGAGTCCATCCCTGCGGCGGTCGTCGCGACCCCGACGATCCGGGCCGACGCGATTCCACCTGATCGGTGGCCCCAGCTCGTCGGGAGCGACCCTGACCGCCCGGTCGGAGCGCTCGTCTGGCACGCCGCGTCGGCCGCCGATACCCTCTCGGAGATGCGGAGTCTCGTCGCCGACTCCGACGCAGATGCTGACGTTCGACGGGCAGCCGGGAACCGGCTCCGCCGCGCTGACGCCTGGGGGGTCTTCGCTCCGGATGGACTCGACGCGGCGACGCTTGGCGGCCCCGAAGCCACGATTCTCGACTGCGCCGGACTCGACGACGCACCCGCGAATGCCCTCGTCGCCGGCGTCGCTGCTGCGCTCTACGACGCGCGAGTCGGGGGTGGGTCGCCGCACTCGGCTACTGTGTCGGACCGCCCGTCGATCCGTCGGCTCCCGTGGCTGTTCGTCGACGAGGCACACGTCTTCTTCGATGGCATCGCCGAAGGGGCACTCCGAACCCTTCTCACGCGCGGACGCGCTCCGGGCGTCTCCCTTGTGGCGGCGACACAGCGGCCGAGCTCGCTCCCGGCGGTCGCCGTCTCGCAGTCGGATCTCCGGATCGTCCACCGACTGACAGCCGGTCCGGACCTACGAGCACTCGCCACCGCGGATCCCGCCTACATCGACGAGGGCGTTGCCGAGGCGATGCCGACTGCGCCCGGGGAGGCGCTGATCCTCGACGATACCGCGGAAGCCATACGGACCGTCACCGTTCGCGAACGCGACACGCCACACGGCGGCGCGAGTCCACGAGCATCGGCAGTCTCCCTTCCGACGACCGGCCGTAGCGTCCGCAACTGACCGCTCGAGCGGCCGACGGGTGCGGTCCATAGCGTGACCCGTCACGGGGGCCGCGGTTCCAGACCCTCGCCGCGTCCGACCTCACGCACCGCTCTCGTCGGTGACGCGGTGTAGCCGGTCGTTACTCGCCGCACGGAGTCCCTTACCAAGACCGTCGTCGGCCAATCGGAGATATGGAGCGGCCCGATGTCTCCCAGCCGGTCGAACGCCTGCAGGTCGCGGAGGCGCGGTTGTGGGGAGTGGCGGTCGCGTTCTTCGGGGTGGGAGACGTAGTGACCACGAGCGTCGGCCTCCGGATGGACGGCGTGTACGAGGCGGGCGTCGTGACGGGCGTTCTCCTCGAGCAGTACGGCCTGGCTTCGATGCTCGTTGTGAAGATCGCGCTGCTCGGCGCGTTCTACCTTCTCTGGCGATCGACCGCGCGGCCACATCGGGTCGGCGTCCCGCTCGGATTGGCGATTCTCGGCGTGATCGTCGTCTGGTGGAATCTGTCGGTCAAACTGACGGCGATCCACCCCTGAGCGGTCGCGTGCGGACACGCCGGTCCCGACACAGGCCTATAGAAGGGCGATCCCGAGAAGCGCTCCGACGGCGAGGAGCGCGAGGACGGTCGGGAGGTCGATTCCGAACAGGGTCGTTCCAGCCCATCCCCGGCGCCGATTCCCGTGACGTCGATTCGGTCTGGTTTCCCTTGCCCACCGGTTCCCGGGTTCGCTACCCGGACCGTGTCGCTCACTACTACCGCACCGTTGCGAGGATATAACCGGCGGACACCTGCCGGGTAGGAACTTCCTTGTGCGTAGTGGTTACATACGTATCCCGCCTCTCTGGCCCGTTCTCCGATAACGCCCTCCGAAAACCGATGCCGGCCGCCCAGTCGACTGTTCCGGACGGGTCCGAAACTGTCCAACGGGGTGTCGTCACCCCGGAGGACCCTGCCCCTCGCGTACGGCGTTGGATCAGTCAGTGAGTGGGGAAAGGCCGTATACGTCAGTGAGAATCAACACGAGCATCCAGACCACGCCGAACGTGATCCAAAACGGGGCGGGAACCAGGGTGAAAACGCCGATGTCGAGGGCGCCCAAAAGGGTGATGCCGGCCAGACAGAGGGCGCCCACCGCAGTGAGCCGGTAGCTGTTCGGCTCGGGTTCGTCGTCGTCGAGATACGGCTCGAGTTGGGCCACAGACTCTCGTAACTCCACGATGCCGCGGTCCTTGTTGTAACTCACGACCCCGGCGTCGTCCATCATAGGGAGGTGATTCTGATAGAGGCCGACGTACACGCATTTGCGCTCGCTCGAGGAGAGTGCGTCGACCGTGGTCTCGTTCTCCTTGGCTGCGATGTACTCCGCGAGATCGCTGATCGTCGCTGTCCCGCCGTTCTCTCGAAGGTGGGTTATCACGTCCCGTCTGCGGCGATTGTAGAGGATCTCAAACGCGAGGTCCTTTGTGAGTTCTTTCTCCGTTTGGGACTGCGGTTCGTCCCGTAAGGACAGCTTTCGCTCCGGGGCGGCCCGTCCCTGTCCGTGCGTTTGATCTTGCATCTGTGTCGCCTCCGACGCAGCCGCGACAATACGGCATATGTCAAAAGTAATGGAGTCCCTACGCGCAGTTCAGCGGCGGATATCCGGATATTTCGAGCGGGTGAACTCGGCGTCGGTTGGCAGGCCCTCGACGGAGGATCCTGGTCACGGGGTGATCCCCGTTGCGGTTCGTTCGGACGCGACGTAGCCTCGGGACGGGCATCCGTTTATGACACGCGTCACTGGCGACAGCGCGCCGCGAGGCGCGCGAGATGCGCCGGACAGTTGCGGTCCACGAACGCAATACCGCACGGCCGTGTGAGTCCGTCGACGTCGCCGGCTTCGGCCGTGGAGCCCTCCGGTACCCCGGCCGACGCCGGGACCGAAACCAACGAGTGTCCCCTCGCTCGATACGCCAGGGATGGCAGACAGGTTCACGCTGGTGCTCGTCGCAGTCGGCGGCTTCCTCGGGGCGACCTCGCGCTACGGGGTCGGCCTGCTCGTTGCGGGCCCGGCTGGGACGCTCGCGGTCAACGTCGCCGGGAGCTTCGTCCTCGCCGTCGTGATCGGCGTCGTCGGCTCCCCACGGCTTCGCCTGTTTCTCGCAACCGGTCTGCTTTCCTCGTTTACCACTTACAGCACGTTCGCCGTCGAAACGGCGTCACTCGCACCGCTCCCGGCGCTCGCGAACGTCGGTGCAACCTACGCGCTCGGGGTCGCCGCGGCGTTTGCGGGCCTCACAGTCGGGAGGCGTGACGCGTGACGCCAGTGCTCGGGTCGGTTCCGACTCCGCTTCTCGTCGGTCTCGGCGGGGCCACGGGCGCGCTCTGTCGGCACGCGGTCGACGGTGCGCTCAACGGCGGCCGCCCGAGCACGTTCGCGGTCAACGCTCTCGGGAGTCTCGCACTCGGGGTGCTGATCGCTGACTCACCGGCTGAACCGGCGCTCGCACTCGCCGGAATCGGGTTCTGCGGCGCGTTCACGACCTTCTCCTCGTTTGCCGTCAACGTCGCGAGCGCGGCCACGAGTGGCCGCTACGCCGTCGCCGCCGCGGACGCCGCCGGCACGTTCGTGGCTGCACTCCTCGGCGTCGGCCTCGGCTGGGTGATCGCTGGAGTGTGACCGAGGCGACGCGCCCCACCGCGTGCGACCGGCAGGGTCCGAATCGAGTAGTACGTTCCCTGCTCACGGAGGCGAGCACACGAGGTGCTCGCCGCGGTGTTCGCAGGAGAAACGCCCGAGGCGGGATTTGAACCTCGATCGCTCGCTTCGTTCGCTCCCTGATTCAATCCGGTAGTACGTTCCCTGCTCACGGAGGCGAGCACACGAGGTGCTCGCCGCGGTGTTCGCAGGAGAAACGCCCGAGGCGGGATTTGAACCCGCGTCACGACCGTGACAGGGTCGTATGATGGGCCACTACACCACCCGGGCAGGCCACAGTTGAAGCAAAGCGCCCGAGGCGGGATTTGAACCCGCGTCACGACCGTGACAGGGTCGTATGATGGGCCACTACACCACCCGGGCCTGCTTCACCTTCCAGTTGCCCGGTAATCTAATTAAGGCTTATCATATGTCCGGAGTGGTTCCGGGCGACGGTCCCATCGCTACTGGTGGAGTGATCACACGAATACAGCATTCGGGCTGGACGCGGGGCCGACCCCGGAAACGGACGCTCAGTCGTCGGCAGGAGCGGTCGCGGCCGCTTCCTCCTCGGCCTCGGCTTCGGCTTCGGCCTCCGCTTCCTCCTTTTCTTTCTTGTTTTTGATCTTCTTCAGCCGGAAGATCTCCTCGCGCTCCTGCTCTTCGAGCTTCTGTTCGATGTACTCTTTGTTCTCGTTGAGTTCCGGTAGGAGTTTGAACTCAAGGGCGTTGACCCGACGCTTCGTGGTCTCGATCTCTTTGAGCATCTTCTTCATCGCGGTCTCGACCTCCGCGGCAAGAATGATGGTCTCGAGCAACTCTTCGTAGGCGTCTGCCGCCTCGTCGATCCGCGCCGAGGAGCCGAGCAGCCCGTACCCGCGCTGGTCTAAGCTCTTTTTGACCCGCGAGGACTCGATCTGGGGGACGACAACGCCCATAATGTTCTTCGACTGGGTCGTGATCTCGGGGTGCTCTTTGAGCGCGGCCGCAGCGCCGCGAACCGCGACGTCGCCTTCCATCGCTCGCGCCATATTGAGCTTCTCTTGGGCGGTCTCGTAGTTCCCATCGAGTTCCGACCGCACGTCTTGGGCCTGATCGAGGATGTCCATAAACTCCATAATCAGCCCGTCACGCTTCTGTTCGAGCGTATCGTGGCCGCGCTCGGAGAGCTCGATGCGATCCTCGATCGCCATCAGGTTCTTCCGGGTCGGTTTGACGTCCTTGGCCATTACCGAGGAGTTGCGCCCCGAGACTGTTAACTGTTTATTGTTTCCCGCTCAGCCCCACACCCTCCGCTCGGTCCATCCAGGTCACGATCGCGACGTGCGGCAGCGTCAGAACCGCAATGAACACGAGGTACAGCGCCGTCAGCGTCTGTAAGCCGGTGTCGACGCCGACGACCAGCACAACGCTGCCGATCATCGCGACAGAGACCGCCGTCAGCGGGGCTGCGTCCCGACCCGTCCGGAGCAGCGCGCCCAGTGCTCCCCGTTCTTCGAACGCGGCTCGGGCGGCCGGGTCGATGCCGGCCAGCCGGGCGATGTGCCGGAGCGAGTGCCACACGCAGAAGTACACCCCGATCGCGAAAAGCGGCGGGACCAAGAGGAAAAACGCCCACAACAGCCCCGTCTCGGCGGCGTCGCGGCGCCACTCCCGCCCGCCGCCCCCGCGCCACCCCGCGAGCAACGTTCCGATCGTCACGGCGGCGAACCCGGCGCCCAACGCGAGCCGTACGTCCGGCGTCGTCACCCACGCGGCCTCGACGCCCCCGCCGAACAGCGCCACCCACGCGTCGATTACCGCCCGGTATCGCTCCGGGAATCCTAAGAGCGGCACCAACATCGGGAGCCCGCCCCGGACGACGATCGTGGCGACTCGGAGCGGGCGCCCCCCGAGGTGGGACCCGCCGAACGCCTCGAGGGCGTAGAGGTCGCCCTGGCCCCAGTGAAACCACGTCAACCCGACAAAGAAGACGGCCGACACCGCGGGCGCGACCACCCACACTGCGGTGTATGCACCACCGAGGATGAGATACGCGACGCCGACGGCCGAGAGCCACCGGAGGGTGGGCCGCTCCCCCGCAGCGCGCGCGGGAGCGAGGTGGTCGACAGCCCCGTGGGGGAGGCCGAAGACCAACAGGCTCGCCGCCAGCGGGACGTACCGCGCCCACGTCGGCACCGACAGCGACGTCCCAGCAACGGTCGCGCCCGCCGCCAGCAGGGTTAGCACACCGACGACGGTCCAGGCGGGCCATCCGCCCACCGCGAGCATGAGCGGGCGTTCGGTTAGGGGCCCCGCCAGCACGTCGGCGAACCCGCGCTGGTCCCGCGACTCCGCTGAGGCACCTGCGGTCGCGTCCCGCTGCGGTGTGGATCCGTCCATCGGGTTACGCCTCGGGGCGTTCGGCACCGGATCCCGCCCGGCGTTCGGCGACCCACCCTGCCAGCGTCTCGATCCCCCACCGGGCCATCACCAGCCGATAGAGCACCAGCCCCTGGACCACGAAGAGGTTCGTCACGAAGAAGAACGCCGCCTCTTCGATCGGGAGTCCGGCGACGAGGATCCCGGTGGTGTACCGCTCAGAGAGGATCCAGATCCCGTACTCGATCGCGATCCGGTCGGCGACACAGAGGTACAGCGTCGGGACGAGAGTCCCGATCGCCACCGCCCGCCGGCGCGCCCACAGTTGCGGGGCGCCGACGGCCCACTGGAGCGCCAACACCGGCGCGGCCCACGCGAAGATCGCTCCGATGTAGAACGTCGCGTCGGTGCCGAGCCACTGCCACCCCGCGACCCCGATTCCGGCTGCAACCGCCACCATCATACCTCGGCTCGCACGGGGGCGCGTCGGTGTGGGCCACTCGGCCGAAAACGAGAGGTGTGAGAGCCACAGGGCGCTCAGCCACGGCTGGACGACGATGAACAGGTACTCCTCGATCGGAGCCTCCCAGATGGTCGCGAGCGTACGATCCGCGCCGTACCACCACACGCCCCTGGCGATGAGGAGGTTGTCCCAAGGCGTGGTGTACACCAGCGCCACGACGGTGATGACCACCACCCCCGCCCAGTAGCGGCGCCAGCCGTTGGTCCACTGGGCCGCGGTGTCGGTGATCCGGGTCCGGCTCACGAACCCGGTCACCAGAAGCAGCATCGCCGCCGGAATCAGAAACGCGAGGTGAAACTGGAGGTACGTGAACGTGGTGTTCATCAGTGATCAGTATCCGTGGTGTACGAACGGACGGGTTATATACCCTGTTGAGTCCACTCGCTCCGAATCGCGGTGCTGCTCGCGGGGTGGTTCGGATCCACCCGCCGGTGGTCGGTCGTGAGCTCCGTCAAAAAATGACCGCAGCGCGTCGCAACGGACGCGGGAGCGACCCCGCGCGTCAGGCGTGGTCAGTCGGCTGCTTCTGCGCCGGCGCTGGCGTCGGCAGCTGCGTCGAGCACTTCGCGGCTCGACAGCAGGATGATGCCGAATCCGACCTTCGCGACCAGGTCGAGCACCATGAAGCCGGCCGTCTCGATGTACAGCGAGATGATCTGCAGTCCCTCGGTGCCGACGATCCACCACACGGGGTAGATCAGCCAGACCACCACGATCAACGTCCGTAGCGTACCGAACGTCGACGCGGCGTCACCCGAGAGCCGCTGGGCCTTCTCGTCGAGGGAGCCGTACAGGAAGTACAGCAGGACGAGCAGGAAGCCCGTCGAAACGCCCCACCAGATCAGCCGGCGAGCGCCGTCGGAGAGCGCGCCCGGACCGGCCGTCAGCGTCGCCAGCACACCGGTGCCGATCATCAGCATGTCGAGGCCGACCAGCGCGGAGATCTCGTTCCGGTTCGCACCGGCGAGCAGCGCAAGGTCGAGCAGCAGCAGCGGCGTGGTGAAGAACCAGTCAGTGTACCGGGCCCAGTAGATATCCAGCGTCTGTCCGCTCTGGAGCGTCACCTCGGTGAGCCCGAATCCCAACGCCATCGACAGGTAGTTCACGAATGCGATGGCGGTGATAAATATCGTGACGATGTAGAACTCCTGACGCCGTCTGTTCGACTCACCCCAGCCCCTGGCGATGAAGTACAGCATCCCCAGGAACATTCCGAGCGTACCTATCCATAGCCAAATTCCTTCGCTTCCAGGTTGCGGCATAGTACACCTAATTCTATATTAGGTGATCGTAATAAGCAGCATACACAACTAGTTTGGAAACCCCGCGCCGTCCCGGGTTCTGTCGGCGCTGTGATGATTCGGATCGGGCGCGGTCGGGCGAATTTGCGTGGGGGGCCGCGGCGCTCCGGAGATGTAGTCAGCCACGAACGCGCGCTCGATAGCTTCAGGAGTCGACGATCGCACCCGCGAGTTTCCGCTGTGCCGCCCGGAGGTGCTGGTGGAACGTCGACCGGCCGATTCCCATCGCCTCGGCGATCTCCTCGCCGCTGGTGTCGTGAGGCCACTCGAAGTACCCCGCGGTGTAGGCTCTGACCAGTGCGGCGTGCTGCCGGTCGGTCAGTTCCGATTTGAGGTCCGCGACGAACCCTCGCTGGGTCTCGGTGCGGTCTTCCCGCCGACGGTAACTGGCGAGTTCCGACTGCTCGAACGCGGCGTCGACCGCGCTGGCGAACGACTGTGCGAGGTTCTCCTGACCGACCTCGACGGTGACCGTCGCCACGTGTTCACCAACTGATAGTTCCAGGAGTTCGCCGCCGTGATCTGTCAGGATCGATTGGAAGGTCGCGTCGATCACCGAGAGTTCTACTACCGACCCCTCCCCGTCCGCGTCCAACACGCTGTGGACGTCGGCGACGTCGCCGCCGGCCGCCCGTATCGTCGCCGGATCGGAGCTTCCGGCCGCGGTCGCCGTCTCGAACAGCATCGACGGCTGACGCCGGTCACCGACGCCCCCAGCGTACTGTAGCCGACACCCCGCCGCTGCGGCGAACCCGACGAGCGGGTGGTCTGCGATCTCGAACCGGAGTTCGACCACGCCCTCGCCCTGGAGGGTCCGCTGGCTTTCGAGAGCGTTGATTCCCGTCGCCACCGTCCGCCCCAGCGCGGTCAGAATGGCGCGTTCGTGGCTGTCGAACCCGTTGTCGGCCCGTGTGTACACCCCAATCGCCCCGTAGGTGGCGTTGCCGTAGTGCAGCGGCACCGCCGCGACCGCCGTCACGTCGGTTCCGGCGTCGCTCGCGATCGACTCGATGCGGACGTACTGGTCTGTCACCGCGCCCGCGACCGCGGTCTCGGTCGCGCCGTCGGGCCCGGCCTCCGTCCGGTTGGTGAGAGCGTCGCTCCCGCGCGAGTGGTCCACCCCGAACCGCCGATTCTCGATGTCGCGGGCGGCATCCACGGCGACCTCCCGCGGAACAATTTCCGACTCGGAGGGATCATACGTACCGATCCACGCGCCGGCGTATGTGCCATCGATGTTCTCGACGACCGCGCACTCGAGGTCGCTCCTCGAGTTGGCCCGTGTCACTGCTTCTGTCACGTCGGCGACGACGCCATCCAACCGTTCGAGCAGCCGTTCCTGGGTACTCCGTTCGCGCTCGATTCGGGCGGCGCGTTCCGTGGCCGCCCGCTCGGCCCGCTTCCGGCGGGTGACGTCGCGCTGGAACCCCACGTAGTGGGTGATTTCTCCTCGGTCGTTCCGCAGTGGCGCGATGGTGACCTCGTTCCAGAACAGCTCGCCGTCGCGGCGATAGTTCCGGATCTCCACCGACGTCGCCTCCCCCGCGTCGATGGCCGCCCGCATCTCTACCACGGGCTCCTCGAGGGTCGCCTCACCCTGCATAAACCGGCAGTTCCGACCGACCGCGTACTCCGGGGGGTACCCAGTGATCCGCTCGAAGGCGGCGTTTACGTACACCAGCGGCATATCGGGTTCGGTGGCGTCTGCGACCGTGATCCCGATCGGCGCCTCATCCATCGTCCGGGTCTTCAGCGACTCGTCGATGGCGTCGGCGCTCGCTGACTTCGCTTCCGGATTGGCACCAACTCCGACGCTGGCTCCCGAATCCCGTCCCTGTGCCATACACAGTTGAGCGTCCGAACGATCAAAAAGGAGGGTGATGCGTACCGGCCGTCGGGATCCGACTCGGCGGCCCCCGGTGCGGTGGAGCCGCGCAGGTGAAAGAGTGCTGTCGGGCGTCAGTCGGCCGTCGCTTCTGCTTCCGTCTCCTCGCTCTCGTCCTCGCGGTAGTACTCCTCGATGAACTCCTCGTCGACGCGGTTGAGTTCCTCTTTCGGGAGCATCGAGAGGAGGTCCCACCCGATCGAGAGGGTCTCTTCCAGGCCCCGATCCGTGTCGAATCCTTGGTCGACGAACTCCTGCTCGAAGCGGTCGGCGAAGTCGAGATACTTGTTGTCACGGTCCGACAGCGCCTCCCGGCCGACGATGTTCACCAGGTCGCGGAGGTCCTCGCCCTCCGCGTACGCCGCGTACATCTGGTCGGAGACGTCGGCGTGGTCCTCGCGGGTGAGGCCCTCGCCGATCCCGTCGTCCATCAGCCGCGAGAGGCTGGGGAGGACGTTCACGGGGGGCTCGAGCCCCTGGCTGTTGAGGTCGGGGTCAACGTAGATCTGCCCCTCGGTTATGTACCCGGTCAGGTCCGGAATCGGGTGGGTGTCGTCGTCGCCGGGCATCGTGAGGATCGGAATCTGCGTGACCGACCCCTCACGACCCTGGATCCGGCCGGCGCGTTCATACAGCTGCGCCAGGTCGGTGTACATGTACCCGGGGTAGCCACGCCGCCCGGGGACCTCCTCACGGGCCGCCCCGATCTCCCGGAGCGCCTCACAGTAGTTGGTCATGTCCGTGAGGATCACGAGGACGTGGTAATCCTTCTCGAAGGCGAGGTACTCCGCGGTGGTGAGCACCATCCGCGGGGTGACCATCCGCTCGACTGCGGGGTCGTCTGCGAGGTTCATGAAGACCACCGAGCGCTCGAGGGCGCCGGTCCGCTCGAAGTCCTCCATGAACTCGTTTGCCTCCTCGGCGGTGATGCCCATCGCACCGAAGATGACGGCGAACTCCGACCCCTCGTCGTCGTCTCCGTCTTCCTCCTCGGGCACGCTGGCCTGCCGGGCGATCTGCATCGCGAGTTCGCTGTGGGGCTGCCCCGAACTCGAGAAGATCGGAAGCTTCTGGCCGCGCACGAGGGTGTTCATCCCATCGATAACGGAGACGCCCGTCTCGATGAACTCCTCGGGGTACTCCCGGGAGTAGGGGTTGATCGCCGCGCCGACGATGTCCTCTTGGGTGTCGGGGACGATGTCGGGACCGCCGTCGATCGGTCGGCCCGACCCGTCGAGTACCCGCCCGAGCAGGTCCTCTGTCAGGTCCATCTTCATCGTCTCGCCCTCGAACTCGATCGAGGCCTTCTGGTCGATCCCCGAGGTGCCCTCGAAAACCTGGATGGCGACGAGGCCCTCCGAGGATTCGAGTACCTGGCCGCGGAGGGTTTTGCCCTGCTGGGTGTGAATCTTGACGATCTCGTCGTACCCGATATCCTCGTCAACCTCGGCGAACACCAGCGGTCCGCTGATCTCCGTGATGGTCTGGTACTGTTTACTCATTTTAGTAGAGACTCCGGATCTGCGATTCGATGTCGGCTTTCAGCTCTTCGACGTACGCCTCGTACTCGTCTTGGACGCCGATCCGGTTGATCCGCGGCAGCGCCTCGATGTCGATGATCTCCTCGACCGGCACGCCCGCATCCAGCGCGTCGAACGCCTCGTCGTTGAACGTCTGGATCGTCGTCAGCATCAGATACGTCTTCTCCGGCGGACAGTAGGTGTCGACCGGGTGGAACGCGTTCTGCTGGAGGTACGCCTCGCGCAGGTAGCGCGCGACTTCGAGGGTAAGCTGCTGATCTTCCGGCAGCGCGTCCTTGCCGACCAGCTGGACGATCTCCTGAAGTTCGGCCTCCTCGTCGAGGACGTCAACCGCCCACTGGCGTCGGTCGGCCCAGTCGTCGGCGACTTTGTCCTGGAACCAGGGATCGAGCTGATCCTTGTACAGCGAGTACGACTCGTTCCAGTTGATCGACGGGAAGTGGCGACGCTCCGCGAGGTCCGCGTCGAGCGCCCAGAACGTCTTCACGATGCGCAGGGTGTTCTGGGTCACCGGCTCCGAGAAGTCGCCGCCGGGCGGCGAGACCGCGCCGATGGCCGACACGGAGCCCTCGGTGCCGTTGACGTTCTCGAAGTAGCCGGCGCGCTCGTAGAACTGCGCCAGCCGCGCGGCGAGATACGCGGGGTACCCTTCCTCGCCGGGCATCTCCTCGAGCCGCGAGGAGATCTCCCGCATCGCCTCCGCCCACCGCGAGGTGGAGTCGGCCATGAGCGCCACGTCGTAGCCCATGTCGCGGTAGAACTCCGCGATGGTGATCCCCGTGTAGACGCAGGACTCCCGCGCCGCAACGGGCATATTCGAGGTGTTCGCGATGAGCGACGTTCGCGCCATAAGCGGGTTCCCGGTCGAGGGGTCCTCAAGGTCCGGGAAGTCGTCGATGACCTCGGTCATCTCGTTGCCGCGCTCGCCGCAGCCGACGTAGATGATGATGTCGGCGTCGGCGTACTTCGCGAGCTGATGCTGCGTGACGGTCTTCCCCGAGCCGAACGGCCCCGGGATGGCGGCCGTCCCGCCCTTCGCGATCGGGAACAACCCGTCGAGGATGCGCTGGCCCGACACCAACGGGGTCGTCGGCGTCTTCTTTTCGACGGTCGGCCGGGGCTCCCGCACCGGCCACTCCTGGCGCATCTGGATCTCGACGCCGTTGTCGAGTTCCGCCACCGTCTCCTCGACGGTGAACTCGCCGGACTCCACGGAGACGACCTCGGCGGTCTCGTCCTCGTCGAGTGCGTCCGGCGGGACCATCACCTTGTGATCGATGGTGACCGTCTCCTCGACGGTTCCGACCACGTCGCCGCGGCCGACCTCCTCGCCCGCCTCGACCTCCGGTTCGAACTCCCACATCGTGTCGAGTTCGATCCCCGGCGCGTCGACGCCGCGGCTGAGGTACGGGCTGTTCATCTTGTCTTCGAGAACGTCCAGCGGGCGCTGGACGCCGTCGTAGATGGTGTCGAGCAAGCCGGGACCGAGGTCGACGCTCAGCGGCTCGCCCGTGTTCTCGACGGGGCCGCCGGGGCTGACCCCGGAGGTCTCCTCGTATACTTGTAGCGTCGTGATGTCGCCCTCGATCTCGATGACTTCGCCCATCAGGCCTTCCGCGCCCACGTAGACGACGTCGTTCATCCTGGCGTCGAGATCGCGGGCGGTCACGACGGGACCACTCACGCTCGCGATTGTGCCGTCCTCTCGGACGGTCTGTGCTGTCTGGCTCATGTGTTAGTCTTCCTCCATCAGGTCGATGCCGATGGCGCGTTTGATCTGGTCGCGGAGGCCGCCGGCGCCCGCGCCGCCGCCGAGCGTGACCAGTGTGGGTTCGATGCTGGTCTCGGCGGTCTCGCGGACGTCGCGGGAGAGATGCGCCAAGTCGTCGTCGTGCATCACCACGATGCCGACGTCGTTGTCGTCGAACACGCCCGCAACGGCCTCGTCTAGCTGTTCGTCCTTTTCATCGTCGGGGACGGTCTCGAACTTCCGGACGCCCGCGAGGCGGAACCCGGTGGTGAAGTCCGAACTCCCGACGACGGCGATCTCCTGGCTCATAGGATCACCAGCTCCTCTCGGATCTGTTCTTCGGAGAGCCCGGCCTCGCGACCCCGTGCGATCGCCCGGATGTTGTCGACTTCGCGCTCCTTCGCGAGGATGTACGACGCGATCGGGGTGATCGACAGCGGGAACACGTTGCCCAGGCTATTGGTGTACTCCAAGAGTGCAGCGTCGAGCGCGCGCTCGAACCCAATGAGGCTCTCGGCCTCTTCGAGCTCGTCGAGCGCCACCGAGAGGTCGTCGCCGTACCGCGACTCGCGGATCGCCGACACCAGCTCCTCGCGGTTGGTCGCCAGCGTGGCGAGCTCCGAGGCAGTGAACAGCGATCCGCCGTCGATGTAGTACTCACCGGGATCGATGTCCGCGCCGCTCTGCGCCAAGCGGAGGCCGTTCCGGGCGTTCCGGAAGTCGATCTCCGCCTCAAGGAACTCGCGGTACTGCTCTGTGGCCTCGTCGACCACCAGTTCGTCAAGGAGGTGGTCGTAGTAGGTCCGGTCGATCGCGTTCTCCAGGGGAACCAGCACCTCGGCGGTCTCGTAGTCGCCGTACGCCGCCGCCAGGTCAGGGCCGAAGATGGTCCCCGAGAGGCGGTCGACGACCTCCTCGATGCTCGGCGCATCGAGCAGCGAGTCGATCAAGTCCCCGTCGAACTCCCCCGCGCGGATGAGGTCGTCCTCGATGTCCTCGCGGTCGGCGTCGGAGTAGAGCCCCCGGATGACGGTCTTGACGTTCCAGGCGTCGAACTTCCGGAGATATCGTGCGATCAGGTCGTAGAGCCGGCCGTCAGCCCACCGGAGGAGGTCGTCGAACTGCCTGGCGAGGTTGCGGTTCAACGCGTACTCGATGAGGTCGACGCCCGAGTGTCGGGCACCCAGAGCGTTGATCTCAGCCTCGTAGTCGGACTCCTCCATAAACCGAGCGATCTCTGAGGGGCCCATCCGAACCAGCTTGCGGTACTCCTCGTCGCCGTACAGCGCGCTCTTCCGCGCTCTGACGCGGGCCGTCACGTACTCCGGATTGGAGCCGCCGGCGGTACTCATTGGTCGAACAGTATGCCGCTCACGTCCTTGAGGCTGTCCTCCCAGACGTCGTCGAGCACCGAGTCGAAGGTGTTGTTCACCCGGACGCGCGAGTCGGTGCTGTCGACCACGACGCCGCCGAGGCAGTCGTGCTCGCCGCCGTACTCGAACCCGTCGTGGTCGGCGACGAGGTCTTCGAGCAGTGCCTCGTCGTCGGTGCGGCCGTACACCGCGACCGACTCGTCGCCTTCGAACTCCGAGGCGGCCTCCTCGAGCAGCGCTCGGGTCAGCTCCTCGCGCTTGTCATCGGGGAGCGTGCGAAGCTCCGATTCGACCTGTGCTCTGACGTCCTCGAGGACGTCCCGACGGGCCTCGAGACGTTCCTGTTTGGCCTCGAGCTTGGCGCTCGAGACCGCCTGCTCGCGCTCCTGGTCGATCTGTCGTTCGACCTCGTCCTTTCGTGCCTCGAGGAGTTCCTCGGCGTCGGTCTCGGCGGTCTCGACGATCTCCTCGGCGCGGCGTTCGCCCTCTTGGCGTATCTCTTCCGCACGCGCGTTGGCCTCGTCCCGGATGTCCGAGACGACGTTGTCCAAACTCATTGATGAAAGGGATCGGCGTTAGACCAGGAATACGACGACGAGTGCGAGGATGACGAGCGTCTCCGGGAGGACTGTCATAATCAGGCCGTTGACGAAGAGGCTCTCGTCCTCGGCGATCGCGCCCATCGCGGCGGCGCCGATGCCTCGCTCCGCGTAGCCGGCGCCGAAGGCGGCGAGGCCGACCGCGAGCGCGGCGGCGGCGGATGGTTCAATAGCCGGGGCGGCTGCTTCGGTCTGCTGCAGGAGTACTTCGAACATTGTGTGAAAGTCTACTGTGTGGTCGTCTCCGAACACCCGTAGTTGGGCAGGTGCTTCTCATAAAGCTTCCCAAACTGACTCACCAGAACGCGAGGAAGCGGTCCGTATTCGGTGCTATGGGCCCGTTTTGGCCGTCCGCTCGTGTGGATCGTTCACATCCGATTCCGAGCCGAAGCCGCCGCGTTCGAGTCCGTGGAACGGCGGTGTGGAGTGGCGCAGCCGGCTCCGACAGCCCCCCTCAGTCCTCGGTGGTGAACCGCCGGTCGTACCCGAACGGCTCGTACTCCCGGCCGCCGCCGTCGAAGAACTTGTTGAAGAACTCCACGTACTCCAGGCGCACCGCCTGCAAGCCGGCGCTCGTAACGCCGAGCGCCAGCACCAGCAGGTGGCCGACCACGAGCACCAGAATACCGACCAGGATCGTCGCGGCGGAGCCGTGAACCAGCCCGCCGAACAGAATCTCGGTAACCTCGTGGCCGTGGGCCATCGACCCCACCTCGGGCATATGCCCCAGTCCGAAGTGCCACTCGGCATCGGCGCCGCTCTCGGTGACGTACACCCCGAAAAAGAGGAGGTTGACGGTGAACGCCATCCCCGCCTTCGCGAGCAGCACTGCCGCAATCCGGGTGTACGACAACACGTTCACCAGGACGTTCAGGAACTCGATCGCCTCGATCGGCTCGCCGACCGCCAACAGGACGAACCCGGCGAGGAACACGAGCAGGGGGATCGTAAACGGCGCGTCGACCACCGGGATGGTGAAAAGCGCCATGGTGGGAAACCCGCTGAACCCGAGCGGGAGCACGCCCTCGGCGGTGAACGTGGTGTAGAGGAACTCGGGAGCGACGCCCGCGAGGGCGTCGCTGAAGACCCACACCCACAGCCCGTTCATCATGAGGAGCCACGAGCCGTTCTCGTAGACCGCGTGCTCCAAATCGTGGAGCTCCAGGTCCTCGACGAACCCGAAGATCCACGCCACGTTGAGGTGGAAGATCCCGACCAGAACGCTGACCACCAACCACCCGCGCGCCCAGTCGACGCCCGCGGGCGACAGCCCCTTCTCGATCGGGGCGTGGGCGAGCCCCACGACGCCCTCCCAGAGGTACGTCGAGATGACGTGGAGGCCGAACAGCTCCCCGTAGAGGATCCCGAATATCGCGGTGAAGATCCCCGCCGCGAGCGTCACACCGCCCATACTCCGGAACGCCGGGCGGTCTTCGAAGTTGGTGTAGAGGAAGTAGCCGATCGCGGAGTAGATGATGCCGTACCCCAGATCACCGATCATGAAGCCGAAGAACGCGGGGAAAGTGAGGAACAACACGACCGTGGGGTCGAACTCCCGGTAACTCGGCCGACTGACCGCCTGGACCAAGACCTCGAACGGTTTGACCACGTCCGGGTTGTCCTGGACCGTCGGCGGCTCGTCGTCCGCCATCACGACCGCGGTCCCGCCGTCCGCGCGGGCGCCCTCCGAGCCCCCGCCGTCGGCGGCCGCCGGCGATCCGATCTCGCCGCCCGATCCACCGGGATCGGCGGGCACGTCCTCGCGGACGTGATCGGTGCCGTCGGCCGAGAATCGTGCGCGTTCGAGCTCCTCGACCTCGACCCGCTCGCCGACCGCCTCAACGATCGCGGCCTCGAACTCGAGGTACTCCTCGCTCGGGATCCATCCCTCCGCGATGAACGCGTTGTCGGTGGTCGCAAAGGACAGCGGCGCCTCGGTCCGCTGGACGTCGATCGAGAGCTTCTCTTCGGCCGCCAGCAGAAAGCCCGCTGCGTCTTTCTTCTCGGACTCGAGTTCCGCGTCGACGGTGTCGAGGTCGGATTCGAGCCGGTCGCGCTCGTGTTCCAGTTCCGCGGCGTACTCCCCGGGGCTGCCCTCGGCGTCGGGGACTTCGAGCGCGGTGAACTCCGCGCCCACCAGGGCGTCGTCGAGAACGTCGTCGGCGGCGTCGGCTGCCGGCCGCGCGAAGACGCCGAGCGTGTCGTCGCCCGCGAACACCTCGTAGGTCTCGATCGCGGCCGCGTCGTCGAGGGCGCGTTCGACCGTCGCACGGTCGCCGGTCCCGACGGCGACGTCGAGGGTGTCGTACCCCGACAGCAGGTCGAGGTCGATACCGAGGTCGACGAACGGCTCGATCGATTCGAGGTCGTCGTCGATCGACCGGATCTGGGATTCGAGGTCCTGTCGCCGGTCGTCGAGGTCGTTGACCCGCGTTCTGATCTCCGAGAGTTCCTCGTCGAGGGCGTCGTCGGTAACGATCCGGGTCGGTCCGGCGTCCTCGGCGTCGAGGTCGAGGATACTCTCGAGGGCGCGGACGGTCACCAGCCGCTCGGAGGACTCCTCGGCGCCCGATGCGGGGTCGCCCGGCTCGAAGCCCTCCCAGGAGCCGTCGTACTCGGTGACGTGCAGGAGGTTCAGTCCGTGAGCGGTCTCGATGACCTCGTCCATCACGGCCTTCGATCCCGTCACCGAGACCTTGCTCATCTGCTCAGGTCTGAGCATTTACCGCCTCCTCGAACTGACTGATCGCGTATTCGACCGCCTCGTCGGCGTTCTCCTCGGCCGACGCGACCAGTTTCTTGCGCGCTTCCTGGCCCTCCTCGAGGAGCTCCTGACGCTCCGTTTCGATCTCCTCGCGGGCCTCTGTGAGCCGTTTCTCCTCGTACTCGTCGGCCTCTTGTTCTGCCTCGTTGCGGATCTCTTCGGCTTCGCGCCGAGCCGCCTCGATTCGCTCGTCGCGATCGTCCTCGGCCTCTGCAACGATGTCGTCAGCCTCGGATTCAGCCGTTTTGATCCGTTCGAGAACCTCTGGTCTCGGCATACTCGTATCACCGAAACGTTGCGCAAGCGCTGTATAAGGTGTTTGCGGAACACACCCGAGGGCCTCGGCGCTACGTCGTCTGTGGCGCCCCGCGACTCGGATCCGCACCGTTATGATTCTCCCGTTCTAACCGCCGTCCAATGGGAGTCCTCGAAGACAAGGCCAACGCGCGCCTGTTCTACAAGTACCTCTCGAAGGTGTACGACCGGATTAACCCCTTCATCTGGAACGAGGAGATGCGCGACGAGGCGCTGGAGTGGCTCGCCAT
>Ga0102935_1000049_pt1 | contig 36381 bp, 37 predicted proteins | sample SalPonR2_A_D2_MG_FD_78508 | JGI IMG/M metagenome (GOLD analysis project Ga0102935, IMG submission 78508) | Salt pond soil microbial communities from South San Francisco under conditions of wetland restoration - Salt Pond MetaG R2_A_D2_MG | ecosystem: Environmental > Aquatic > Marine > Intertidal... | reverse complement strand
GGTGCTCCACGGCCACCACCACAACAACGCCACCGAGACCTACCCGTTCGTGGCCCACGACCGGCGGCGCGTCAACGTGAGCAGCGAACTCCTGAACTTCCGGCCGGTCCGTCTCGACGCACTGACCGATCTTCTGGAGGCGTGTCCCGACGGCTCCCGGTTTCGTGACGTCGATGCCGCGAACGGCTACCTCGACCACGAGGCGTGATCCGATCGGAGGCGAGCCAACGGGTCGGCCCCGCTACTCCCGCTGTCCGGCCCGTTCACGCGCGGCGGCGACGACGAGCGGGAGCGTGATCGTGGCGTCGCCGACGACTGTGGCGTTCCGTGCGGACTTCTCTAACTTCCCCCACGACCGGGCCTCGTCGAGCGTCGCCCCCGACAGCCCGCCGGTGTGGTCGGGATCCATCGTTAACTGGACGGCGTAGTCGTACGCCTCGGGGATCGTCAGCATGGTCTGCAGGACGTAGTTCTTCGGTACTCCGCCGCCGACCACCATCGCGCCCGCCCGATCGGCGTCGAATGCCAGATCCGAGAGGTGCGTCATATCCCCCAAGGCGTCCAGCCCGAACTCCGAGGTCTGCGAGTAGATCCACGCTTGGATCCCGAGCACGGAATCTTGAATCGCGGGGCAGTAGATCGGGACGTCGTGTTCGTACGCCGCTGCGGCGATCCCCGGGTCCTCGTCGACGTCCCGCTCGGCGTTCTGTTCGGCGTTCGCCCGCCCCAGCGCCGCCGTGAACTCCCGGATCGTCACTCGACGCTCCACGGTCGGAAACACGGTGTCCCGGAGGTGGGACTCGAACAGCGCAAAATGCTCCTGCGGCAGGTAGACGTTGTATATCCGGTCGACCCCCTCGTCACGAAGCGTCTCGTCGTGCTCTCGGGGAGTCCGATCCCCGGCTTCGTCGCTGCCACCGTGCGCGTCGCTGCCGGCGGGATGGGGATCGTGTGGTCCCGCCCGACCGTGGTGATGCTTCCCGCCGATGGCCTCGATCGCGTCGTGGGTGAGGTTCGCGCCCGTCGTCACCAGGGCGTCGATGTGGCCGTCCCGGATCAGATCCGCAACGATCGCCCGCATCCCGCTCGGGACCATCGCGCCCGCGAGCCCGAAGAGGTTTGTCACGTCGTCGCGGGCCAGCATCTCGGCGTAGACATCGACCGCATCAGCGACCGTGGCTGCGCCGATCCCGGCCGCCCTGTACTCCGTCGCGAGTTCGCCCACGGTCATCCCGCCGCGGACCCGCGCGTGGCCGATGGGCGCCTCGCGGAACTCCTCGCGGTCGGGGTCGTGGCTCGGTGCCGCCGGGTCGTGATCGCCGTCGCTGTCGTCGCTCATACGGTCCCGTGGACGGCCCGGGGGGTTAGGTCCCGCGGTCCGGCTTCGCGGGGGTACCAGGCGTGAGGTTCGGCGTCGGCTCCCGCTGGACGCGGTCCCCGGTCACAACCCGGTGGGATGCGACAGCATCGTCGTCTCGACGCCCCACCCGGCGGCCAGATCCGCGAGCCGTTCGACCCCGAACGTCTCGGTCGCGTAGTGGCCGGCGAGCACGACGGTTATGCCTGCCTCCCGGGCCTCGTGGTAGATCTGCTGTTTCCCCTCGCCGGTGACCAACGCGTCGACGCCCGCCGCGGCGGCCTCGCCCACCCAGTCGGCGCCGGAACCGGTCACGATCGCGACCGTCTCGATCTCGTTGGGGCCGAAATCCAGCACCTGCGGCTCCTGCCCACCGGTATCCAGTCCGGACAACCGATCGCGGAGATCGTCGACTCTGTAGGCGTCACCCGCGCGCCCCTGCCGCCCGATCGTCACGGGTCCCATCGTCCCGAACGCCGCCTGGTCCTCCAGATCGAGGTAGTCCGCCAGTCCCGCGGCGTTCCCCAGCGACGGGTGGCCGTCGAGCGGGAGGTGCGAGACGTACAGTGCAACCCCGTTGTCGACCAGCGCGGCGACGGTGTCGTACTCCCGGCCGGTCACCCGATCCAGCCCGCCCCACACCAGACCGTGGTGGGTCACGAGCAGGTCCGAACCCCGGTCGGCTGCGTCCTCGATCGTCGCGGCGGCGGCGTCGACCGCGAACGCCGCGCTGTCGACGGTCGCGTTGTCGGGGCCGACCTGGAGGCCGTTGGCGCTGGTGTCGACGTCGGCGTACTCCGCCGTGTCGAGTCGATCGTCGAACCGGGCTGTGAGCGTCGCAAGCTCCATACCGAGCGCGTCGGCCGCCGGCGGCTTGTACCCCCCGGTCGGCACCCGTCGGCGGTGCCGGCCGGCGTCCGCATACGGATTGCTGCAACCACTTCCCGGTCGTCGCCGACCTCTACGGCCGACCACCGGTCGTCGACTACGACGGCCCTGTCACCCGTCAGCGTGCGCGTACACGAATGCCCGACACAGCTTCGCTGCGAGCGACGCCGCCTGGCCGTCGTCCCTGTCGTTGACCTCGACGACGTCGAACCCCTCGGCCGACGGCGCGACCGCGCGGACGACCTCGCGCATCTCACGGGGAGCCAACCCGAACGGCTCGGGGGTCCCCGTCCCCGGTGCGAACCCCGGGTCGGCGGCGTCGACGTCGACGCTCAGGTACGCGCTCCGGCCGTTCAGGCGGGCACCGACGTCGAAGTCCGGCACCGCCTCGGGCGGAACGACGGTGACCTCGGGTGCCTCGGCTCGGTCCCACTCCGCGGCCGAGCCGGTTCTCGCCCCCAGAATCATCGCCTCTTCGACGCCCGGGTCCCCGCCGGCACTGTCGCCGTCCGTCCCTTCGGTCGGGTACGCACCGACGCCCGCCCCGTCGAGAATCCGCCGAGTGACGGTGGCGTGGCTGTACTCGTTGCCGTCGTACGCCTCCCGGAGGTCCAGGTGGGCGTCGACACAGACAAACACCTCCGGGTCCACCGCGCTTGCGGCCGCCGCCGACACAGTATGTTCGCCGCCCAGCACGATCGGAACGGCGTCGTCGGCGACGACTCCACGCAACTCCCCCGCCAACCACTCCAGGTACTCCGGGGCGTCGTCCCACGCGCGGACGTCGCCGCGGTCGTGGACGGCACACTCGGAGAACTGCATCCCGGTCCGCCGGTCGTAGTCGTCGAACGGCCGGGCGAACCGCCGGATCCGCTCGGGCCCGAACCGGGTCCCGGGCCGAAACGACGTGGACACGTCGAGCGGCGCGCCCACGAAGACGTACGCGGCCTCGTCCCGCGACGCGGTCGCCCCGGGGAACATCCGAGTCGCCTCAGACGATCTTCCGCTGGCCTTCGTACTCGAGATACTCGATCTCGTCGTCGGGCGAGAGCGCCTCGTCCTCGGGGATCCGCATCGTGAACGTCTGGTACGTCTCGAGGTCCATAATCTGGGCGTCGTCGCCGGTCACCGAGACGATCTGCCCCTGCTTTCGCTCGATGATCGGCACCCACACCTTCGCGTCGACCGGTTGGCTCAGTGAGCGCTTCCGGCCGTCGAAGACGCCGCGTCCCTCGACGCGGGCCTTCGCACTCCCGTGTTTTCCGGGCTTTGCGGTGCTGTAGGCGTTGATCTTACACGGCGACTCGTCCATCATCACGTAACTGCCCTCCTGCAGATCACGGACCTGTTTCTGCTCTTTCGGCATACCCCGGGATTGTCGTGTGGTGGGTATAAACGGTTTGGAAACGCGCTCTCTCGGGGCTCCAAGTCGCCTCAACGCTGGAGACCGGGTCGACGGTCGACTCTCCCCGCTACGTCTCCTCGGCGTCGCTCCCCGACCGGGACCGCCCCGACCGGTCCGTGGCCCCCCCGCCGGACTGCGACCCGTCGTCTCGCCGCCGCGTCAGGCTTCCGAGCGCCCCCGAAGCGAGGTTCGGGAGGCTGGCGCTCAGGAGGAGCAACGCGGTCGCCTCGCCCGCAGTGTCCAACAGCGGGAGCAGGAACTCGATGGGGAACGGCAGCGGCGCGTCGGCCACGACCGACAGCGCGACCAACCCAGGGATGAGGACGATCCCCCACGCCATCGCGGTCAGCAGGCCGTGCCACGCCCCGTCGGCGGGGTCGTCGCCGGCGACGTAGCCTGTGAGCGCGCTCCCGGCCAACCCCCCGATCAGCGTCGCCCGGCCGGTCACGCCGAACACGACCGCCTCGCTGCAGGCCGCCAGCGCGACCCCAACTCCCACCGCACGCCACCGGGTCATATCCTCTGCACTCCCGGCATCGAGAATAAAACTACGCGTCGCACACTCAGACCTGATAACCGGTGGGGCCGATCAGGTCGCCGGTCGCGACCACCACAGCGGCCAGCCGCTCCGTCGATGCGGTTCCGGCCGTCCCGACCTCACTCCCGGTCGCGACGCTCGCGCATGCTCTGCCGGGTGAACTGCGGCGTCGCTTTGAGCCCCTGCTTCCGGCGGAACGACCGGTAGAGTGCGATCAACGGCGGGACCGACAGCACGGCGGCCACCGCGGCCGGCAGGATGCTGGTCTGGTCGAACGCAAAGAGGATGGCGGTCGACAACGCGCCAACGGCGACGAACAGCCCGTAGACGATCCGGCGTGCGAGCCGGTCGAGCACGTCGTTTTCGTCCTCAAGCCGAACGTTGACTCTGAGGTTCCCGTTCTGCGCCTTGTCGAGCGTCTGATTCAGCTTCGGCGGCACCTCGAACAGCGCGCGGGTGGTCTGTTGGATCTGCTGGCCGCCCTCCGTGATCAGTTGCTTTGCGGTCTCCTCGTAGTAGCCCTCCTCCTGGAGGTAGTCGGTCGCGACCGAGATGAAGTCGAAGTCGGGATCCAGGGTGACACAGACCCCTTCGACCACAGTCGCGACCCGCAGGATCAACGCGAGGTTCCGCGGCAGCCGGAGCGGGAACTCGTAGATCGTCGACTCGACCTGTTCGATGATCTGCTGGACGCGGTACTGCTCGATGTCCTCGCCGCGGGCGTCCGCGATGGCCAACTCCATCACGTCGCCCATCACCTGGCGGTCGGCCTCCGGCGACAACGTCCCCATCTCGATGAGGGTGTCGAGAATGGCGTCGATGTCTTGGTTTGCGACCGCGAGGTAGAAGTCGATGATCTTGTCCTGGATGAACGGGTCGACGGTCCCGGACATTCCGAAGTCGTAGAAGATGATCTTCCCGTCGTCGGTGACCGCGAGGTTTCCGGGGTGGGGGTCGGCGTGGAACACCCCGTCGTCGACGATCATCTGGAGGTAGACGCGCTGGAGCGTCGTCGCCAACTCGGTCCGGTCGATCCCCTTCCGATCTAAGGCTTCGACGTCGTTGATTTTCGTCCCCGGGAGATACTCCATCGTGAGCACTCGCGGCCCCGAGCGGTCCTCGACCGCCCGCGGGATCCGTATCTCCGGGCTGTCCCGGAAGTTCCCGCCGATCTCCTCTAAGATCCGCTTCTCCCGGTTGTAGTCCATCTCCTGGCGGATGGTTTTCGAGAACTCGTCGGCGAGGTTCTCGAGTGAGAATGCCCGCCCCTGGCCGATAAATCGCTTTACGATCGGCAGCGACCACTTGATAACGCGAAGGTCGGCCTCCACCAGCGATTCGATTCCCGGGCGGCGGACCTTGACTGCGACCGGCTCGCCGTCGTGCTCGGCGGTGTAGACCTGACCGAGGCTGGCACCGCTGATGGGATCGCGATCGAAGTCGTCGAACGCCTCGTCGACGGGGCCGAGTTCGTCTTCGATGACGGTCTGGGACTCGTCCCACGGCGCCGGCGGCACGTCGTCTTGGAGGCTGGACAGCACGTCGACGTACGCCGGCGGGAGGATGTCGGGGCGGGTCGACAGCAGTTGGCCCAGCTTGATGAACGTCGGACCGAGCGTGAGAAGCGAGTCGAGCAGGATCTCGGCCCGCTCGACCTGCGTCTCGGGGTCGACGCGTCGGGTCCCCCCGAAGAGGACGTACCTCCGACGGTCACGGGTGTAAGCGACGATCAGCGGGAAGAACTGCCGGATGACGCGGAGGAACCGCCAGTACGCGCGGAGATTCACGGGCGGCGGTTACGCGTCGTCTCCGGCCGACGAGACCGGGATCGACTCCTGCGGTGCCGCCTCCCGCTTCGGGATCCGCACCTCAAAGACCCCGTGGTCCGCCTCCGCAGACGCCCCCGCGCCGGTCGCGTCCGGCGGCAGCGGGAGCTCGGCGTCGACGAACAGCGGCCGCTCCTCGTCGACGTAGTGGAACTCCGCCGGTACGTCCTTGCTACGCCGCGCCTCGACGACGAGCCGACCACGATCGACGCGGAACTCCGCGGTATCGGCGGTCACCCCGGGGAGGTCGAGCACGACGAGATACGCGTCGTCGGACTCCAGCAGATCGGCGAACACCGACTCGGGAAGGTCCCGAAGCGCGTCCCGCAGTTTTGACATACCAGTTGGTAGTAGCGGGAGGTCGAAAAAGGCCGCGGTTGCGGTCGCTCACCCGATCACAAGGGTTATATTTTCCTCACAGCGGTCAGGGTCCCGATTCCATCGAGACACGCGAGCCAGTCGCGGGTGCCGGTCGCGGCTCTTTTTGTATCCGCGGGCGCATCATCTGGTATGGACTCCGCGGACTCCGACGACACTGCCCCCGACCGCCGCTCGGCCGGGTTCAAGAACCGCACCCGTATCAACGACGCCCGCGAGCGCGTTCTCGACGCGGTGACGCCTCACGACCGGACCGAGCGACTGGCTCTGATCCCGGCCGACGGCCGCTCGCTCGCGGACCCCGTCGTGTCGCCGCGGGCGGTCCCCGGCTACGATCGAGCGGCGATGGACGGGTGGGCGGTCCGCGCAAGCGACACCTTCGGGTCGTCGGACCGGTCGCCGGGCGTACTCCGCGTCGCCGACGACACCGCACACTCCTCGCCGGACAGTGCCGTCGCCGACGGCACCGCGGTCCGAGTTCACACCGGGAGCGAACTCCCCGAGGGCGCCGACGCGGTGGTGATGATCGAACACGCCGAGCGGGTCGGCGGCGAGTTGGAGGTGTTCGACGCGGTCACCGAGGGCGAAAACGTCGCGCCGGTCGGCGAGGACGTCGCCGAGAGCCAGGCGCTTTTCGACCCCGGCCACCAGCTCCGACCGTCGGATCTCGGGCTGTTGAAGTCGGTCGGCGTCGACCGAGTGACCGCCTACGAGCGCCCGACCGTCGGCGTGATCCCGACCGGCGAGGAGCTGGTGCAGTCGGACCCCGGCCCCGGCGAGGTGGTGGAGACCAACGGGCTCACCGTCTCCCAGCTTGTCGATCGGTGGGGCGGCGTCCCGACCTACCGGAACGTCGTCACTGACGACGCCGCGGCGCTCCGGGCGGCGGTCCAGCGGGATCTCACCAAAGACGTCGTGGTGACGACCGGCGGCTCCTCGGTCGGCGCCCGCGACCTCATCCCGGAGGTCGTCGACGATCTCGGGGAGGTCTTGGTCCACGGCGTCGCGCTCAAGCCCGGCCACCCCGTCGCGCTCGGCGTGGTCGACGAGACGCCGGTGGTGATGCTCCCCGGCTACCCGGTCGCCGCGATCGTGAACGCGGTGCAGTTCCTCCGGCCGCTGGTGAAGCACATAGGGCACCTCCCCGACGACCCGCCGCCGACTACCCGGGCGCGGCTGACCCGGAAGATCCCGAGCGAACCCGGCGTCCGGACCTTCGCCCGGGTCGAACTCGACGAAGGGACTGACGCCGACGTCGGGCCAGACGACGCCGGCGACGCGTCGGTGCCCGCTGCGACGCCCACCCGCGCCTCGGGATCGGGCGTCCTCTCCTCGGTCGCCCTCGCCGACGGGTGGGTCGCCGTCCCCGAGGGTCGTGAGGGGTACGACGCGGGTGAGACCGTCGCGGTCGAGCGGTGGGAGTGGTCGGCGTGAGCGACCGGAAACAGTTCCGCGACCTCGCGAGTCCCGAAGCCGCCCGCGACGCCATCGCCTCCTTGGATCTCACTCCGGACCCCGAGACGGTCCCGCTGTCGGAGGCTCGCGGGCGCGTCCTGGCCGAACGCGTCGACGCCGGCCTCGACGTGCCCGGGTTCGACCGCGCGAGCGTCGACGGCTACGCCGTCCGCGGTCGCGACACCTTCGGGGCCGACGAGGCCGACCCGACCGCGTTCGACTTGGTCGGCACCGTCCACGCGGGGACGGCGCCCGACGTCGTCGTGGGTGAGGGAGACGCCGCGGAGATCTCGACCGGCGCCGTGATGCCCGACGGCGCGGACGCGGTCGTCATGGTCGAACGTACCGAGGAGCGCCGGACCGACGGCGACGTCCAGGGAGTCGCTGTCCGGACTGCGGTCGCGCCGGGCGACAACGTCATGCTCGCCGGTACCGACATCGCGGCGGGAACCCGTGCGCTCGGCCCTGGAACCCGGCTTACCCCTCGAGAGATCGGGCTGTTGTCGGCGCTCGGGATCGATGCGGTGCCGGTCCGCGGCCGCCCCACAGTCGGCATCGTCTCCACCGGCGACGAACTCGTTCGCCCCGGCGGAGAGCTCCAGAGCGAGGCCGGACAGATCTACGACGTCAACAGCTACACCATCGCCGCCGGCGTCGAAGAGGCCGGCGGCGACGCCGAACTCTACCCCCACGCCGGTGACGACTACGAGGAGATGGAGCGACTCCTGCTCGAGGCCGCCGCGGAGTGTGACCTCGTACTCTCCTCGGGGTCGACGTCGGCGTCGGCGGTCGACGTGATCTACCGGGTGATCGAGGAGCGCGGCGAGTTGCTGCTCCACGGCGTCGCAGTCAAGCCGGGCAAGCCGATGCTCGTGGGCGAACTCGGCGGGGGCGCCTACGTCGGCCTTCCGGGGTATCCGGTCTCGGCGCTCACCATCTTCCGGACGTTCGTCGCGCCCGCGATCCGCGAGGCTTCGGGGCTGCCGGAGCCCGAGACCGCGACCGTCCGCGGTCGGATGGCCGTCCGCGAGCGGTACGGCGAGGGCCGGCTCCGACTGATGCCCGCGGGGCTCGTGACCGACGCCGACGGCGATACGCTGGTGTACCCCGTCGACAAGGGCTCCGGCGCGACTACGTCGCTCGTCGACGCCGACGGCGTCGTCGCGGTCGATCCCGACACAGAGTACCTCGGACAGGGCGACGAGGTTGAGGTCCAGCTGTTCTCGCCCGACGTCCGTCCGCCAACGCTTCTGGCGGTCGGCGAGGACGACCCCGCGCTCTCGCGGGTGCTCGACCGACTCCGATCGCCCCGGTTCCTCCCGGTCGGCAGCCGAGAGGGGCTCCGCCGGCTGCGTGGCGGCGTTCCAGACGTTGCGGTCGTCGCCGGGCCGACCGACCGCGAGGTCGACAGCGTCGATCTCGGGGGATGGACCCGCGAGTGGGGACTGGTGGTCCCCACCGGCAACCCCGACGGCGTCGAGGGGCTCGGAGACCTCGTTGACCGCGATCTCGGCTTCGTCAACCGGAGTCCGGACGCGGGGCTCCGGTCGAGTCTGGATGCCGCGGTCGATGAGTTAGCGGCCGAGCGGAACGCGACGCGCTCGGAGCTCACCGACGCGATCCGCGGGTTCGCGGTCGGCACGAAGGGGTTCGAGAGCCCCGCGCGGGCGGTCGCCCGCGGCGACGCCGACGCCGGGGTGAGCCTCCGCGCGACCGCAGAGTCGTTGGGGCTCGGATTCGTCCCAGTGGACACCGAGAGCGTCCGGGTGCGGGCGAGTCCCGACCGCGTGGAGAAACCCGGCGTCGAGGAGCTCGCGGCCGGGCTCGACGACCTCGACGCCGTCACGGACGGACTCGCCGGCTACAACCCGGACTGAGCCTGCCGCCCACCCGTGGGGCCGCCCGCTCGAACACCGACGTTCGACAGTTCCTCGAACGACGCCACCCGCTCGTCGGCGAGAACGCAGCGCCCCCGCCGCGCCGGGGAGTGTCGCTCGACGTGAATCCCATCGAGCCCGGCGTTCCACGCCGCCCCGATGTCGCTCGCGCCGTCGCCGGCGAGAACGCCTTGCCCCGGATCCGTCGGGTCCAGCCCCAACCGTTCGATGGCGTGATACACCGGTCGGGGGTCGGGCTTCCACCCCAACTCGGAGGTGCAGGAGACGAACGCGTCGAACCACCCGCCGATGTCGAGATGTTCGACCACCGGCTCCGCGAGGAACTCCTGGCAGTGCGTCACGACGCCGACGGGTATCTCCGCGCCGGCCAGCTCTGACACCAGGTCGGCGGCGTCGTCGTGGAGATACGTCGCCGCCGCGCGGGCTGCGGGGTCTTCGACGTCGTGAAATGCGGTCCAGAACGCGTCGGGGTCGATCCCCCACGCCCGGAGCTGGTCGTCGCGCGAGCCCCCGAGGCCGTGCCAGATGATCTCGGCCTCCCGATCGGTGAACCGTCGGTCGATCCGGTCGCCCACCCGGTCGAACACCGTGCGGGTGTAAGACCACTCCGCGTCGACGAGCGTGCCGTCGAGGTCGAACAGCCAGAAGTCGTACGTAGCAGGATCGTCGGCACCCATCGAGAGAAAATACGCTCTGCGGTGGCAAGTGGGTTTCGTCCGTCGGGCTGTGCTCAGGGCGTCGTGCGTGCCGGCGTCAGTACTCCGCGTCGAACAGGTTCGCCAGCCGGATGTCCTGGCCGGTGATCCCACCCTCCTCGTGACTGGTGAGCCGGACTTCGACCTCCTTGTACCCCACCCGGATTTCGGGGTGGTGGAACTCCTCTTCGGACACCTCGCCGACCTGCGTGACGAACGAGATGCCCGAGAGGTAGTCTTCGAACTCGTATGTCCGCGTGATCTCGTCGCCGTCGCGGTCCCACCCGTCAGGTAGCTGTGATCTGACCTCCTCGTCTGACAGTAGCTCAGCCATACTTTGGGTGTCTCCCCGCGGGCTGATAACGCTTCTCCCGGTTCCGGCCCCGCCCCGTGACTCAGTCGTCGGAGGTGCCCTCGACGGGAAATCCCGGCTTCCCGCCGTCACGGCGCAGCGGCCCCGGCGGCTCGTCGGAGCCGTCGATCGGGATCCCGTCGGGAGGGCCGTCGCCGCCCGGGCCGGCGTCCCCGAACCCCGGATCGAACAGCTGCATCGCGGTCCGGATGGTGTCCCAGTCGTCCTCGGCGGCGGCCTCCCGCAGGCTCTTGGTCGGCGCGGCGAGCAGCTGTCCGACCAGGGCGTCCGCCATCGACTCGACGGCCTCCCGCTGCCCGTCGGTCAGGTCGCCAGCGGCCTCCAGCTGTGAGACTGCGGTTTCGATCTCCCGGGCTTTGACCTGCTCTGCGGCCTCGTACATCGTGCTGATGGCCTCGTCCGCCTGCCGGCGCTTGTACTCTTCGAGCAGCCGGTTGAACTCCGCGTCGATCATCGCTTCGACCTCCTGGGCGGCCGCCTCCCGGTTCGCGCGGGTCTCCGCGGTCACCGACTCGAGGTCGTCCATATCTCTGATCTCGACCGTCTCGATCCCCGCGGCCGCCGGGTCGACGTCTCGGGGCTGTGCGAGATCGACCACGAGCGTCTCGCCCGCCGCCGCGACGTCGCCGGGGTCGACGACGTACTCCGAGTGATCCGTCGCGGTCACGACGACGTCGACGGTCGGCAGGAGCGCCTCGACGTCGTCGAGCGACGCTGCGCGGGCGTCGATGTCGACGTAGCCCGCCACGTGCTCGGCGTGGGGAACGGTCCGGTTTGCGACGACGAGCTCTGCGACGCCCGCGTCGGCGAGCGCTTTGGCCGCGAGCTTCCCCATCTCGCCCGCGCCGACGACGAGCGCGGTCGCGCCGTCGAGCGTCGTCTCGCGCTCTGCGAGCCTGACCGCTGCCGACCCGACCGAGGTTGCGCCGTCGTTGATCTCTGTCTCGGTTCTGGCGCGCTCCCCGACGTGGACCGCCTTTGTCAGCCCGGTCTCCAACGTGGCTCCGAGCCCACCCACATCGCGGGCGACCTCGATGGCGCGCTTGAACTGCCCGAGGATCTGATCCTCGCCGATGACAAGCGACTCAAGGCCCGCGGCCACCCGCATAAGATGCCGAAGGCTCTCCTCGTGGCCCATCTCGATCACCACGCTCTCGTCGTCGAGGCCCGCACCGAGCAGGCTCACGGCCGCCCGGCCGGCCTCGGTGGAGTCGGCGACGACGTAGGCCTCCGCACGATTGCACGTCTGGAGTGCGAACGCTTCGGTGATCCCGTCGTGGGCGCGTAACGACTCGACGACGCTTCGGGCATCCTCGCCTGCGGCCGCCTCGATCTGGTCGATACCCGCCCGCTCGTGCGACACACGAGCCCCACGGATCACCTCCGTGTCCATCGGTCACCCCCTATCGTGTCTTGCATCACGCGTGTCGCCTCTTGGCGAGGATTTGGGGTCCCTGTACGTAAACCCTTCCAAACTTCCGAGTCCCTGACGACCGCCCGAACCGCATCACGGCGCTCGGACGGTTCCAGCTCCGACGACCGGAGTTTCGCCCGGAGGTCGGCGGTCAGCGCGGCCATCCCCTCGGCGCCGTCGACCTCGGATTCGATCCGTTCTCGGAGGTGCTTTGCGAGCGCCGGACTCCGGCCGCCCGTCGAGATCGCGACCCGCACGTCGCCATCGGCCACGGTCGCTGGGACCACAACGTCGATCGGGGGGCCGGCGGCGTCGGGGTCGTCGCTGTCAGCGTCGGGGTCCCCAGCTTCTTCGGTTACCGCACTCCGGTCGGCCCGGTTCGCGAGGACGCCCCGCGCCCGTGCTGCCGCCGCCACCGCGTCGTTCACCCGGTCGTCGTCGGTTGCGGCCACGACCAGAGCGGGGGTTGTCCGGTCGAACCACTGCCCGACGTCCGCCGGAGCGGGTCGCGCCCGGACCAGTTCCGCGTCGCCGAAGTCGTCGGCGTCGAACGCCGGGCTGACGACGACGACCCGAGCCTCGCCGGCGAACCGACGGGCCTTCCGTGCCCCGATCGGGCCGCCGCCGAAGACCAACACCGTCTCGCCGGTGAAGTCGTGGTACAGCGGGATCATGGGTCCATCACTCCGTGTTTGCGTCCGCGCGCTCGTCCAGCCTAATTCCGGTCTTCTTCAGAATCTGCGTCGAGAACAGCGAGTCCCAGTCGCCGTCGTCGACGTCCCAGTACTCTCCCATGGTCTCCTTTACGGTCCGGATCCGACGGTCGCTCTCGGCCGCCGAGCGACCGTGAGTCATGGCGAAGAAGTTGTACGACCACACGTCTTCGTGGCGGGGACGTTGATAACAGTGCGTGACGAAGGGTAGCGACGCCACCGCGGGGCCGACCTCGCTGACGACGTCGTCGGGGACGTCCCACACCGTCATACCGTTCTCGGTGTACCCCAGCGCGTAGTGATTCGGAACGACTCCGACTCGGCGGACCTTCCCCTCCCGCTCGAAGCGCTTGATCGTCTCGGTCACCCACGCCGCGTCCCGCCCGATCGCGTCGGCGACGTCGGCGTACGGCGTGTCGGTGATCGGCAGTCCGCCCTGGATCTCCACCACCAAGTCCCGCTCTGCGGGGGTCAGCGTCCGCCGATCGGTCGGTACCACGTCGGGGCCGAGGTGGGACAGATCGACGTCGCCGTCCGGTACCGGGCCGTCGACCAGGAACTTCGCTTCGACCCGGAACTCCCGTTGTTTCGGCATGTTGTACGTCGCCTGGCCGGTCTCGGCTTCGATCCGGTCGAGAACCTCCCTCACTCGGTCCTCGTCGGCGACGCTGACCACGAACCATATATTCAGGTGGGGATGCTCCCGCTCGTAGTTGTGTGCGACTTCCCGGTGGGCGTTGACCGCCTCCGCCACCTCGTCGAAGCGCTCTTCAGGCGCGTGCATCGCAACCAGCGTGGCGGTGCCGCCGATCTCCTCGGCGTTGACGAGGGCGCCGAACCGACTCAGGGTTCCCTCGTCGTCGAGGCGGGCGATCCGCTCGCGGAGCTGCGTTGCGGTCACGTCGACGCCCCGGTCCCGTAGTGCGGCCGCCGCCGGCTCGAACGGCCGGTCGTCGACTGGGAATCCACCCTGGAAGGCATTGATTATCGCCCGGTCGAGGCGAGTCAACGCCTCGGTCTCGGCGTCAGGGTTGCTCATACCCGGATTCGGGGTGCGAGGAGGATAAGCATCTCGAAGCGGCCGGACGTCGGGCCGCCGACGGAAGCCGGCACGCGGCGCTACGGGACCGCCGTCACGCCGTCGACGTGGTCTAACCCCGCCAGGTCGCCGACCAGCGACTCCTGGTCGACAGTCGCCTCGTAGTAGAACACGATGTCGAAGGTCCCCTCCCGCAGGAGCTGTTGGCACTCCCAGACGAACGCGTCGTCGTCCAGCGTCAGGCCTTGGAACTGATTCGACGCGAACTCGCCGGTGTCGTTGCCGGCGTAGATGTACGTCTCGCCCTTCCCGGCACGCTCGGCGATTACCTCGTTGACGTCGACCGTAAGCTCGTGCATCTCCAGATCCTCCTCGCCTTCGAGATCGGTGTGGACGACCGCACCGACGAGCTCGATCTCCCCGGGTTCCAGCAGCGCCTTCGTCCGCCGGTAGAGGTCCTCGTCGAGTATCTCGCTCATACTCGGCGGTCGTTCGCAGTGGATAAACGGGTGGCGGTTTCGTCGTTTCCACCCGCACGCCCGTCCGACCCGGCTCCAGCGACGGAACGCTTTTTTGGCCGCCGGGCGGCCCTCAGGTATGGGAATCGGGGATCTGTACTCGGCCGACGCCGCGAGCGAGGTTCACTACGTCGACGTCGGGACCCACGGGGTCCCGAACTACGGGTCGGTCTACGTCGTCGACGCCGCGGAACCCGCTATCGTCGACCCCGGCACCGGGCAGAACGACGACCTCGTGCTCGACGCGCTGGACGAACTCGGTATCGACCCCGACGACGTCCAGCATATCCTCCTGACGCACGTCCACCTGGACCACGCCGGCGGTGCGGGCTCGCTCGCGGAGGCGTGTCCCAACGCGACGGTCCGAACCCACGAGGCGGGTGTCCCGCATCTCGTCGATCCCGACCGGCTCGTCGCGGGCACCAAGCAGGTGGTCGGCGACCAATGGGAGTTCTACGCCGATCCCGTTCCGATCCCCGAGGCGCGCGTCGCGTCGCTGACCGACGGCGACGGGATCGACCTCGGGGACCGGACGCTCTCGGCCCACCACGCGCCGGGGCACGCGCCACATCAGACGATGTTCGTTGACCCCGGCGACGGCCTGTGTTTCACCGGCGATGCGGCCGGGATCTACGTCCCCGGGCCGAACGTGCTAAAAGAGACCTCGCCGCCGCCGCAGTTCGATCTGGAACAGTGTCTCGACGACGTCCGGGCGGTGGAGGCCATCAACCCCGACACCCTCTGTTTCGGCCACTTCGGCGCGGTCCCGTACCGTCCGGACCTGATGGCGGGCTACAAGCGAACCCTGGTGGAGTGGGTCGAGGCGGTCCGACAGCAGCGCGCCGAACTCGACGCCGACGACGCGGTGTGTGAACACTTCGCCGACACCGCCGACCCGACACTGGCAGACGTCTGGAGCGACCGAAAGGCGCGCGCCGAGGAGCGACTGAACGCGAGCGGCGTGCTCACCGCGCTGGATCGCGGACGCGCGTAGCGTCGACCGCGGCCGGCGGGGCGGTGCGATTCGCGGGGGGTCCTGCTGCTCGGCGTCGGTGTCGATGAAAAAGCGGGTTCGCGTGGTTCGATCCCGCCCGCGTGCCCGGTTGACCCCGAGCGTGTCGTTCCGGCGGTTCGGCGCGCCGTGCCGACGTCCGATGTTCGGGACCGGGTCAAATCAGCGTTGTCGTTTCGACGAGGACCCGGCGCCACCCGGTCCGTATCAGTCGTCAGCGGGCGCGGGGCTGTCGCCGGTGGAGACGCCCGTGCCGGGGCCGACGTCGATGCCGAGCTCCGCGAGGCGGTCGTCGGGAACGACCCCGTCGACCCACCCGCGGCGCTCGTAGTACTCCTGCTTCATCTCGTCGAGCTCACACAGCTCGCCCTCCATACCGCCCTGCCCGGGGATGGCCTCGTCGTGGCCCTCCACGAAGCGCCCCGGCAGCGAGTCGTCGGCGCCGTCGAAGCCGGCGAGGTTGTTGTAGTAGCGCTCGAGGGTGTAGATCCGGTCACCGGCCTCCATGAGCTCGTCCTCGGTGACGTCCCGACCGGTCATTCCGTTGTACTGAGCGACGTACTCGTCGATGCCCTCCGCGAAGGCGTTGAACTTGCAGATGTCGAATGAGTCGGAGATGGCGTGTAGGTCCTGGAAGAGCGCACACAGCTCGCCTTTGCCCTCCCACTCGGTCGGGTCGACCTTCTCCGGGATCCCCAGGATCTCAGCCGACGGGGTGTACCCGCGGAGGTGACACGCACCGCGGTTCGAGGTGGCGTAGCCGATCCCCATTCCCTTCATCGCGCGGGGGTCGTACGCCGGGATGGTCTGGCCCTTGACCGCAAGGGAGTTGTCGTGGGCGTCCATCTCCTCTGCGACCCGGCGGGCGCCCTTCGCGAGCAGGTCGCCGAGGTCGGAGTCGCCGTGGGAGATCTCCTCGAGGAGGTCGAGCATGTGCTCGACGTCGCCCCACTCGACCCCGTCGTCGAGGTCGTCGAGCTTGCCTTCCTCGGTCATCTCCATCGCCATTGCGATCATGTTGCCGGCCTCGATGGTGTCTATCCCGAGGTCGTTGCACATGTTGATCATCACGGCGATGCTGTCGCGGTCGTCGTTCATGGAGTTCGGGCCGAGCGCGAACGCCGACTCGTACTCGAAGGACTCGCCGCGAACGTTCATCTCTTCGCCCTTCCGCTCGTAGGTGACCTCGGTCTCTTTCTTACACGCGACCGGGCAGGAGTGACACGTCGGCTCGTCGACCAGGATGTTCTCCCGGACGTTCTCGCCGGAGACCTTCTCGGCGTCGATGTTGACATCGTCGGGTTCAGCCTCCGCCTCCGAGTGAGTGGAGGTGTACTTGCCGTTCCGGGTCGGCAGCCCGTCCATCTCCTCTGTGAGGTTCATCAGGACGTTGGTGCCGTACATCGACAGCCCGCCCTCGTTGGGCGCGGTCACGTCGGACTCGGTGATGAGCTGCATCGCCTGCTGGTAGCCCTCGGTGAACAGCTCGGGCTTGTCGGGCTTCGGCATCCGCGTCCCGGACTTGATCACGATCGCCTTCAGGTTCTTCGAACCCATCACGCAGCCGGTACCACCGCGGCCGGAGGCCCGGTCGTCCTCGTTGACGATGCAGGCGTATTTCACGCCGTTCTCGCCGCCAGGACCGACCGCCATCGCGGAGAGGTTCTTGCCGAACGCGCCCTCGTGTTCCGCCTCGATGGCCTCCATAGCGTCGTGAACGCCGAGCCCCCACAGCTCGGAGGCGTCGCGGAGTTCGACTTCGCCGTCCTCGACGTAGGCGTAGACGGGCTCGTCGGCCTCACCCTCGAAGAGGAGGGCGTCGAAGCCCGCCCACTTGAGCCGCGCACCGGACCAGCCGCCGTGGTGGGAGTCGGTGACCGTTCCCGTCAGCGGGGATTTGGTACAGACCGCGATCCGGCCGCTCATCGGTGCCTGCGTCCCCGTGAGTGGGCCGTTGGTGAACGCCAGCAGGTTCTCTGGGCCCTCCGGGTCGACATCGGGGCCCTGATCGAAGACGTACTTCACTCCGAGGCCGCGGCCGCCGATGTACTTCCCGGCGTCCTCCTCGTCGATTCCCTCGTACTGTACGTCGTCGCCCGACAGGTCGATCCGCGCGACGTGGTCGTTGAATCCGCCTAGTTCGGTCATAGTTAATATACATAGTTCAATTGATCCTCTGCTCTGTTAACCGTTACTCCCGACCAGTAACCACAAACAGTTACCTCGGGCCGAGCGAGAAACTGCCGAGGGGCGGGGCGCCACCCCGAGAGACCGAATCGGACCCGCTCCGACGGAGATTTACCCCGCCGTCGGCTACTCGGACGCAATGAGCCAGCCGAGTCCGGAGGTCTACGAACAGGGCAGGGGGATGGACGCCCACAACCAGGTGATGCGGGGGATCCGCGCGGAGAAGGACAAACACTACGACCCACACGAACCCACGCGGGTCTGGATGGACGAGGACAACACGCCCGACGGCGTGGTCCGGTCGCTCACCATCATCCTCAACACCGGCGGGTGTCGGTGGGCCCGCGCCGGCGGGTGTACGATGTGCGGCTACGTCGCCGAGTCCGTCGAGGGCGGTAGCGTGGCCCACGACGCCCTGATGGATCAGATCGACGTCTGCCTGGAGCACGAGGCCGAACACATCGGGGCCTCGGAGACGCCCCGCGTAGACGGCGACGCCGTCGACGCCGACGGTTCCGCGGATCTGATCAAGATCTACACCTCCGGGTCGTTCCTCGACGAGCGGGAGGTCGGCGCCGAGACCCGCGCCGCGATCGCCGACACCTTCGCCGACCGGGAGCGGATCGTGGTGGAGTCGCTGCCGGACTTCGTCGACCGAGACAAACTCGCGGACTTCACCGACGTCGGCCTGTCGACCGACGTCGCGGTCGGACTGGAGACCGCCACGGACCGCGTCCGACACGACTGCGTGAACAAGTACTTCGACTTCGCGGACTTCGAGGCCGCCTGCGCCGAGGTCCGCGAGGCCGACCGCGCCGCCGACGGCGTCGACGCGGGGGTGAAGGCGTACCTCCTGTTGAAGCCGCCGTTCCTCTCCGAGTCCGAGGCGATCGACGACATGATCGACTCCGTCCGGCGGTGTGCGTCTGTCGACGGTTGCCACACCGTCTCCATGAACCCCACCAACGTCCAGCGGTACACGATGGTCGACGAACTGTTCTTCCAGGGCGGCTACCGCCCACCGTGGCTGTGGTCGGTGACCGAGGTCTTAGACGCCACTGCCGACGTCGACGCTATCGTGGTGTCGGACCCCGTCGGCCACGGCTCCGACCGCGGCCCGCACAACTGCGGCGACTGCGACGACCGGGTCCAGACAGCCATCAAGGACTTCGACCGCCGGCAGGACCCCTCGGTCTTCGACCAGGTAAGCTGCGAGTGCGAGGCGACGTGGGAGTACGTCGTCGACGCGGAGACGAGTTACGGAATGCCGCTGGCGCGGTAGGGTCGACCAGCCACCTCGGGTCACCAGTTCCGAGCGCGTGCGAGCAGGAACCCCGCGCCGGCGACCACGGTCAGGACCGCCCCGACGACGACGGTCTCACTCCTGGCGGCGGTCCCAACTGCGACGCCCACCCACGCGATACCGAAGAGTCCGTGGGCGACGCCGAACAGCCGCCGCCCCCGCCGGAGGAAGACGGGCGCACCGAGGCAGAACCCCGCCGCGAGGGCGACCGTCGAGAGCGCGACCGGCCGGGCCCGGACCGGCCCGATCGCGATCGGGCCGATCAGCGGCTCCAGGACGAAGAGAACGCCCCCCAAGCCGACGAGGAGCCCGACGACGGCCGGCCAGGGTTCGACGTCGAGGCCGGCCGCCATCGCGTTGCTTGGCCCGTCGCCTGCGTCCGACTGTCCGCTCACAGCGGGTCAGCGCCTCCCGTGTCGCTCTCGGTGGAATCGCTTCACACAACCACTTCGACCCGAGCGGATTGAACCTTTCTGCCGGACTCGGCTCCCCCGTCGGCGGATCAGGCGAACGCCCGAAGGATACCTTGCCCGTCGACGCTCCGGTTCAGGTCCGGCAGCGACGCCCGCTCGGGGTGGGGCATGAGCACTGCGACGGTCTCTCGCTCGCCGAGGATCCCAGCCACGTTCCCCTTCGAGCCGTTGGGGTTTGCGTCGTCGGTGACGGCGCCGTCGGCGTCGCAGTAGCGGAACAGGATCCGGTCGTCGTCGACGAGGTCATCGTAGCGGCCGTCGTCGATCTCGAAACGCCCTTCTCCGTGAGCGATCGGGACCGACACGACCTCGCCCGCCTCGTAGGCCGCGGTCCACGGCGTGTCGGCGTTCTCGACCCGGAGGTGGACGTACTCACACTGGAAGCGGGCGCTGGCGTTGGTGGTGAACGCGCCGGGAGTCAATTTCGCTTCGCACCCGATCTGTGCGCCGTTACAGACGCCGAGAACGGGAACGCCGTCGTCGGCCGCATCACGAACCGCGCCCATAATCGGCGAGTGCGCCGCCATCGCGCCCGCCCGGAGGTAGTCGCCGTACGAGAATCCGCCCGGGATGACTATGCCGTCGGCGTCGGCGGGCAGGCCGTCCTCGTGCCAGACGCGTTCGGCGTTGACGCCGAGATGCGAGAGCGCGCGGACGGCGTCGCGGTCGCAGTTCGAGCCGCCGAACTGGACGACGGCGACTGTCACGGTGATCGCCTCCTGTGGCGGAACACGACAGTCGCCGTCGTACGACCGGAAACGCCCGTCATTCCGGTTCGCTCACCTCGACGTCGTAGTCGTGGATCGTCGGGTTCGCGAGCAGCCGCTCGGCCATCTCGTCTGCGCGGTCGGTCGCGGCCGACGCGGAGTCGGCTTCGAGGTCGACCTCGAACCGGTCGGCCGACCGCAGTGCCTCGAGGTCGAACCCCAGGCGTTCGAGCGCCCGCTTCGTGGTCTCGGCTTCGGGGTCCAGCACACCCCGCTTGAGCCGAACCGTCACCGTCGCGGTGTACGTCGTCATCGACCTCAACTCCGCAGTGGGGTGGCAAAGTCGTTTTGGACCGGGCGGCGGCAACGCCCGACCGGACGATCCCGGATCACAACTTGCGCACCCTCTCGACGGCCTCGTCCATCGCCGGCGCGTCGAACCACTCGGTTTCGGTGTAGGCGTTCGCACCCGCAGCGTACAGGTCCGAAACGGTGTCGAGCACCGCTTCCGGAAGCGACTCCGGCGCCCGATCACACAGCTCCCGCCAGTCGGCGACACCCTCTCGTTTCGCCCGTGACTTCGCCGCCGAGACCGCCTCGACCCACTCGGGATCGGTCCGCCTGTAGTACTGCCGGATCACCTCCTTTGAGACTTCCTGCCCGTCGTAGGCGAACCGGTTCTCGTCGAACGTCCCCACCACGTCCGCGACTTTGATGGTTCCCCCGTGGCAGAGACACTCGATCTTGCCGTCCTCGTGGCGGAACCCCCGCGACTCGGCCTGCCGGTTCAAGACGTCGTTGACCGCGAGCGCCACCGACTCCAGGTCCGCGAGATCGGCAGCACCCGCGATCCGGTCGGCCTCGGATCGGTCGAGATACCGGTCCTGTTCCTCGTACTTCGTGGAGAACTCGACCACCGGCTCCGGGAGGTCGACCGTCTCCTCGGGCCAGGCGTCGGTGTCGAGACCGTAATCCGCCGGCGATCCCCGCGAACGGAGGCTCGACCCGACGGGGACGGTGTTCCGGAAGACGACCTCTAAGGGGATCAGGAAGTTGTCGCCCGCGGCGTCGTGGTAGGCATCGTAGTCGTACTCGCCGTCGCCGAGGTACGGGAGCTCCGGAACCTGGGTGAGTTCGATCGCCATCGCGGTCGGCGGCGCGGCACACGACGCGAGGTCGACGGGGCGGTCGCCACCTCGCACCTCCGGGCCGTAGACGCCGCGGTAGTGCGTGGGGACGCCTTCGGCTTCGAGCACCTCGAAGTTGTGCGCACCCATCGTACACAGCGATGCCCCCTTCTGCGGGACGTGATCGGGCATCTCCCCCCAGTCGAAGACGGAGTACCGATCGGTGAACACGAACCGGCCCCGCCCGAGGTCGGTGCCGGTCGGCTCCTGTGCCACCCGGAACTCCTTGACACTCGTCATACGCCGAACTCGCGGTGCCGTAGCACAAAAGGGTTCACCTCCGCGCGTCGCTGAGGGTTCGAAGCCACCCGCTTCCGGTACCACCGCCGTTTTGTCACCCGCGTCCCTGCGTTCGGTATGCGCGAGTCACCCGTCCCGGCGGACGACGACGTCGAGTTCTCCGTTGTCCCCGAGACGGACCAGTCGTTCGAGAACGCCCTTGCGGCCGCCCGGGCCGGTGACCGTCTCACAGTCGACGACGGAATCGAACTCATCACCACCGGAACCGACTCCGACGGGATCGATCCCGTCCGGAAAGAGCAGGTGTTGGAAGCCGCAGACAGGCGGCGCGCGGAGGTCGTCGGCGACGAGGTGAGCTTTGTGGCCAACCTCAACAACAACGTCACCACCGCGTGCAACACCGGCTGCCTGTTCTGCAACTTCAAAGACAGCGCTCACCGCTTCGAGGCCGACTCCGGCGCTGACCACGCCGGGTTCACGAAGACGCCGGCCGAGTCCCGCACAGCCGTTGCGGACGCCCTCGAGATGGGAATCTACGAGGTTACCTCGGTTTCCGGGCTCCATCCCGCGTTCGCACTGAACGAGGAGCACCACGAGATACTGGCGTCGTACGACGACCCGGCCACGCAGGTCGACTACAAGCCGCCGACGGTCTACGACACCGACCCCGGAACGTATCTCGAACAGATGCGCGCGATGTCGGTCGGGGACGTCCACCTCCACTCGATGACCCCCGAGGAAGCCGCTCACGCCCGCCGCGGCACCGGCCGGTCCTACGAGTCGGTCTACCGCGACCTTCGGGCCGCCGGCCTCGACTCCGCGCCCGGGACCGCCGCGGAGATCCTCGTCGAGGAGGTTCGCGACGTGATCTGCCCCGGAAAGATCTCGAGTGACGAGTGGGTCGCCGCCATAGAGGGCGCGGTCGCGGCGGGCCTCGACGTCACCGCGACGATGATGTACGGCCACGTCGAGAACGCCGCCCACCGGATCCACCACCTGAAAACCGTCCGCGACCTCCAAGACCGGACCGGCGGGATCACGGAGTTCGTGCCGCTCTCGTTCGTCCATCAGAACACCCCGCTGTACGAGCGCGGCGTCGTCTCCGGCGGCGCCAGTGACGCAGAAGACGAACTCGTGATCGCGGTCTCGAGGCTCTTCCTCGACAACGTCGACAACCTCCAGTCGTCGTGGGTGAAGTTCGGCGACCCGAAGGCGCTCAAACTCCTCAACTGCGGCGCAAACGACCTGATGGGGACGATCCTCTCGGAGGAGATCACCACTCGTGCCGGCGGCTCCCACGGGGAGTTCCGGTCGTTCGACGACTACATCGATATGATCAGCGCGATCGGCCGCCCGGCGGTCGAGCGCTCCACCGACTATCGGACACGGCGCCGGATCGACCCCGACGACCCACCGCACGGACCGGAACTCGGGCCGCGCGCCGACGGAACGCCGATGCTCGACTCCCGCTCCGCGGATCGGAATCCAGCCCACGCCGACGACTGATGGGTCACCGATCCGGTGTCGCCCCCCCGTGGCTTATTGCCACTGGGGGCCGAACCGGTGCGCAGGATGAAGATCGCACTCATCGGCGTGGGGCAGGCTGGCGGCAAAGTCGCCGACGCGCTGTTGGACTACGAGGCGTCAAGTCGGACCTCGTTCGTCACCGACACGGTCGCCGTCAACTCCGCGAGGGCCGACCTACTCGGCCTCCGCCGTGTTCCCGAGGAAAAGCGGGTTCTCATCGGGCAATCGCGGGTGAAGGGTCACGGCTGCGGTGCGGACAACGAACTCGGGGTTACGGTCGCCGAAGAGGACATCGACGAGATTCAGAACGCGATCGACGACCTCCCTATGCACGAGGTCGATGCGTTCCTCCTCGCCGCCGGTCTCGGCGGCGGGACGGGGTCCGGCGCGGCTCCCGTCATCGCCCGCGAACTCTCGAAACTCTACACCGAGCCCATCTACGGGTTGGGAGTCCTCCCCGGGGCCGACGAGGGCGGGATCTACACGTTGAACGCCGCGCGGTCGTTCCAAACGTTCGTCCAGCAGGTCGACAACCTGCTGGTCTTCGACAACGACGCCTGGCGCCGCTCGGGTGAAACTCTCCACGCGGGCTACGCGAGCATCAACCAGGAGATCGCACGGCGTCTCGGCGTGCTCTTCGGTGCCGGCGAAGTTTCGGGGTCGCCAGTGCCGGAGACGATCGTCGACGCCTCGGAGATCATCAACACGCTGTCCGGCGGCGGCGTCACGACGATCGGGTACGCCAACTCCCGACTCGACCGCGCGCCGCGGAGCCTGTTCCGGCGCCGCGAAACCACACCGGACGACACTGACGTCGTCAACCGGATCACGACGACCGTCCGCCGGGCGACGCTCGGAAACCTGACACTCCCGGCAAACGTTTCGAGTACCGAGCGCGCGCTTGTGATCGTCAGCGGGCCGCCGCAGTATCTCAGTCGGAAAGGCGTCGAAAGCGCGCGTCGGTGGCTGGAGGACGAAACCGGCACGATGGAGGTTCGCGGCGGCGACTACCCGGTTCCCGAGTCTGACTACGTGGCGGCCGTCGTGGTCCTTGCGGGGGTTACGGACGTCCCCCGAATCAAGGAACTCCAGCAGGTCGGTCGAGAGACTCAACAGAACCTCGAAGCACGCGCAGCGGAGCGTCCACAGGCGCTTCGGGATCTGGTCTGGAGCGGCGACGGGATCGATCCCCTGTTTTAGCCTCCGTCCGTGCGGCGACGGCGTTGTCGCGGCGGAGCGCGTGCTGACGTGTTCCCCACCACAGTCTCGGCGCCGGGTGGCCGAGCTACGGACGGGTCGGTCGTGCCGCCAGCGGGCCATCCCGACGCGCGACGCCTCGGTACCGCGTTCCGTGGCTGTCCTCTGCGGTGACCGCGTCGGCGATCGGCTCCGGAAGCCACTCCCCGTCGGCCTGCTGTCCCACGAATCCGTCCCGGCGGAACTCGTCGGGCAGGAACCGGTCGTACACCGGAAGCCGCTCATAGAGCGGGACGCCGGCAGTGTCGGCGATCTCACGGAGTTCTCGGAGCGCCGGCCACTCGTACTCGGGGTTGATGTAGTCTTTCGTGACCGGCGATACACCACCCAAATCGTCGACTCCGCAGTCCAGCAGTTCCCGGGTCGGCGAGAGGTTCGGCGGCACCTGCACCGATACCTCCGACGGGAGCGCAGCCCGGGCCATCGCGACGGTCCGGCGCATCGTCTCCACGTCGGGCCGCTCGAAGTCCGAGCGCTCGTTGGGAACGACGTTCTGGACGATCACCTCCTGGATGTGGTCGTATCGGTCGTGCAGATCGGCGATCGCGAGCAGGCTCTCGGCACGGTCCCGCCACGTCTCGCCGATCCCGACCAGAAGGCCGGTGGTGAACGGGACCCCGGCCTCGCCTGCGGCCCGGATCGTGTTCAGCCGCTGCCCCGGGGTCTTCCGACGGGATCCCGAATGTGCGGCGACGTCGGCCGTGGTTTCGAGCATCACGCCCATACTCGCGTTGACCGGGGCGACCCGCTCGAAGTCGGCCGCGGTCAGATCACCGGGGTTGGAGTGGGGGAGCAACCCCTCCTCCAGCGCTATCTCACAGCACGTCCGGAGGTACCCGACGATGTCGTCGTACCCCCACTCGGCCAACTGGTCGTGGATTCCGGTGTACCGGCCGTCGGGCTCGTCGCCGAAGGTGAAAAGCGCCTCCGTGCACCCCGCGTCGGCACCCACACGCACGCGCTCGCGAACTTCCTCGGGAGCCAGAAGCGTCGCCTCGCCCGGCACGTCGTAGTAAGTGCAGTACGTGCACGTGTATCGGCACGCGGTGGTCAGCGGGACGAACACGTTCCGCGCGAAGGTCAGCTCCGCGGCCGCGTCGACGTCCGCTGGCGTCGTCGAACGCACCGCCTCGACGTCGGACTCGTCGAGGTCGATGTCGATGTCGTACTCTTCGGCCGCGGGGAACATCGTGATAGGATCTGAGCGGCGGACGTACAAAAACTGTCGTGATGCCGGAACTCTGTGCCACCGTCGCGGTCCGCTATTCACGCCGGATCCCGACGCGGCCGTCCGTCGCGTCGAGTTCGAACCCGGCGTCGACCAACCACCTGCGTCCCCGGCCGTCGCCGTGGAGCAGCACCTCCGCGAAGTCGGCGGGTTCGTCGACGTCGGTCGCGAGCCGCATCGAGTCCACGACCCCGACCGACAGGCCCGCCACCGCGGCCGCGTCGCGGTGATCCCGGTACGACGCACCGTGGTAGTCAACCGAGAACGACGGCGCACGCACCACTAACGCGTTAGTGCCGCCGCCGCGTCCCGGCGCGACCGCGACGTCGCCACCGACGGCACAGAGCCGGCGGAGCGCCGTCGCGGTCGCAAGCGGCAGATCCGCCATCACGATCGCCATCTCTGCGACGCCCTCGCTGAGCCGGCCGAGGACAGCGTCGACGGCGGGCGTCAGCGCTCGGTCGTCGACAGTCGTGGGCACGCTGTCGAGGCGGGCGCCCGAGCCCGGACTGTCGATCGGCTCCGGCACCAGCAGTTCGGGGTCGTGGCCCGCGTTCCGGACGGCTTCGACGACGTCGCCGAGCATAGCACGCGCGAACTCGCGCCGCTCCGCCCCGGAGAGGACCGGGGACAGCCGGCTCTTGGGATCGCGGTCGGTGTACGGAATAACGACGCGCATCGGAGGCCTCAACCCAGCTTGTCCGGGCCGCTCTGCTGTGACCGCCAGTAGAGGAACCCGCCGACGAGGAGCCCGATCGCGACGAGTCCGCCGACGCCGTACAGCGCGAGGCGGATCAGTCGGTTGGACTGCCGTGTCTGTTCGGCCTCCTCCTGTGTCTGGTTGGCGAGATCGATCGCAAGCCCGAACTCGTCGCCGTCACCGTTGTACGCCTCGATGGCGCGCTGCAGGTCCTGTTCGGCCGACTGTGAGTCGACCTCATCGACGGCCGCGGCGGCGTCGTCGATGGCGGTCCGCGCCTCCCGGCTCTCCTCGGTGTAGTGGGTCGCAGACCACGAGTCGATGTCGTTGCTCGAACCGCCCTCACGCGCCTGGGTCAGGTCGAGCACCGTGAACGACTGCGCCGGGTCATAGGAGTACTCCTCCACGTCGGGGACCGTCCCGGTGATCCGGACCTCGACCTCGCTGGTTCCGTCCTCCGCGGAGATGTCCCCGCCGGAGAACGACTGGCCGTCGAAGGACTGCTGGTCGACCCTCGCGCCGGTCTGGTCGTAGTACTCCACCGTCCACGTCACGTCGGTGAGTTCGGTCTCACCCTCGAGCGTCCACGACTCCAGCTGGGGGTCTTGATACAGTTCCGTCAGCGTGACCGTCGCTGTGATCTGCTCGCCGACTTCCGCGTCGCTCGTGACTGTCGAGTCACCGACCGAAACGCCGGCAGCGGGGACCGAAGCCACCGAGAGGGCGAGAAGACAGACCACCGCGAGCTTAAAAAAGCGACTCCAACTCGTCTTCGTCATCGTTGATGAGATCGTCAAGATTGTCCTGGCTCTCTTGTCTGATGTCGTCGATGTTGTCCTGTGCCTCGATGGCGACCTGCTGGAGCTCTTTGATCCGCGGGACGTTGTTGACGCCCGAGAGCAGGACGACCGACGCGACCCGACCGGAGCCCGTGATGGGGTAGTCGCCGCCACGGACCTCCATACTTCCGGTCTGCTCTTCGATCCACTTCCGGCCGCGCTCGATTCCCTTCCGGTTGAGGTGCTTCGGCGGGCCAGCGAGAACCAACAGCGCACGCTCCGTGCCCTCGATCTCACACGGGAGCGTCAGACGGCCGAGAGCGGCTTTCCGCACGAGGGAGGTGATCCGGTTCGTGGTGTGGGCGCTGTCGAGGTCGTTGTCGTCGTCACCACCGGTGATGCGCGAGAGCAGGCCGCCGTCGGACGAACTGGTCTCGACCGTTTCCGAGGCGTACCCGATCGTGGAGACCCCACCGCCCTCCAAGGTGTTGATGATCTCCGAGGAGTCGACGACGCTTTCGGCCACCTCGCCCCCCTGACCGATCTCACCGGCGCCGAACAGCACCCCGAACCGGGTGACGATCTCCTCGTTGATCTCGTCGTAGCCGCCTTGGACGGACTCGCCGGTCTTGCGCCAGGCGTCGTTGTCGAAGACCAGTAGATTGTCGACCTCCCGGACGAACGTCTGGAACGACCGCGCGGCGTTCAACGTGTAGATCCCGCCCTCGTCGCTGCCGGGTAGCACGCCGAGCCCGTAGACGGGTTCGGTGTAGATCCGTTGCAGGTGCTTTGCGAGCACAGGTGACCCACCGCTACCGGTCCCACCACCAAGGCCGGCGACGATGAGGAACGCGTCGACCTCGTGGACGGGGACACTGTCGATCGCGCCCTGGATCTCGTCGATGTCCTCCTCTGCGACCTCGGCGCCGAGCTCGTTGTCGGCTCCGACCCCGTGGCCCTTTACCCGCGATTGCCCGATGAGAACCCGCTTTTCCTGGGGGATCTGTTCCAACCCCATCAGATCGGCCTTCGCGGTGTTCACCGCGATCGCGGCACGGACGATCCCCGAGCTGTGTCGCTGGTCGTACTCGAGGAACTTGTCAACGATCTTTCCCCCGGCCTGCCCGAAACCGATCATTGCGAGTTTCATATGTCGGGTCCCCTCTCCATTGCGTATAAGCCAGTGTCAACGCGGACATAAACCTTGTGATGGTGTGAAACGCCATCGCTCGGTGCGCAGATCGAGAAAAACGCAACACAGCGACGGGGTATTAACCGGTCATTACGCTCCGGACCGGCGGCGGCGTCAGACGGTGCTTATCAATCGATGTATTCGGAGCCCCCAGACACCACCCGGGTGCTGTGCGGGTTCGAGATCCAACTGCCGTCGCCGCGGCTGTCCGGTATGGCCGGATCGCACCTACACAGTCACGAACGCGCTTTCTCTCCTCCCTACTCGCGTCTCCGACGCTCATCGAGGAAAGAGGCTCCGCGCTACCGCATGCTGATCCGCCGACGGCTCACACGGCCCTGCCTACGACGGGGCGGCGGCGTCGGCGCCGTCGCCCCCAGCCCGGCCGCCGAGGTACGCCTTCAGCGTCGTGAGTTCGCCATTCCCGACGCCGAAGGCGCCGATGTCGTTGTCGTCGGTGACGTTGTCGAACTGCAGCGACCGGTACTGGTCTTTCCCCATCGGGAACCCGGGGATCAGATCGCCGAGGCTCAACCCCAGTTTCGCAAGCGCCATCGGCACCGGGACCACAGTTGTCGACCGACCGTCCGAGCGATGGATCAGGTGGGCGATCTCCGCGAGCGTGAGCTTGTCGGGGCCGCCGATCTCGTAGGTCTCGCCCACGTGCTCTTCGGCGTCGACCGCGTCGGCCAGCATCGGCACCAGATCACCGACCCAGATCGGCTGGAATCGGGTCTCGCCGCCGCCAGGGAGCGCGCTGACGTACGGCGGCGCCAGCAGTTTCGTGAAGGAGACGAACTCCCCGCCGTCGCCGAAGACGACCGACGGGCGGAAGATGGTGTATTCGAGGTCGGACTCCGTGACGACCTTCTCGGCTTGCCCCTTCGAGCGGATGTAGGCCGTGGCTCCGTCCGGGTCAGCCCCAAGCGCACTCATCTGGACGAGCCGGTCGACACCGTGTTCCTCGGCCGCGCGGACGACGTGTTCGGTTCCCTGTCGGTGGATCCGGTCGTGCATCCTGTCGCCACCGCTGGGCTTGAACAGCGGCGACAGCGCCACGAGGTTGTACACCGCGTCCATCCCGTCGAACGCCTCGCTGATGGATCCGTACTTGGTGACGTCACCCATCGCCTTGTTTACGCCACCAGGCAGATCGCCTCCGCCAGGGTTGCGCGACATCGCGGTCACGTCGTGGCCGCGGCGCTTCAACTCCCCACAGAGTGAGGTTCCGATGAATCCGGTCCCGCCGACGACGAGCACTTTCATACCTCTGAAACCGCCCCGCGGCGACGTAAAAGTAACTGCTACGGATGCGACGCCGGACTCCGTGAGGTTTTACCCGCACACTTGCCATATGAGGGTATGCTCCTCACGCTGGAAGGCCTGGACGGAAGCGGCAAAACCACCGCGTGGGAGGCGCTCGCGGGGTCGTACCCCGACGCGATCTTCACTCGGGAGCCAACCGACTCGTGGTACGGAGACGCCGTCGCGCGGTCGCTGAACGACGACGACGCCGACCCGCTGGCGGAGCTCTTCTTGTTTACTGCCGACCACGCCGACCACCTCTCGCGGGTGATCCGGCCCGCGCTCGCTGCGGGGTCGCTTGTGGTGTCGGACCGGTATTCGGACTCCCGGCTCGCCTACCAGGCGGCGTCGCTCGCAGACTCCCACCTCGCCGACGGCCGCGACTCCCTGACGTACATCCGGGAGATTCACGAGGCGTTCTCGCGGCCCCCGGACAAGACGATCTACCTTGACGTCGACCCCGAGACCGCCGCCGCGCGGGCGGGCGCAACCAACAAGTTCGAGCGTGCAGCCTATCTGAAACGGGTTCGGGAGAACTACGAACGACTGATCGACGCCGACCCCGATCGGTTCGTCCGCGTCGACGCCACGCGACCCGAGTCGGCCGTTATCGAGGCGGTCAAGCGCCACGTTGGACGGCTGGTCGCCGACGCGTAGCAAGACCGTCGCGGTCGCCCACCGACGCCCCGTCGGTGAGTCGATCGGTCACGTCTTCTCGGGCAGGTCGTACTCCTCGGGCGCGGGTACGTAGAGCGTGTCGATGGTGAACCCAAGCGCGAGCGGGAGCCCGATCGCGGCCCCAAGCAGGGTCGCCGTGTCGAGGTTCAGCCCCGCACCGATCGGGAGCACGCCGAAGAATAGCAACGTGGTCACCAGAAGCGCCACCGGGATGATCGCGAACGAGTAGACGACGTACCCCCACTGAGTCTTGAGTCGGAGCCGGAAGAACCGGGTCAGTACTGCCGCGATCAGGGTATGAACCACGAGCACCGCCCCGAAAAGGACGAGTCCGACGACCGAAACCATATCCCGAGTAGGGGTGCGGAGGACTTTACGCGTTCGGCTTCCAGCCGCTACTCTTCCATCGCGATGTAGGTCTTCGTGTCGACCACCGATTCGAGCCCTTGGACCTGCGTTGAGGCGGTGCTGAGAACCTCGTACACCTCGGGGGCGTCGGCCTCGGCGATGATGTCGTATCCGCCTGCGACGACGTGCGCCTCGACGACGTTTTCGAGCCCCCGGATCGTCTCCAAGAGCCCCTCGGACTCGCCCGGCCCGGTCTTGATCATCACGAACGCGTGGACCATACCCCCACGGTACGTGACACCGTCACATATCAGTTGCGCTGTCGTTCGGTTCCGCCGACGTCGGCTCGGCGGAGAAACATTATTGACACCCGCCGGCGTACCACGTTGTATGCGGTTCGTTATCATTGGTGCAGGTCGTGTGGGATTCCGGACTGCCCGCGTCCTGAGAGAGGAGGGTCACCAGGTCACCTTGGTCGAACGCGACCGTGACCGGGCCGAGTACGCCCGCGACGCCGGCTTCGAGGTGATCCACGGTGACGGCTCTCGGGAGGACGTCCTCGTCGACGCCGGCATCGAGGACGCCGACGGGCTCGGAGCGCTCACGAGCGACCTGAACGTCAACTTCGCGGCGTGTTCCATCGCGAAACACAACCGGACGTGGACCGTGCTCCGGGTCGACGAGGACTACCGCGAGGGGGTCTACCAGCAGTACGCCGACGAGGTCGACGAGGTCGTCTACCCCGAGCGCCTCGGCGCGATCGGCGCGAAGAACGCCCTCCTGGGCGGGTCGATCCGCGCGATCGCCGACGTCGCCCAACATCTTCAGGTCGTGTTGATGACCGTCACCAACGAGTCGCCGATGCAGGGCTACACTATCGAGGAGGTCCAGCTTCCGGCCAAAGCCCGGATCATCGCGTTCGGCAAGGCCGACGCATCGATGGGGCTACCGCTGGCGGACGACACCCTCGAGGTCGGCGACCGACTGGCGGTCCTCGCGGACTTCGACGTCTTGGAGGAGGCCAGACAGCTGATCGTCGGCGAGACGCTCGCCCCGGAGGGAGGCGCGGCCTGATGGTCACGGCCTACGTGATGGTCAAAGCCTCCACCGGCGACGTCGACCGGCTGAAAACCGAGATGGCGTCGGTCGACGACGCGGTCGAGAGCGTCAGCGTCGTCGCCGGCGACATCGACTACATCGTGAAGCTACGGATCGGCGGCCCCGGCGACGTCAAATCGGTCGCCGCTTCGATTCACGAGATGGCCGGGATCGAGGACACCCGAACCTACATCGCGATGGACTGACACTGCGTATCGTAGTCAGCTACCGGCTATCGCTCACACGGGTCGGCCACGACCGGTGATTCGGTACACTGGTCCGTACGAGACGGGCCGTCGAACCGACTCCGACACCCGAGAGCTACAGCGGCGTGCCGCCCTGACTGCCGCCGGCGGCGTCGGCCGCCTGCTGGACCAACAGCGTCACCGGCTCCGTGTACTCGTATCCGGGGATGATCCCCTCGACGTAGGTTCCCTCGACGTACTCGACGACGGCAACCGCGTCCGCGGCTCCTCGGGTCGCGTCGAGGTCCCGGAGTTCGACCGTCACGACCGCGTCGTCTCCGTCCTGTCGGACCGAGACCGCCGCGTCGTCGCCGCGGACCGCGCCGTCGACGTCGTCGATCCGCAACTCGAACGTCTCGAACCACCCCTCCTCGACGACCGGCGCGACCGCCTCGTCGGTCACGGCATCGAGCATCGGCACGGCGACTGTGACGGTGAAGACTGCGGCTCCCTCGTCGGCGTCAACCTCGACGCTCCCCTCGAACGCCGTCGTGGTCACTACGTAGCCGTCACCACGCGGCTCGAACGACTCGTTCACCTCGGCGGCGCGTCGGGCCCGTTCGACGGCATCGGACTCGCTCATCGAACGGATACAGGAGTCGTGGCGACAAAAACGTCTCGTATCGACCGCTTACAAACGCCACTATATTCGATCGTGGACGCTCGTTTCCGCCTGCGGCACAATTAAGTAAATCGCATCGCTTGTTTCAGGTGACGCTTCGTCTGGAGGGCCGAAGCGTCAGCGGGGACCAATTCAGGGCGGCAGCGGCCGTCCGGGCTGTTCCCGGACGGCTGCTCCCTTTTCGACGTGACTCCGGAGCGACTGCCCCGTCTCGCCCGACCTCGACACCCGCTTCCGTTGCTCGCTCGCGTTCCGATACGCGATTGCTGGCCGGCCAACCGCAGGCGGGGCGAGAACGGGAGCCGGCCCCCGGCCAGTTCGTTGCGTCGGTCCCGCCGCAGTTGCTCTCGACGCACCAGTGTCTCGCCGCTCCTTCGAGCCATTCAAGTACTCACCGCGACAGATGTCGCATATGAAAGACCAGGGACGCTCGAAGCGGAAACGCACCGGAGGCCGCCGCCGCCGGTCGCACAAGAAGACCCGCCACCAACTCGGCCGCGAACCATCCGAGACGACCGTCGGAGAGCCCCGGTTCCAGGTGGTCGACTCCCGCGGTACCGGAACGAAGGTCCGCGCGCTCTCGACGAACACCGCCCAGGTCGCCGACGGCAGCGAGGTGGCGACCGCGACGATCGAAGACGTGGTCGAGAACCCCGCAAACGTCAACTACGCCCGGCGGAACATCGTCACGAAGGGCGCCGTCATCGAGACCAGCGAAGGCCGGGCCCGCGTGACCTCGCGGCCAGGTCAGACCGGGCAGGTCAGCGCCGTTCTTCTCGACGAGTAATACTGTTGGCTGTGGTCGCGTGCGCTGTTTCGGCACCCCAGAGTGTCGGACCGCTTCAGGCGGACATCTGCGGAACAGGCGAGAAAACCCCGTCGTAAACGGCGGGGATGAATCGCCGTCATCGGCCGATGTACACCCGCACAGTCGGTCTGTGATACCAACTGAGGCGGTCCACCCGCCCGATGTATGAGAACAGTAGGATCCGGTGAGCATACAGGCCACGGGGGCGTGGCACTCCCTGTATCACGCCGGGATACAAACCCGGGATTCCCAATCCAGCGAAGACTGGCTTCGTGGGAAGCCCCGCCGTTCACCGCGGGGGGACATCACAGCCGGCAGCACGAGCACCGACACGGCCCGTACGGATCGTCGTACAGTAGCGTTTCCGCGTCTCTATTCGTTTGGTCGCACGGCGGCCTGCGGTCGGATGAGCACTCTGTTGCAACCGCTACTATCCCCACCCGTCATCCACGGTCGGGGCGACGGTCAGTGATCGAGCTCGCCGGTCGGCATCACGGCGTCGGCGCCGCTTTCTGCAGTGCAGTCTCGGCGATGTTGCCGCCGTAGTCCGCGCTCCGCGACACCGAATCGACGATGAGCCCCAGCAGGTGCGCCCGCGCGGGGTCAAGGTCACGGAGGAGTTCGTCGATCCGCCGCGCCCGCTCGTCGATCACCTGCACCGACTCTCTGGTCTCGTTCGCCAGCCGAGTGGCCTCGTCGGTGTCGTCGGTCAAGAGCGCGTCCATCCCGTTGTCGACGATGTCGTGGGCCTCTTGATGGAGGCCGTAGAGCGCATCGATCACCTCCTCCGGAACCGGCTTCTCGAACTCCAGGGTCAGGTGGGCGATCTTCGTGGCGTGGTCGGCAATGCGTTCGAGTTGGCGGGCTGCCGACTGGTAGTCGAAACACACCTCGCGGGGCAGCCCCAGTTCCTCGGCGGCCTTCGGCGTTCGGAGGGTCGACCGGAAGATCCGCGAGACCACCATCCACAGTCGGTCGACGTCGTCGTCGCGCTGGATCACGTCCCGAGCCATATCGACGTCGAGTCCCGCCAGGGCGTCGATCGCGTCCCGCAGCATAGACAGCGAGATGAGGCGCATCCGCCTGACAGCGGTGTGGATCGACAGCTCAGCCGAATCCAGCAGGTCGCGGATCACCACCTCGTCTCTGGTCTCCTCGAGCACCTCGAGCCCGACGAGGCTCTGGGTGGCCTCCCGGACGGTGCGGCGCTGGTCGGTAGTGATCCGGGAGCTCTCCAGCGAGATGATGTCGAACCCGCTGACGTACATCGTCATAACGGTGCGAGTCAGCTCATCGCCTTCGAGATCGGTGATGTCGAGCGTTCCCTCGGTCCGCTCCTCGCCGTTTGTGGGTGCAAGGAACAGCGAGTCGCCCTCCGGGTAGAACTCCACGGTGCTGCCGGCGGAGACGTCGTTCGCGGTCGCCCACTCTTTCGGAATCGAGACCGTGAACGTCGACCCCCCCGTCACTTGGACCTTCCGCGTTTCGACCATATCCGGCGTTGCCGACGCCACAATATAAATCTGCCCATCTATATATACTCCCGCAGACAGCCGATCGACAGTTTTCGCGGGCACAGCAGCGGTCGGCGGAGCCGCCGCTCTTCACCGTGACTGATCGCAGTCGACGCAGGCTCCAACGGTCGTATCGTCGATGTTCTACGACATCGACGCGACAACCCGACTCTCGCCCCGGCAGGGACTGAATCGAACGGACCCGCCCCGGCGTCGTCAACGTACGGTGTACACGACGAAGATGTCCCGAGATATAATTGTTCTATATAGATATATTGTGGCGGCGTCGGCACGCCTCCCCGGTCCAGGGTCAGAAGATATTGGCCTGTCGGTAGACGCTGATCCCCTGGTCAGTGAGGTCGTAGGGCTTTGTCTCCCTGGAGTGGTTCGCGTCCCGGATCTTCTGGATCTCGACCGCCAACCGGGTCTCGCGGAAGTCGCTCGGGCGGACGTACTGCAGCACGAACACCGCGTCGGCGAGGTACTCCACGATCCCGAACCGTGAGGCGTACGCGTGGTCACGGTCCGCCTCCGAGGTCAGGAGGGTGGTGACCCCGGCGTCCTTGAGCGCTCTCGCGAACCCGAACACCTGGCTCCGGCGTTGAGGGGGGCTTTCGTACATCATCTCCAGCAGCGACACCGAGTCCAGCACCAGCCGATCGGCACCGAACTCCTCGATCAGGTTCGGGAGGTCGTTCTGAATGCTGTCGAGGCTGTTCGACATCTCGATGGGGTCGATGTCGACGATCGCCAGCCGGTCGTCGGCGGCGTACTCCCCGAACCCCCATCCTTTCTCGTCGGCTGTCGAGATGATCCGGTCGTAGCTCTCCTCTAAGGTGATGTAGACCGCGTTCTCGCCCTGCTCGAGTCCGTGGTTCAGGAACTGCAGCCCGAAGGTGGTCTTTCCGGTTCCGGCGGAGCCGATCGCGACCATCAGCGACCGCCGGGGTACGCCCCCGAGGATCATCTGATCCAGCCCGTCGATTCCGACGTCCAGCCGGTTGAGGTCGGACTCGAACTCCACCTCGTCGAACGACTCCGGTCCGTCGGCGCCGGCGTCGCCGAAGCCGAACCCGTCGGTACCGTCGTCGGGGCCGAACGGGGAGCCGCCGGCGTCCTGGTCGCCGAACGGGGAGCCGCCTCCGTCTTCGCCACCGCCGAAGGGATTAGGCTCGCCACCCTGTCCGCCGGGTCGAGACGGCCCGCCGACGTCCGGGTCGGGAGCGTTCTGCAGCGCCGAGGCGAAGTCCTGATCGAACGGGGTCTCGCCGCCGTCGTTGTCGGGTTCGGTCCGTGCGGCGTTGTCCTCTGCGGGAGCGGTGGCGTCCCCGTCGCCGGCATCGCTTCCGCCGACGTCGGCGTCGGGACCGTCGTCGTCGTCCCCGTCGGGCAACCAGTCGGGCGTCTCGGTCGGGCTGTCGACCTCGCTGCTCCCGTCCGCGCCGTCTGCCTCGCTGCTCCCGTCCGCGCCGTC
>Ga0102935_1000048_pt1 | contig 36721 bp, 38 predicted proteins | sample SalPonR2_A_D2_MG_FD_78508 | JGI IMG/M metagenome (GOLD analysis project Ga0102935, IMG submission 78508) | Salt pond soil microbial communities from South San Francisco under conditions of wetland restoration - Salt Pond MetaG R2_A_D2_MG | ecosystem: Environmental > Aquatic > Marine > Intertidal... | reverse complement strand
GAATCGACGATCGCGCCGGCCTGCTTTTCGAGCGTCGGGTCGTCCGCGTCGGATTCGATCGATCTCGCGTGTCCCCTGACCACGGTCATCTCGTTTCGGAGGTTGTGTCTGAGAACGCGGTTGAACACGGCGAGTTGCTGTTTTCGCTGTCGTTCCTTAGTGACGTCGTACAGAACGATCACACCACCGACCGAGGCGTCTCTCGGGTCGGTAAGCGGCGTATACGAGACCGCAAACACTCCGCCATCACGTCCTGACACGTCAATCTCGCCGGCCGAGCGCATTTCGTCCAGTCCCGTCCCGGTCAGACGGGCGAGCGAAACGGGCAACGCATCCCCGTCGTCGACCCCGAACAGCTCTCTCGCCCGACCGTTGAGATGGACGATCCGCTCTTCGGTGTCCACCGTGAGCATCGGATCTCTGAGCGCGTTACTGGCGCTTCGCTCCGCAGCGCGCCGCGTCGTCGGGTTCGTCTCGAACATGTGCGTCCCAACGAAGGCGTAGGCGTCGAGAGCGACGTGGGGCAACAGAAACAGCGGCGCGAGATTGAGCGCCGGCCACGGACCGATCCCCGCGAGCCAGACCAACAGCGCGACCGTCGGCGGGACGGTACTGAGCGCGACAGCGATCGCCTCCCGTCGATAGAGTGGGCCATACGAAAGGATCGTTTCGAGCATCAACAACACGCCGACCGCGGCCGTGGCCAACGTGGTCCCGATAGCGACGTAGCCCCACGGCTGGATCGTGTACAGCACCGTTGCCAGATCGAGGACGGGAGCGAGACGGAACCCCCGCCACAGCAGGTCGTTGAAAGGATGGGTCAAGGCGAGAAGCGTCGTACCGACCGGTGACACGAACAGCAGCCGAAACCAGTTCGAACGGATAGCTTCGCCTCGGCCGGTGTATTCGAAAGTGAACCCCAAAAAGAGCGGGCCGAGCCAGGCCAGTCCGATCCAGACAAACGACTCGGCGAACGCCCGCAACGTCGGATCGAAAAGCAAGAGCCCAGCGCCGTAGGCAAACGCCGGCATCGCCTGAATCGCGAGAGTTATCATGAACCAGGTCGCGCCGGCGTCTCCACGGTACTGGGAGAGATACCGAACCAAAGCGAGGCTCCCGACGCCGGCGGCCACCGATCCAAGCACGATCGTCCAACCGTACAGTCCGGTCAAGATTGTCCGAAAGACGAACAATAGCGATAATAATGGTTTGGTTTCGGGAGGATGCCGACCGCTCGAAAGCTACTCCACGAGGAACTCGATAGCCGCGCCCTGCCCGAAGCCGACGCACTCGGTCGCGAGCCCGCGGTCGGCGTCACGTTTGTGCATCTCGTGGATCAGCGTGACCGGCAGGCGGGCGCCGGTCGCCCCCAGGGGGTGACCGATGGCGATCGCGCCGCCGTTGACGTTGTAGATCTCGTTGTCGAAGCCGAGTTCGTCCCGACAGTAGACACACTGTGAGGCGAAGGCCTCGTTGAGTTCGACCAGATCGTAGTCCTCGACGCCCGTCCCCGAGCGCTCGAAGAGCTGTCGGCAGGCCGGCACCGGGCCGATACCCATCACTTCCGGCTCGACGCCGGCGACGGCGTTGTTGCCGATCTCGGCGATCTCTTCGAGCCCGTGTTCCTCGGCGAACGACCGAGAGGTGACGAGCAACGCGGCGGCCCCGTCGGTCATCTGGGAGGCGTTACCGGGCGTGACGGTTCCGTCGGATTTGAACACGGTCGGGAGTTCGGCGAGTGTCTCCGCGGTCGTGCCGGGGCGAAGCCCCTCGTCTTTCGTGACGGTGATCTCTTCGCCGTCCTCGTTGTGGCCTTCGATCGGGACGATCTCGTCGTCGAAGCGGCCCTCCTCAGTCGCGGCGACGGCGCGCTGTTGGGACTGGGCGGCGTACTCGTCTTGAGTCTCTCTGGTCACGTCGTAGCGTTCGGCGACCGTTTCGGCCGTCATCCCCATCCGGAGTTCCGAGATGTCGTGATACTCGTTGAGTCCGGGGTGGATCGCGTCGTTTTCGCCCATCGGGACGCGTGACATGGATTCGACACCGCCGGCGATGATACACTCGCGCTGGCCGGCGCGGATCGCGTTGGCGGCGTTGATGATCGCCTCCGCCGAGGAGGCACACCAGCGGTTGATCGTCGTCGCCGGCGTGTCCTCGCCAAGGTCGGACATCAGCGCGATGACGCGGGCCATGTTGTTGCCCTGCTCGCTTCGCTGCTGGGCACAGCCCCACTTGAGATCGTCGACGTCCTCGCCGGTCAGCCCGGTTTCCTCGAGGATCTGGTCGATGAGCGGGGTCGAGAGGTCCTCCGGACGGGTGTCGGCGAAGACGCCACTTTCCTTGCCGAGCGGGGTTCGATACGCTTTCACGACGACCGGTGTGTCGGTGCTCATACACCCCCGTTGACCCCCCATCACGTTAAAACTGTCACTACAACCAGCGTCCTGTGTAAATCAGAGAACGGCTTCGGACGTTAGCTGTTAATCCTACGCGAGGAAGACGTGTCGTGGTCGGTCGGCCAGGACCTCACGGCCCCACTGGACGGTCTCGCGGAACTCGTCGGACCGGAAGAACGCCATGGCGTCCTCGCGGTCGCGCCACTGGCTGGCGATGAACATGTCGTTTTCGTCCGTCTCGTTCGTCATGAGCCGGGTTTCGAGGTGACCGTCCATCTCCGCGAGGGAATCGCCGACGTCGCCGAAGGTCTCGACGAACTCCTCGCGGTAGTCGGGCTTGACCGTATAGAACATCCCCATCGTCCCGAAACCGCTTTCCTCGCCGGCGCGCGCGACGATCCCCGGGAGTTCCGAGAGGAACTGCCCAGCGGTGTCGGCGGCGTCTTTTGTCTCCCAGATCGAGACGATCGCCGAGCGGTCACCGCTGTGTTCGTCGGCGTAGACGGCGGACTTGACGTGGGTATCGTAGTGATCGAACCGATCGCGGAGCTCTCCGAGATCAGATCGCAGCGTTTCGGGATCGGCCTCGGAGTACAACACCAACGCGTAGACGTCCTCGCCGTGGGGTTGCCCGGCGTAGATATCGAGATCGTCGAGTTCGCCGCGGATATCGTCGTCCTCGTCCGTGCCGTGCGTTTCGGCCTCCTCGGCGGCCTCGTCGTCGCCGTCATCGATCGCCGCGCCGATCCCGCTTCCGACGCCCGGGAGATCGGCCAAAAATCCGGACGCGGTGTTCGCAGCGCGCTCGTTTCGCCACAGCGAGATGACCGCCGTCTCGCCGGCGTTGGCCCGAACCGCCGTCATGACGTGGGTGTCGTAGTGATCGAAGTTATCTCGAAGCCCGTCGACTGCGTCAGCCAATTCCTCGGCGTCGGCCGTCGATTCGAAGCAAAGCCCGTAGCCGGTTTCGGGATGGTCGGCGACATCGACGCCGAACTGACCGAGTCGCCCCGAAAGCGTCTCCGGATCGATCTCTTCGTGGGCGGGGCCGCCGGTGTCGGGACGACCGCCCGAACTCGATTCGTCCGTCGTCTCGCCTTCGTCGCTACGTTCGTCGTCGGTGGGCGACGCTGTCCCGTCGGTCGGCACGGCCTCGCCGGCGAGAACGGCCGGGAGGTCCGCAGGCGGGAACTGTCGGCCGACGTAGAAGGGTCCGAACTCCGCGAATTTCGAGGAGGAAGGATCGAACCGCATCTCATACAGCAGGTGTTTGATGTCGGTCGGGTCGTCCGCAAACAGCGTCACGCCCCATTCGTAGTCGTCGAGGCCGACGCTACCGGAGATGATCTGGTTCACTTTGCCGGCGTACTCGCGGCCGATGTCGCCGTGGGCCGACATGAGTTCTTTGCGCTCCTCGAAGGAGAGATCATACCAGTTGTGCTCTGGCCCGCGGCGTTTGTCCATCGGATAGAAACAGACGTGCTCGGCGTCGGGAATCTCCGGGTAGATGCGCTGTCGCATGTAGTTGCGCATCCCCTCGTCCTCGATGTCTTCGATCCCTTCGACGAGTTCCTCGTGCATGTATCCAGAGACCTCGGTAACGGAGACGTACGAGGAAGCCTGTTCGGTGAACGCGGCGAGTTCGGTCGATTCGAACCGGCGTTCGGCCCGATCGAGGGCCGCAAGCGTCGGTCGCAGATGGAGGATCATGAGATCGGCCTTGTGACCGACGACGGTGAAGACAGCCGATCCGCCCGCCTCACTGTCGGCCACCTCGACGTGTGACTGCAGGTAGTCGGTTCCCTCCTCAAGTGCCCGCTTGCGGTCCCGTTCGGAGGCCTCACGCCAGGCGTCCCAATCGACCTGGCGGAGGTCGTGAAGAACGTACCATCCTTCCTCCGTTCCCGGTGGTCGTCGCTGTTCCATGTCCGGGCGTTCGGCCGCCTGAGTAATGTCGCTTTTGTGTCGCCGCGCACCCCCCGAAAACCGGCCGTGGACGTCCCCGACCTGGGGATCAACAGACAAAGCCGGTCGCGGGTATCGACGCCAGCCGAAACCGAAAATAACGTATCAGAACCGTTCATAAACTCTCTAAAGGATCTTCAATCCGTTGTTAAACGTATAAAATAGACATGGTTGATCCGAACGGAAGCGAACGTGCCCGAATCGACTCGAAGGTTCTCGCATTTATATACGGGTGGCTAACGTTGGGGAAGTAAGGAGATCACCGATGTCAAGCGCCACGCCCTCTCACCCCGCCCCACTCGCCCCGGACGATCAGAGTGTCATCGCCACCTGGATCGATCGCTTCGTCTCCGGCGTCCGAGCCACCGCCTTCTGGAGTGCTGCCGTCCTGCCGCTTTTCGTGATCGGCGCGCTCGTGGCCGGCCCGATTGGCCAGTATCCCACGGTCCTCGCCGGTATGCTGGCACTGAATGTGGTCTGTGCCGTCATCGGTCACGCCCACACGCCAAGAGGTGATCAGTCATGAGCACGAACAGCCTCGGGTCGTCTGCGCCCCGCTCGTACCCGGCCAAGCGACTCGCGGAGTACCTCCGCAGAGAGATGGAACGCGCCGGTGGCGACGTGTACGTCAACGGCGATCGGCTCGCCTCGGACGTCGATCTCTCCCCGAAGGAGATCGACCGCCTGCTTCAGGAACTGGCCGGATCCACACCGGGACTCTCGTTTTCGATCGCCGCCACGTCACCGCGGACCGTCTGGCGGGTCTCGCGGCCGCAGTCCTAGCCCAGCAGCCACGGGGCGAACAGCATACCGAGCAGGCTGAGTATCATTGTCACGCTTATCGCCCCCGTGATAGCGCTCACCGTGACCTGACTCGCACTGCCGGGGAGACGGGCGAGTGTCGCCTCGACGCTCGATCGCAAGATGTGCCCGCCGTCGAGGGGATACGAGGGGATACAGTTGAAGATGCCGAGGTTGATATTGACCCAGCCAGTCCAGAAGAGAACGTTGACGATGCCGAAGACGGCGCCAGCGCTCAGCGGTCCGGAAACCGAATAGAAGTTCGTAATCGCCCCGTTGAACCCCGCGAAGTTGTAGCCGGCGTTCGGATCGACCATGTTCATGAACGGCAACACGAGGGCGGCAAACGTCCGGGTCACGAACGTCGTCACCGGCTCGTCCCCCCAGCCGGTGCCGCCTAGCGTCGCGTGGTACCGGTCGGCTGGATACGTGTCGATACCGAAATCGTCGACAGCGATGCCGCTCGTCCCCGTCTGGATCCCACCGACGCCGAGGAACCCGTGGTCCTCGTTGGGATGCTCGCCGAGCGTGACCTCGTAGACAGCGCGCTCGCCGCTCCATGGATCGCCAGCTTCAGCACCCCCCTGGTAGACGACGACCTCGACGGTGTCACCGGGTTTGGTGTCCGCCATCACCGACGAGAGCGCCTCCGGATTCGGTGTCTGTTGGCCGTCGACGCTGTGAACGATCGTCGGCGTGTCGGATGCGCCCTCGGCCCCGAGCGGTTGATCGGCCGGGACCGTGCTCACGAACGTTCCGATCGGAAGCCGGACGGTCCCGCTTTCGGTTCTCAGTTCGACCGTCTCTTCGCCCTCAATTGCCGTTCTGAACGCCGACTCCGTGAAGACCGTCTCCCCGTTCACTGTTCGGATCTCGGTGCCGGTCTCGATCGGCCCGTCGACGACCGCACGGGTAACGATGAGATTCCGTTCGACGGTCACCGGATCGCCGTCCTTTCGATCGATCGTGACTTCCCTGTCGGCCTCGGCGAGCGCCGCCGTGAACGACGACTCGTCGTCGATCTCCTCGCCGTCGACGCCGACGAGCACGTCGCCGCGCTCGATCCCCGCGTCCTCCGCGGCTGACCCCGGCAGAACGCCGCCGATTGCGACGCCGGAGGCGACGGAAACGAGGCTACCGACGATCGCAAAGAGCAACAGAAAGCTGACCGCCGTCACGAGGAAGTTGTTCGTCACGCCGGCGGCGAACATCCGGGTCTTCCCGCCGCGGTCGGCGGCCTCCTGGCTCTCCTCGTCGGGTTGGACGAACGCACCCATCGGCACGAACGCGAACAGCGCGACCCCCATCGAGTCGATATCGATGTCCTCGACGCGACACAGCAGGCCGTGACCGCCCTCGTGGACCACCAGGCCGACGAGGAGGCCGACGACGATATCCACTGCGGCCGCCAACGGGAGGAACCGATTGACTCCCGGGATTACCAGCGCGTCCTGCGGTCTAACGAACCCCGCCGTCTGTGGGTCGGTGATCGCACTGATGCCCGAAAAAAGCACGGCGAGAAACGAGCCGACCATGAGGACCAGCGCGATCCCGACGCCGAAGTTCCCCCAGGCGCGCCAGAGCCGTTTGGGTGCCGCAAGCCGGGTCAGAAGCTCTTTGCCCCGATTCGTGTGGACGGTCACGATCGGCCCGGACACTTTGACTGCGGCCGGCAAGCGTCCCCGGGATTTGAGCGCCATCGCCGCGGAGGTATACAGAAGGACACCGACAAGCAGCCACAGCAGCGTATTCATCGTATCCCCCTACGGGGTCGGATACTGATAGGGATTATCATAAAAGCAGATTGGCGGGGCGGAATCGTCCGATCACCGTTCACGCTGCAGCCGGTCGACGACGAACGACTCGTCCATGGCGGCGAGAAAGGGACCCAGTCGGGGGCCTTCGTCCTCGTCGAGAAACAGCCGGTAGCCGGCCCCGAAGAAGTCACCGACCGGGACGTCGTTCCGGCGGGCCGTCTCGTATATATCCTCCTGCAGTGCCTCCCCGTCGGGCGATCCGTCCGCGACGAAATCCGCCAGTTCGTCGAGCGCCGCCGCCGTCTCCGGGTCGAACTCGACGTCAGGGAGGGTCTCGGCGAGCCGGTAATTGAACTCGTTGTCGGTCCGGACCGCCCACGCGCGGGCCTTCTCGACGCGCGACAGCGCGGCGTCCATCTCGGTTTCGGAGGCGCCTTCCGGGAGATGTCCCGAGCGCTGGGCCATCTGCACGCGCAGGTCACGGTCGTCGGTCATTCCGAGGACGGCGGCGAAGGTGTAGGGGATCCGGACCGGCTGGTCGTCCGGAAGTTCGTCCCCCGCGACCATCGGATAGGCACGTTCGGCCAGTTCCGTCTCCTCTTCGTCCGCTTCGAGGGTGCCGAAGTAGATCCGTTCGAAACGGTCGAACTCGTCGACCAGCTGATCGAGGCTGGCAACGTCGAAGTCGCGCTGTTTCTTCGGGTTCTTCGTAAAGAAGTACCGAAGCACCTCGACCTCCAGCAACTCAAGCACCTCGTCGACGGTGATGAGGTTGCCGGCCGACGACGAGAGGGCGTCACCGTTGAGCGTGAACCACTCGTAGACCATCGGCACCGGCGGCTCGAAATCGAAGACCTCCCGGGCGATCGTTTCGCCGGAGGGCCACGAGCCCTCGGCGTGGTCCTTGCCGAACGGCTCGAAGTCGACGTCGAGCGTCAGCCACTGGGCCGGCCACTCGAAGCGCCAGGGCAGTTTGCCCTCCCGGAACGTCGCTGTTCCCTCGTGGCCACAACCCTCGATCGTCTCGTCGCCGGCTGCGACGTCCTCACAGACGTACTCGACGGTCCCGGCGTCGAGATCGACGCCGGTGATCGTTTCGGTGAGGTGACCGCACTCCGAGCACTGGGCGAAGAACGGAACGTACTCGTCGTCGATTTTCTCCTGGAACTCGCCGAGGACGGACCGAGCCGTCTCGCGGTGTTCGAGAACGTGTTCGACCGCCTCGTCGAAACCGCCCGATTCGTAGCGTTCGGTGTTCGAGACGAGCTCGATCGGGACGTCGATCGCCGCCGCGGAGCGGCGGAGCAGTTCGGTAAAGTGTGCGCCGTACGAGTCACAGCAGCCGAAGGGGTCGGGGATGTCAGTGTAGGGTTTCCCGAGATTTCGGCCGAGCGCGCCGGCGTCGACTTCTCCTAGCCCGACGACGTTCCACTCGAGGTCCGCGAGTTTGCGCGGCAGCTTCCGGAGTCGATCCTTGTCGTCCGTCGTGAACACCTGCCGGACCTCGTGGCCACGGTCCCGGAGCGCTTCGGCCACGAAGTATCCGCGCATGATCTCGTTGAAGTGACCGAGATGTGGAACTCCCGACGGGGAGACGCCGCCTTTGATCACGATCGGCTCGCCGTCGACGTGTGCTTCGACCTCGTCGGCAGCGGAATCGGCCCAGAAGGCACGATGCTCGCCGACCCCGATGTCGTAGAGGTCACCCATTCGGGACGACCTCCGTCCCGTCGGCATCGCCGGCGACGGCATCGGCGATCCGGGACGGGTCAGTTCCGTCCAACACGACGGCCTGGATCCCGGATCGCTCGATGATCTTCGTGGCAAGGAGATCGACCGGTGCCTTCGAGCCGGCGGTCGTTTCGATGGTCGAGATCACGTCGACGAGTTCGTCCGCAGCCAGACAGTCGTACCGCTCCGCGTCGTCGCTTTCGTTCGGGTCCGCCGAGAAGACGCCGGGGACGCTCGTCGCGTAGACGAGCAGGTCTGCCTCGACCATCTCCGCCAGCAACGCGGCGACGGCGTCAGTCGTGTGACCCGGCACGGTCCCGCCCATTACCGCGACCTCGTTGCGGCGAAGCGAGGCGCGCGCGTCCTCGTGACTTTTCGCCGGTTCCGGTGTCGCCGAGCTTTCGAGTGCGGTGATCAGAAGCCGGGCGTTCAGCCGTGTCACGTCGATGCCGAGCGTGTCGAGATCGTACTCGGTCGCTCCGAGATCACGAGCCGTCCCGATGTATCGGCGCGCGACACCGCCGCCCCCGACGATGGCAGCGACCTCGTGGCCGGCCGAAACCAACCCGTCGATGGTGTCGGCGTGTGCTTTGACGCGGTCGGCCTCGAGTCCGGGTGCGAGTACGCTCCCACCGATACAAATAACGACTCTCATTAGGGTCCGGTTGCCGTGTTCGGCTCTTAAGCGTTATCAAGCCGTCCGACACCTACAAGCCGTCGGACACGAAGAACAGAGTATGTTTGCAGTCTCAGTTCTCGGCACGGGGGCGACGCGGGCAGTCGCACGGCTGTCAGCGGCGGCTGACGGTCGAGTCGGGATCGTTCGACACGAGCAGACCGACACGGACGGTGGCGTCGCTGCGGCGAAAAGCGAGACCGAATACGTCGTCGACGATGGCTGGCACGCCAACGGGACGGACCTGTCCGTCGTGGACGCGATCGATCGGCTCGCGCCTGATCACGAGTACGCCTTCGTAGTCGGTGCGCCGAAAGCACGACTCCCAACGGTCGTCGTCGGTGAAGAGAGCGGGGAAGCCCTGGTTTCGGCTCCGAACGCCGATGTGCTCGATCCGGCGACGACGATCGAGGCGATCCGGGAAACGGAGCCATACGAGACGCTTGAATCGCTCGTCGCGGCGGTGAAACGAAACGAGAGCGCCACCTACTCGGGAGCGATCGCCACGTTCACGGGTCGCGTTCGAGCGAAAGAAGACGAAAACGACGAGCGGACGCGATATCTCGAGTTCGAGAAGTACGAAGGGGTTGCGGAGGATCGGATGCGGGCGATCGAATCGGACCTCGAAACCCGCGAGGGCGTGTTGGACGTCCGAATGCACCACCGCACCGGTCGGATCCCGGAGGGCGAGGACATCGTCTTCGTCGTCGTGCTCGCCGGCCACCGCGGAGAGGCCTTCACCGCGGTCGAGGACGGCATCAACCGTCTGAAGGACGAGGTTCCGCTGTTCAAGAAGGAAGTCACCGACGAGGAGACGTTCTGGGTCCACGAGCGACAATAGGGCGCGAGAGCCGACGTCTCTCTCCGGGAAGCAGTTTTATTCAGATCTATCTTCTTGCATAATTATATTTATTTTTACTAGAATATTGTTGGAACAATAGTTCAAAACTAATTATAAAACGTCGTAAAGAGTCTAAGCGCTTCGTGAAAAGAACCGTTAAGGATTTTTCATCACGAATCGGACCGAATCGATTCGAAGCTTCACACCTTTATATACCCCTCCGGAAGGAAGGGGGAAGTGAGGTGTCAAACATGAGTGCCACAACGGAACCCTCCACCGACAGCAAGGAAACGCGGCTCCGCCAGTATCTCAGACAGCGGGCCGAGGACGGCGAGGTCTACATCAAAAGCAAGTTCATTGCGGACGATGTGGACCTCTCACCGAAAGAGATCGGTGCGCTGATGGTGAAGCTCCGCGAGTCCGCCGCAGAACTCGAGATCGAGAAGTGGTCGTACACGTCCGCGACCACGTGGCGCGTGACACAGGGGTGAGGGCGAACCACTTCGGCGATAACGGCTAATCCCATCGCCTGATCGATCAGTTCGACACCAAGCGTCGCCCCCGGTCCCCGTCCCTGCTAGAACCACTCACCGGACGGTTCCGCTTCGTATCAACCGGAATCGGTCGTCGGTGCCAAGGGATTTATTTCTGTCACACACTTTCGATCGAACGATGGATGTTCCCCATCGGTCGTCGGACCGCGCCGGTCCGTCACCGGAGTCCCTGCTCCCGGTCTTTCAGACGACGGATATCGAGCGGACCGAGGACGGTCGACTCATCTACTACGGCTATCCCCAGGCCGGCGTCCGAACTCTCGAACGCGAGGTGTGGCCTCTGTTCCGCGAACACGGCTACGAGGTCCGATTCGAGACGGTCGAGGACAGCGAACCCGACCCGATAACGGGCGTCAAGATCGGAGAGACCCGCCGTGCGCTCGTCGCGAAGCCGCGACGAGTCGAGGAGAGTGGGATCCCCTGGACGAACGTCGTGATGTTCCTTGCGACAGTGTTGACGACGCTGTACGCCGGAACGATCTGGTACTACCAGCCGGTCGAGGGACCACTCGATCTCCTCGCCGGCTGGCCCTTTGCCGCCGCCGTCCTCGGCGTGCTCGCGATTCACGAGCTCGGCCACTACGCGCTCTCGCGGTATCACAACGTCGACGCCAGCCTGCCGTATTTCATTCCCGTCCCCAGTTTCATCGGCACGTTCGGCGCGCTGATCTCGATCCGGGGACGGATCCCCGACCGAAAGGCGCTCTTCGATATCGGCGTCGCCGGGCCACTAGCCGGCCTTGTGGCCGCGGTCGTGGTCGCGGTGATCGGGCTGCATCTCGATCCGGTGCAAGTTCCCCCGCACGTCCTCGAAAACGACGCGTCGGTCGAGATCGAACTCGGCTATCCGCCCCTGCTCGAACTCCTGGCGTGGGCAACGGGCCAACAGCTCACCTACGAGAGCCCGGAGATCGTTGCGAGCCCCGTCATCTTCGGCGCGTGGGTCGGTCTCTTCGTGACGTTTCTCAATCTGCTCCCGGTCGGCCAACTCGACGGCGGCCACATGGTCCGATCGATGCTGGGCGAGCGCGCCGAAACCGTCGGGTCGCTGATCCCCGCCACGCTGTTGGGCCTGGCGGCGTATCTGTTCGCCTTCGCGGACGTCAGCCAGAACGCGCCCGTACTGTGGGGTTTTTGGGGTCTCGTGACGATAGCGCTCGCCTACGTCGGTCCCGCGACACCGATCTTCGACGAATCGCTCGATAAGGGCCGGGTCGCGGTCGGCGTCGTGACGTTCGTTCTCGGAGCGCTCTGTTTCACGCCGGTACCGATCCAGATTATCGGGGCGTGACGCGGTGCGGCAGCGTCGTCATCTGTGCGTGAATCCGCGATCCGAGAGTGCCTCGCCGTCCATCCGGACACCGCTGTCGGTGACGGTGCCGATCCGCGTCAGTTCGGTCGGTGTGGCGGTCTTGGCCCGCGAGAGGGCCGCTTCGGGAATCGTACAGACGAGTTCGAAGTCCTCGCCGAAATGGACACCCAGTTCGCGCCGTTCCGAGGCGCTCTCGGTGACGGACTCGACGGTCGGATCGATCGGCACGTCCGCGTAGGTGATCGACATCCCACAGCCGCTCGCTTCGGCGAGTTGGTGAAGCGAGCGTGCCAGCCCGTCGCTCGAATCCATCATCGCACTCGCGTGTTGCGCCAGCGCCAGCCCGGATCCAACGCGCGGCTCGAACCGGAAGAGGTCGTTTGCCCGCTCGGGCTCGTCGGCCTCGAACAGACGTAGAGCGGCGCCGCTTCGGCCGAGCGTCCCCGTTACACAGATCGCATCGCCCGGTTCGGCACCCGAGCGATAGACCGGAGCGTCGGTCCGCCCGACGGCCGTCGTCGAGACGGTGAACTCCTCGTGGCCGTCGAGATCGCCACCGACGTACTCCGCATCGACGGCCGCACACACGTCGACACACCCCTCCAGAAACGCCCCGAGTTCCGAGCGATCGAACCGCGGGGCACCGTAGACCGCGAGGGCCGCGCTCGCCTCGGCCCCCATCGCCGCCACGTCCGAGAGCGATGCGCCGACCGCCCGCCAGCCGGCGGTGTATCGAGTGACGCCGTCCGGAAAGTCCGTCGTCTCGTGGAGCATGTCCGTGGTGAGAACGAGGTCGTCGAGCACCGCACAGTCGTCACCCGCGTCAGGGAGCGTGTCACCGACGAGCGAAAGCGCCGCCCGTTCGTCCATACCGTTCGGATCGGCGCCCCGGACAATAGGCCCGTCGGTGTTCGATCAGTCGTTGTGATTCCTCCGTTTCGGATCGGCCGAAGTCGTCTGCGGATTGTCGCAACGAGTTGCCGATCAACGCCCATACAAGCCGGCCAGAACCGATAGCGGAGTACAACAATCCGTATCAGATATCAACAGCGTTAAACGCGCCGGAGCGGAATCGGAACGTAATGACGACACTCTACGACGTCCCCGCCGAGGACCTCATCGAGGCGGTCGCCGAGGAGATCGAAGACGACCTCGAAGCGCCCGACTGGATCGAGTTCACCAAGACCGGAACCGCGCGCGAACTGCCGCCCGAACAGGAGGACTTCTGGAGCCGCCGTGCGGCCAGCCTGCTCCGGAAAGTCGCCGAGGACGGTCCCGTGGGCGTCGAACGCCTCCGGACGGTTTACGGCGGCTCGACGAACGGCTCGACGCGGTACCGCGTCCGACCGAACCACAAGCGTGAGGGGTCCGGAAACATCATCCGAACGGCGCTCCAGCAACTCGAGGAAGCGGGCTACGTCGAGACCTCGGAGAAGCGCGGTCGGAGCGTCACCGGCGAGGGGAAAGCCCTCTTAGACGAGACCGCGACCGAAGTGCTCGAAGAGCTCGACCGCCCCGAGCTCGAACGCTACGCCTGACTGTTTGGGATCGCACTGTCGCCGTCCGTTCAGTCCGAACAGCAACCTTCTCAACCGACGGGCCACGAGACGGCTGTATGAACCACCGAACTCCAGCCGCGACCGTCGGCATCGTCGGCGGCGGCCAACTCGGCCGAATGATGGGGGAAGCCGCCGGACCGCTTGGTGTCGAGCTAGTCGTCTCGGATCCGACGCCGGACTGTCCGGCGGCTCCCGTCGTCCGCGATCAGGTCGTCGGCGACTTCGACGACTACGAGGCGATCCGAACGCTCGCCGAGCGCGCCGACGTGCTCACTTTCGAGATCGAACTCGCAGATCCCGACGCCATGGAGCAGGTCGGCGAGGAGACCGGAACGCCCATCCATCCCGACCCCGGGACGCTGCGGACGATCCAGGACAAACTCGTCCAGAACCGGGCACTTGAGGAAGGCGGATTGCCGGTCCCCACGTTCCGGCAGGTCGATACGGCGGCCGAGCTTCGGGCGGCAGGCGAAGAACTGGGCTGGCCGGTGATGCTCAAAGCCCGCGAAGGCGGTTACGATGGCCGGGGGAACCGTCCGGTCGAAGGCCCCGAGGACGCAAACGAAGCACTCGAAGAGATCGGCGGGGCGGCGCTGGCCGAGGAACTCATCGACTTCGAGCGCGAACTCGCCGTCATGGGCGCGGTCGGCGACGGCGAGACGCGGGCGTATCCCGTCACCGAAACGATCCACGAAGAGGAGATCCTTCGGGAGTCGGTTACGCCGGCGCGAATCGACGACGCCGTCCGCTCGCGGGCCCGTGAAGTCGCGTTCGACGTCTTGGAACTTCTCGACGGCCGCGGCGTCTACGGGATCGAGCTGTTCGAGACGACCGCGGGTGAGATTCTGGTCAACGAGATCGCCCCCCGGCCGCACAACTCCGGACACTGGACGATCGAGGGGGCCGGCTGTTCGCAGTTCGAACAGCACGTCCGGGCCGTGCTCGGCTGGCCGCTCGGGGACGCGACGCTCCGATCGCCCGCGGTGACGGCGAATCTGCTCGGCGACGTCACCGACCCACAGATCGCCGAACTCACCGGGACCGAGGCGATCCTCGAAACGCCGGACGCGTCGCTGCACTGGTACGGCAAACGCGAGGTTCGACCGCTCCGGAAGATGGGCCACGTGACCCTCACCGACGACGAGACCGACCGCGACGCGTTGCTCTCGCGGGCACGATCGCTCGTCGAGTCGGTCTCGTTCAACTAGCTGTCGGGCGGCCCGGTTGTGCACGCCGAGCGGCCTTCTCAGGGTGGTTTTTACTATCACGGTCCAACCGGCCCGTAGATGCGACGTCACAGTCCGAATCGAACGGGTCGGCGGTCGCTGCTCGCTGCGGTCGCCTCGGGAGCGATCGCGCTGTCCGGCTGTCTCGACGATGTCACTTCCTCAGCGGATGGAGAGCCGACCGACGAGAGCACCGACGAAGCGACGTTCCCTGATCATCCCGTCGACGAGCCCCGAGACCCGCCCAGCGATCGTCGCTGTGACGGACCATGCGGGATGGAACCCATAAATTATCCAGAGTGGAACGCCCAGATCGCCCACGCGGACGGGCAGGGTGTCTTTTTCGATACCCCCGGCTGTCTCCTGACCTATCGGCACGAGCCGACGTTCTACGACGGCCCCGCGGCCCCGATCGAGAACGCGTGGGTCAGGGATTTCCGGACGAAGGGGCTGATCGATGCGACGGCCGCGGTTTTCGTCCTCGATTACGACGAGGAACGGCTAGAAGAGCCGATGGCGCACAATCCAAAGCCGTTCGTTGACCGGGCCGACGCCCTCGCCTACGTCGACTCGTACGACGACCTCGCTGAAAGCGATATCGTCGGGATCGACGGGTTCGGTGCCGAACAGGCACATCGATACCGCGAGTATCCGATCCCGGAGGACTGATCACAACGGGGCGCGTCCGGCGAGAACCACAACGCCCAAGCGCCAGCCGTCCCCGGCTGTCGGTATGACGCGTTCTACCCAGGTACAGGACCTCATCGACCTGCTTGAGTCGGAGGCCGACCGGGATCGTCCCGACGAGGAGACGCCGGACGTCGGGATCGTCATGGGCTCGGACTCGGATCTCGACACGATGTACGGCGCCTACGAGGCGCTGACCGAACTGGGCTTCGAGGAGGTCACTGATTACGACGACCCGCCGGAGAGCCGCTATACGTTCGAGACGTTCGTCGTCTCGGCCCACCGGACGCCCGAGTTGATGTACGCCTACGGGGAGACGGCTCGCGAGCGCGGACTCGACGTCATCATCGCCGGCGCGGGCGGCAAGTCGGCCGATCTCCCGAACATGACCGCCTCGATCGCCTATCCGATCCCCGTCGTCGGCGTCCCGGTTCAAGAAAAGTCAGTCAGTTCGGTCATCGGGATGCCCACGGGTGCGCCGATCGTCGCCGTCGACGCCGGCAAGTCGTTCAACGCGGCGCTGTCGGCGGTCCAGATCCTCTCGCGGGCCCATTCCGAGTTAGAAGAGCGACTCGACGAGTACCACGACGGGCTCCAAGATCAAGTAGGGGATGTCTCGAAACGACTCCACCGCGAGGGGACAGAGCGGTTCCGCGACGAACGGTAACCGGGTGCTCGAACCGCTCAGCGTTCGGTGGAGTCTGCGTCGGTTCGCCACTCGCCGCCCAGCTCTTCGCGGGGATAGCTCGTGTACTGGCCGTCACGGAAGCGGGTGACACGGCCAGTTTCCTCGCTGAGCGTGACTGCAGCGACGACCGCCTCGCGGACGGACGTGTCGAGCGCGCTCATGTGGCGAGCGCCCATCCAATCGGCGTACTCGAGGCCGTCGGATAGATCGACATCGTCGGTTTGCGCCGGGGAGAGATCCTTGAGCCGAACCATCTGCGTACAGATCGTTCCATCGACGGCGATCACCACGGCGCCGTCGTTCTCCATCGCGACAGTTTCGGCCGCATCGAAAAACGCGTCGAAGTCCGCCGTCAGCGCGGCGCAGCTCTCCGTCGGCCATCGGTTCGTCCCCATGGGATCGGCGAACTCGGAGATCGAGGTCCCGGCGACGACGGCGACGTACAGGCCGGGGCCTCGGACGCTTTGATCCCCCCAGCGGTCGAACTGGAGGCTGATTCCCTCGGCGGTGTACGTGACGAGATCGATGAGTCGCTGTACGGGAGGGTGCTCGGCGTACTGGATCGCCAGCGGTTCGTCACTGCTCATGACGCGTGGTTCGATCCCCGGGTATAAATCGTCGGCCGTCGACGGCGCGAATCCTGACCGCGATCCTCGACTCGTTCGGGAGCGTGATCGGCAGTCACGGTGGACAGTCGTACTGCCCTCGCGTGACTCAACAACCCTTATTAGGCTGACTTCCGAATTTATGTATGATACAGACCGCATGAGTGATCCATGGATCGCCGTCGGTGCGCTGGCGTTGGTGGGGCTCGCGATCCCGCTCTCGATGATCGTCGTTTCGAGTCTACTCCGCCCCAGCGTGCCCGAACAAGGAAAACGCGCCGTCTACGAATCCGGCGAGGTACCGACCGGGGACACGCGGATCCGGTTTAACATCCAGTACTACATGGTCGCGTTGCTTTTCGTCGTCTTCGATATCGAAACAGTGCTCATCTTCCCGTGGGCACTGATTTACAGCGACACGGTCGCCGAGTTCGGCCTCGGCCCGGTACTGGGACCGATGCTCGTCTTCATCGCGATCCTCGTCGTCGGCCTCGGGTGGGCGTGGCGCAACGGTGCCGTTCGCTGGGTCAGAAGTGAGCGTGCGGAAATCAAGAGTGAACTATGAGCAGCGATCAACTACACGATACAGTCTCGACGCAGGAAGCCAGAATGGGCGACGGCGTCGACAGCCGGTTCAACTCCAAACTCCGGGAGGCGTTCGGTTCGACGCCGTTCATCCTCACGAAGTTCGACCAGTTCATGAACTGGGTCCGGGGCAACTCGATGTTCATGCTGCAGTTCGGAATCGCCTGCTGCAGCATCGAAATGATGCATACCTACGCGATCAAACACGATCTCGATCGGTTCGGTGCGGGGGTCCCACGGGCCTCACCGCGGCAGGCCGACGTGATCATCGTTCCCGGAACGATCGTCTCGAAGTTCGCGCCCCGGATGAAACGCGTCTACGACCAGATGCCCGAACCCAAGTTCGTCGTCGGGATGGGATCGTGCACCATCTCAGGCGGCCCGTTCCAGGAGGGGTACAACGTCATCAAAGGCGCCGAGGAAGTCATCCCGGTCGACATCCACGTCCCCGGCTGTCCGCCCCGCCCGGAGGCGCTCATTTACGGCGTCGCCAAACTCCAGGAGCGCATCCGGAACGGCGAAACGTCGCCCGTGACGGTCAAGCCCTACGAACTAGAGGAGTTCGGCGACCTCGAACGGGACGAACTCGTCCAGCATCTGGCCGATCAGATCGACGAGGAGGATCTCGTCATGCGGTACAACTGGGCTGATTCGCCATGAGTCTGCACGAACCCGAGACGCCGGACGTCGGCGAAACGGCCGACGGAACCGTCGATTACGACGAATTGGCGGCGCTGCTCGGCGAAACGGCGATCGACCGCGAGGAGCATATCAATGCGCCCGCCTTCGTCGTCCGGCCCGACGAGGTCCAGGAGGCGCTCTCCGTGCTCCACGAGGAGGCCGGCTTCGATTACCTCTCGAACGTCACGGCCCAGCAGTACGCCGATCGCTACGAGTCGATCTATCACCTGAAGAAGTACGACGATCCGACCCAGGAGGTCGGCGTCGTCGTGCCGGTTCCGACCGACGAACCGGTGAGCCAGAGCGCCGAAGCGGTCTATCGGACGGCTGATTGGCACGAGCGCGAGGCGTACGATCTAGTGGGGATCGAGTACGACGACCATCCGGATCTGCGACGGATCCTGCTACCGGAAACGTGGCAGGGCCATCCGCTCGGCCGCGATTACAACCCCGAAAAACCCCAGGTCGTCCCCTTCCGCAAACACGAAAACCCGCTGCAGCCGGACACCCGCGGCGAGGGTGCCGACGCCGACACGATGTTCATCAACATCGGCCCCCACCACCCGGCGACGCACGGCGTCCTCCACATCAAGACCGTTCTCGACGGCGAGCAGGTCGCCGACGTCGAGCCCGACATCGGGTATCTCCACCGCTGTGAGGAGCAGATGTGCCAGCAGTCGACCTACCGCCACCAGATCATGCCCTACCCCGATCGGTGGGACTACGTCTCGGCTGGCATCCTCAACGAGTGGGCGTACGCCCGAGCGGCCGAGGACATGGCAGACATCGACGTCCCGGAGTACGCACAGGTCATCCGGACGATGTCCGCCGAACTGTGTCGGATCGCGAGCCACATGCTCGCGCTGGGGACTTTCGCGCTGGACGTCTTCGGAGACTTCACCGCCGTTTTCCAGTACGCCTTCCGCGATCGGGAGGTTGTCCAGAACATCCTCGAGGAACTGACGGGCCAGCGGCTGATGTTCAACTATCTCCGGCTCGGGGGCGTCGCCTGGGACGTTCCCGAACCGCGCGAGGAGTTCTTCGAGATGATTCGGGACTTCCTCGACGGGCTGCCCGAGAAGACCAAGGAGTACCACAACCTCATCACGTCGAACGAGATATTCCAGGTCCGCTGTGTCGACACCGGCGAACTCCCGCCGGAGGTCGCAAAGCAGTACGGCGCGACCGGCCCCGTGGCCCGCGGCTCCGGGATCGATTTCGATCTCCGCCGCGACGATCCGTACGGATACTACGAGGAGCTTGACTGGGACGTCATCACCGAGGAGGGCTGTGATAACTACAGTCGGGTCCTCGTACGCCTGCGGGAGGTCGAGGAGTCGGCGAAGATCATCGAACAGTGTGTGGATCTGCTGGAGGATTGGCCCGAAGAGGATCGCGAGATCCAATCGAACGTCCCGCGGACGCTGAAGCCCGACGCGGACGCGGAAGTCTACCGCGGCGTCGAAGCCGCCAAGGGCGAACTCGGCATCTACATGCGGTCGGACGGCACCGACAAACCCGCCCGGTTTAAGATCCGAAGCCCGTGTTTCTGTAACCTCCACACGCTGCGGGAGATGACCGAAGGCGAGTACATCCCGGACCTGATCGCCTCGCTCGGCAGCCTCGATATCGTTCTCGGGGAGGTCGATCGGTGATGCTGCAAGGGGCCCCGCTTCCCGAGCGGATCATAGAGCTGTTGCCCTTCGGATCGGGACCGCTGGGAACGGCGATCGCGGCGATTCTTGGAGCCGCGCTCGTCGGCACGCTGATGATGTCGATGACAGCCGTCGCTGGCCCGTGGGCAAAGCGGAAGGTGACGGCTGCGTTCACGGATCGGTACGCGGTTAACCGGCTCGGACCGTTCGGGCTGTTCATTATCATCGCCGACGCGGTCCGGCTCCTCTCGAAGGAGCTCATCGTCCCCGAGGGCGTCGATCGCCCGGCGTGGGATCTCGCGCCGGTCGTCCTCGCCTCGTCGGCGCTTCTGGGCTTCGCCGTCATTCCGATGGGGAGTGGAATCCACCTGGCCGATCCCGAGGTCGGGCTCGTCTACGTCTTCGCCATCGCCTCGATCGCCTCGCTCGGGCTGGTGATGGCGGGCTATGCGTCGAACAACAAGTTCTCGATGCTCGGCGGACTTCGGGCCGTCGCACAGAACCTCGCCTACGAGATCCCGCTGGTGTTGATCGCCGCCTCCGTCGTGCTGTTTTCGGGCTCGCTACAGATGAGCGAGATCGTCGCCCGGCAGGCGGAGCCGCTTTTGAGCCTCGGCCCGGTGACGATTCCGACGTGGTACGCCTTCGTCAATCCCTTCGCGTTCGTGCTCTTCGTGATCGCGAACCTGATGGAGGTCGGCCGCAACCCCTTCGACATCCCGGAAGCGCCGACAGAAATCGTTGCGGGTTATCAGACCGAGTACTCGAGCGTCTACTTCGTGCTCATCTATCTCGGTGAATTCCTGCATATCTTCCTCGGCGGCGCGATCATCGCGACGCTGTTCCTCGGTGGCCCGGCCGGCCCCGGTCCCGAGAGCATCGGGCTGGTGTGGTTCATCGTGAAGATCTGGGCCGTCTATCTGTTCACCCAGTGGGCCCGGTCAGCGCTGCCGAGACTCCGGATCGACCAACTCATCGAGGTTGGCTGGAAGGGCATGCTCGTCCTTTCGCTCGCAAACCTCGTGATGACCGCCGTTATCGTGGGAGTGATCGCATAATGATTGGCATGCTCAAATCGATGGCAACGACGATGAAACACGCGCTGGACGGCGAGAAGTTCACCGTCCAGTACCCCGAAGAGACGCCCGACGTTTCCCCGCGGTTCCGGGGCGTTCACAAGTTCTCACAGGAGCGCTGTATCTGGTGTCGCCAATGTGAGAACGTCTGTCCGAACGACACGATCCAGATCGTGATGGACGACATGCGCAACGGCGAGCAGTACAACCTCCACATCGGCCAGTGTATCTACTGTCGGCTCTGTGAGGAGGTCTGTCCGGTCGACGCGATCCTGTTGACCCAGAACTTCGAGTTCACCGGCGACACGAAGGACGATCTCGCTTACAACAAAGAACAGCTGAAGAACGTCCCGTGGTACAACGACATCGATCCGCTTGCGGCCCGCGAACCCGATCGGGAGGCCTGGGTCGGTGAGGGCGAAGGCGAACTGGACTACCAGTAGCCACCTCTTACACGCGCAGACGGTCGCACGGAGACGCTGCTCGGCCAACTGTAGGCCGACCCCATTGGAGGCCGGATCGACCCAGTAGGCTCCAGAGGGTCGAATTTTATACTTATAAGACAGTTACTACCACGCATGTCGTTTCCAGCCGCGGCGGCGTTTCGCAAACAGTTCTCGGCCCTATCGAAGGACGAGGCCGAGGCGTACGTCGCGGACCTCTGGCAGGCACGCGGGTGGAACGTCGAGCGCGAAGGGAAGCGGCTTCGCCTCACTCGGTCGCGTGACGAACCGGCCAAGCCACTCTACGTCCCGGGAAACGCTCCGGGGGAAGGTCTTCCACGGGACGCCGATATTGTCATCACCACGACGGATGCCGCAAATTGAGAAGTGCCCGGCGGCGTCGAGGTGACGCCGGTACGGACAGTTCGGACACCCAGCGGCTTAGCCGACGAACGATGCCGATCACCGGCGGCGTCTTGTTTGCGAGCCTTGGCTCCGTTCTCGTCAGGGGATTTTCGCGAGACACTCGAAAATTCCGCCCCCGGACAGAGATCGACCCCGGCTACAGTGCAGTCCGAATACCGCCACGTGTCGGTATCTCACGGCATACGGCCCGAGACTCCTGCAAAAAGTGGAACGGAAATATTCAAAAGGCATCCGGGAGGAGTATCCCCTAATGGCTGTAGTACCGTTCGAGACACTGGCGTTTCTTTTATTTGCCCTGGTGACGATCGGGGCGAGCCTGGGGGTCGTACTGGCCCGCGACGTGTGGCACTCGGCGCTGCTTTTGGGGGCCGCACTACTCTCCGTTGCGGTCCACTACGTGATGCTCCGCGCCGAGTTCCTCGCGGTGATGCAGGTACTCGTCTACGTTGGCGGCGTCCTCGTGTTGATCACGTTCGCCGTCATGCTCGTCCGTCAGGAACCGGATTCCGACGCGGCGATGGAGGGGGTTCGATGACGACACGCCCGCGGCTCTACCGGGGCGAAAAGACCGCCGGACTGATCGCAGTCGCACTGTTCGCGTTCTTTGCCGCGGTGTTTCTGACCGCCGGCTTCGGCACGTCCGGACCCTTCCCTGAGGGCTCGATCACCACCTCGATCGGCCGGGCAATGCTCAGTCTGCCCGGTGCGGATATCGGCGGTGAAGGGTTTCTCGTCTCGTTCGTCCTGATCGCCGTCGTGCTGGACGCCGCCCTCGACGGCGCGATTATGCTGGCGAAAAAAGAAGACGAGGATGATTCCTGATGGTGCTTGAGACGGTCCCTGCCGAGTACTATCTGGTGCTCTCGGCCGCGGTGTTCTGTATCGGCCTGTTCGGCGTGCTCACACGTCGGAACGCCATGATGTTCCTGATGAGCGTCGAATTGCTTTTGAACGCCGCGAACGTCAATCTGGTCGCCTTTGCCTTCTACTGGGGCAACGTGACCGGACAGACGTTCGTGTTGTTCACGATGGCGCTGGCCGCGGCGGAGGTCGCGGTCGGGATCGGCATCATCCTCGTGTTGCATCGGAACTTCGACGACGTCGACGTGACCGACGCGACAACGCTCAAGTGGTAATATGGCTCTGATATACGAACTCACGCCGGCGATCGTGTTCCTCCCGCTCGCATCGTTCGCACTCGCGCTGTTTTTCGGCCAGTGGATGCCGAAAAAAGGCGCCGTGGCCGGAATACTCGCGACGCTCGGGACGCTCGGGCTGTCCCTTGTTACACTCGGGTGGCTCGTTTTGACCGGCGAGCCACACGATGCGACGTGGTACACGCTGGTCGACGCCGATGGGGCGGTAAACCTCACGTTCGGTATCCTGATCGATCAGCTCTCGGCGGCCATGCTGGTCATCGTTTCGCTCATCGCCTTCCTTGTCCACGTCTTCTCGCTCGGATACATGAACGACGAGGGCGAACCGGGACTGCCGCGGTACTACGCCGGCCTCGGGCTGTTCACTGCCAGCATGCTCGCGTTCGTGATAGCCGACAACCTGTTCATGGCCTTCGTCTTCTTCGAGTTGGTCGGGCTCTGTTCGTACCTGCTGATCGGTCACTGGTTCGGCGAGGACGCACCGCCCTCGGCCGCGAAGAAGGCGTTTCTCGTCACCCGATTCGGCGATTACTTCTTCCTCGTCGGGGTCGTCGGCGTGCTCGTCACGTTCGGCACCGCGGGCTTCGCCGGTAGCGAGGGCTTCCCGGCGCTGGCCGAACAGGCACTCACGGGCGAAACGAGTGTGAATACGTTCGGCCTCTCGACTGAAGGGTGGTTCTCCGTTCTCGGGCTGCTCGTGTTGGGCGGCGCACTCGGTAAGTCCGCCCAGTTCCCCTTCCATACGTGGCTGCCGGACGCCATGGAGGGTCCGACGCCCGTCTCGGCGCTGATTCACGCCGCAACGATGGTCGCCGCCGGTGTGTACCTCATCGCCCGGATATACGGTTTCTACGCGCTGTTGCCGACGGTGCTCGGGGTTATCGCCTTCGTCGGCGGCTTTACAGCGCTTTTCGCCGCGACGATGGCGGTCGTCAAAAACGAGATCAAGCAGGTGCTCGCCTACTCGACGATCAGCCAGTACGGATACATGATGCTCGCCCTGGGAGCCGGCGGCTACGTCGCCGCCTTCTTCCATCTGACCACCCACGCGATCTTCAAGGCGCTGCTGTTTTTGGGTGCCGGGTCGGTCATCATCGCGATGCACCACGAGGAGGATATGTGGGAGATGGGCGGACTGAAAGACGAGATGCGAACCACCTACCTCACCTTCCTCGCGGGGTCTCTCGCCCTGGCGGGGATCTTCCCCTTCTCGGGTTTCTGGTCGAAAGACGAGGTGCTCTTCGAGACGCTCGTACACGCCCTGGGCGGCAGTCCGCTGCTGTTCGGTGCGTACGCGATGGCGCTTTCGGCGGTGTTTCTCACCGGCTTCTATACGATCCGGATGGTGCTTTTGTCCTTCCACGGCGAGCCACGAAGCGACACCGCCGAAGACCCCCACGGCGTCGGCTGGAACGTCAAGTTCCCGCTCGTCGTCCTCGGAGCGTTGGCGGTTGTCGCCGGCGGCATCAATCTTCTTCCCGTCGAAAAGCTCCTGGGTGGATCGCTTCACCTGGCGTTCCTCGAGGGCTATCTCGGCCAGGATATCGGCCTGTTGACCCACGGTGAACACTACAGCGAACTGCTGCATGACTACGCCGGCTACCGGTCGGAGTATATCGGAAACGAGGTGACGACGATCCTGCTGGGTGCGGGGCTCAGCCTCGGGCTGGCGCTTCTCGGTGCAGTATCGGCGTACGGGCTCTATCGGGGTGCCGCCCCGGCCCGGCATACCGAAAAACTCGGCGGCGTCCAGACGCTTCTTATGCATAACTACTACCAAGACGAATACCAGGTATGGCTCGCTGAAGGACTCACAGTCCGGCTCTCCGCGGCGGCCGATACGTTCGACCAGGGCGTCATCGACGGCACAGTCAACGCAGTTTCGAGCGTGAGTCTCTTCTCTGGCGGTCGGATCCGGCGGATACAGTCGGGCGTCGTCACGAACTACGCGGCGCTTATCGTGTTGAGCCTGCTCGCGTTGCTCGTCGTCTTCGCGATTCTCGGGGGGTGGCTCTGAATGCTGATCGAAGCGCTCATTCTGTTGTGTCTCCTCGGCGCGGCGGTGGTCTTTATCGCCCCCGGTCGACACGCCCCCAAGCTCGCATTGGGTGTCTCGATCCCGCCGCTTCTCGTCTCGCTGTACCTGCTTTTCGCCTTCGATGGAAGCGGCAACGCCTTGCTCGGCGGCGACATCGCCTACGAAACGTTCGCCGAATGGCTCCAGCTCGGCCCCTACGCCGTCAACTATCACGTCGGCCTCGACGGCATCTCCCTGCCGCTCGTCGTGCTCTCGACGGTGCTGACGACGCTTTCGATCCTGAGCGCCTGGACCCCGATCGACGAGCGACAAAGCGAGTTCTACGGCCTCGTTCTCTTCTTGGAGGGCAGCCTCATCGGGGTCTTTGCCGCACTCGATTTCCTGCTTTGGTTCGTCTTTTGGGAAGCCGTGTTGATCCCGATGTACCTGCTTATCGGCGTCTGGGGCGGCCCGCGACGCAAGTACGCGGCGATCAAGTTCTTCGTCTACACGAACATCGCCTCGCTCGTGATGTTTATCGGGTACTTCGCGTTGGTCTTCGGGCTGGGAGATGCCGTCTCCTCGACCGGGATGCCCGCCGTCGCCGAGGCGCTCCGGGCCGGCCAACTCAGCTATCTTGGCACCCCGGACGTCGGGATCGCGCCCGACACCCTCGCGATGGCTGCCTTCCTCGCGATGTTCGTCGGGTTCGCAGTGAAAGTCCCGATCGTCCCGTTCCACACGTGGCTGCCGGACGCCCACGTTGAGGCCCCGACACCCGTTTCCGTCCTGTTGGCCGGCGTCCTGCTGAAGATGGGGACCTACGCACTCTTACGGTTCAACTTCACCATGCTGCCCGAACAGGCCGCGACGCTCGCCGTCCCCATCGCCGCGATCGCCGTGATCTCTATCATCTACGGCGCGTTGCTCGCCCTGGCACAGCAGGATCTCAAGCGAGTCGTCGCCTACTCGTCGGTCTCGTCGATGGGCTACGTCATTCTGGGACTCATCGCCTACACGGTCTACGGCGTCGGCGGCGCGACGTTCCAGATGATCGCCCACGGCCTCATCTCCGGGCTGCTGTTCATGACCGTCGGCGTCTTCTACAACGCGACGCACACCCGGATGATCGGCGACATGTCCGGGCTGGCGGGGAAGATGCCGATCACGGCGACCGTCTTCGTCGCCGGCGCGTTCGCCTACATGGGCCTCCCGCTCATGGCCGGCTTCATGGCGGAACTGTTCGTATTCATCGGGGCGTTCGAATCGACGGTGCTGCCGGCCGCACCGCTGTTTACCGCCGCTGCGATGTTCGGCATCGTCATCGTCGCCGGATACCTGTTGTGGGCGATGCAGCGGTCGCTTTTCGGGCCGTTCAGACTCGAGACCGACTACGAACTCGGGCGCGCCCCGGTCCACGACGTCGTCCCGATCGTGACGCTTCTGGCTCTCGTCATCGCGCTCGGGGTGGCCCCGGATCTCGTCTTCGAGATGATCAGGGACGCGACGCTCGACGTCATCGACTTCGGATTCGGAGGTGGTAGCTGATGATACACGAGTGGCTTTTGCTCACGCCGGCAGCCGCGTTCGCTTTCGCGGCGTTCGCACTGTTCGTGATCGACGCGTTCACGCCCGACGACTCGGGCGGCGGGTTGCTTGCCGCCGTCGCGACGGTCGGCGGTATCGGCGCGCTCTCGGCGTCCGGTGTCCTGTTGCTTTCGGGCGTCGCCGCCGGCGGCGTCGAACTGTTCGGCGGCCAACTCGTCGTCGACGGGATGAGCCTGCTTTTCACGTTCATCTTCGGTAGCGTGACGGCCCTAGTCTCCGTCGCGTCGGTCGATTACATCCGCGAGTTGCCCCACAAAGCCGAGTACTATCTGCTCGTCGTCCTCGCGGCGACCGGCATGTCGGTTCTGGCGTCGGCAAACAGCCTCGCCGTCGTTTTCGTCGCGCTCGAACTCTCCAGTCTGCCCTCGTACGCGTTGGTCGGGTACCTGAAGAACAACCGCGGCTCAGTCGAGGGGTCGCTGAAGTACTTCCTCGTCGGGGCGCTCTCCTCGGGGGTCATGCTGTACGGCATCTCGCTCGTGTACGCCGCGACCGGGAGCCTATTGCTTTCGGAGATCGCAAGCGCGATGGGCGGGGCCTCGGGGAGCTATCCCGGTGTTCTCGGCATCGGCCTCCTCATGATCGTCGGCGGGTTCGCGTTCAAGACAGCCTCGGTGCCGTTTCACTTCTGGGCCCCGGACGCCTACGAGGGCGCACCCGCGCCGGTCGCGGCCTTCCTGTCGTCGGCGTCGAAGGCCGCCGGGTTCGTCGTCGCGTTCCGCGTGCTCGTCGTCGGCTTCCCGATCCAGGACATCGCCGGCACGCTCGATTGGGTGCTGCTGTTTCAGGTGCTCGCGGTCGTCACGATGGTGCTCGGAAACTTCGCGGCCGCAACACAGGAAAACGTCAAGCGAATGCTCGCGTACTCCTCGATCGGGCACGCTGGATACGCGTTGATCGGACTGGCGGCGCTGACCAACGCCGGCGGAGCCGGGTCTGAGGCGACGGTGCTCGGCGCGAGCATGCTCCATCTCCTCGTCTACGGCTTCATGAACACTGGCGCGTTCCTGTTCGTCGCGCTGGCCGAACACTGGGAGATCGGTCGCACCTTCGAGGACTACAACGGCCTCGGACGCGAAGCGCCCCTAGCCTCCGTCGCCATGACCGTCTTCATGTTCTCTCTGGCGGGGTTGCCGGTCGGCGGCGGCTTCCTGTCGAAGTACTTCCTCTTCGCGGGGGCCGTCGGGGCCGGCGTCTGGTGGCTTGCCCTGGTCGGAGCGGTGAACAGCGCCTTGAGCCTCTATTATTACAGCCGGGTCGTCAAGGCAATGTGGATCGAGACGCCCGCCGAGCCGGTCGGCATCGAGCGCTATCCGACCGGACTGTACGTCGCCGTCCTCACGGCGGCGGTCGTGACGGTGTTGCTCCTGCCGGGGCTCGTCGTCTTCGATAGCGTCGCGTTCGACGCCGCCGCGGCGCTGTTTTGATCGCCGGCCCTCGTTTCCGGTTTGCGCCGCCGGCTCTCGCCGACGGTCCAGCATGTTTTAGGCGGTCGCACCCCTCGCGCCGATAATGAACCGGCTGGTGTTGGGCTCCGAGGCGGTCGGACGCGCGTTCCTCGACCGGCTCGCCGACCGGTCGAGATCGCTGCTCGTCCTCGTCGAGGACGCCGATCGCGCCGAATCACTCAGAGAGAGCGGAATCGACGCCCGACGCGTCGATATCACCGCCGTCGGGGACGTCCGGACCGTCGCCGGCGAAGTCGATTCGATCGTCGCCGCACCGGCCGGCGCCGAGCGCCTCCGGCAGGTCGTCGACACCGCCCGAAGCGCATACCCGAGGGCGTTCGTGATGGCCTGTCTCGACGAGCACACGACGGACGGCGATCACGAGGCGATTGCGGCGAAGGCAGACCGGCTCGTAGCGCTCCCTACCGCGGCAGCCCGGCCGCTGAGTGACCAGGTCGGCGAGGGAGGGATACGGGCACGAAAGCTCAGCCACACGCTGAAAAACATCGACGGCACGCTTGCCGTGTTCGCGCACAACAATCCGGATCCGGACGCGATCGCCGCGGCGGTCGGCCTCCGTCGGATCGCGACCGCCTTAGGCGTCGATGCGGTGGCGTGTTACTACGGCGACATCAACCACCAGGAGAACCGGGCGTTGGTCAACCTCTTCGAGTACGACCTGCGGAACCCCTCGGAGAATGCCGATCTCTCCGAGTTCGACGCGTTCGCGCTCGTCGATCACTCCGGGCCGGGGATCAACAACGACCTCCCGGAGGACACCCCGATCGAGGTCGTGATCGACCATCACTCCCCGCGGGGCCCGGTACAGGCCAGTTTCGTCGACCTTCGAAGCGACGTCGGGGCGACGTGTACGCTCATCGAGAACTATCTCGTCGGGTTGGGTGTCGATCCCGGCGAAGCGCTCGCCAGCGGCCTCCTGTACGGCATCCGGACCGACACCCAGGAGTTCAGCCGCGGAGTCTCGGTCGCCGACTTCGAGGCTGCCGCGAGGCTGATCGAGACGGCTGACGTCGAATCGCTCCGACGGGTGGAGTCGCCGAGCATGACTGCCGATACGATCGAAACGATCGGCCGCGCGATATCGAACCGATCGGTCAGTTCCGACGTGTTGACGACCTGCGTCGGCGAAATAGCGGACCGCGACACGCTCGCACAGGCGGCGGATCGGCTGCTCGATATGGAGGGCGTCTGCATCACGCTCGTCTTCGGTTACACCGGCGAGACCGTCTTCGTGTCGGCGCGGGCCCGCGGGACAGAGATCGATCTCGGCGAGGTGCTTCGGGACGCGTTCGCACAGATCGGCAGCGCGGGCGGCCACGCCGACATGGCGGGCGCACAGATTCCGGTCGGGATGCTCGCCGAGGAAGCGACGGGCGAGGAACGCGACGAGATAATCGCCGAAGTCGTCAGCGAGCGGTTCCTCGAGGCGCTCGGCGTCACTCCGGGGCGCACCGCAGCGTTCGTCTACTCGGAACTCGCCGGCCTCGGTGACGGCAGGGAGTGACTTTTTGTCTCGCGGGACCGTCGCTTCGCCAATGGACGACGGCTCGGATGCACGCGACGAGAAACCGAGAGTGAAAGACTACATGACGCGTGACGTGGCGACAGTCTCGCCGGACGACACGGTCGAGGTAGTCGCCAAACGGATCGCCGACAGCGAGGCCCACAGCGGCTATCCAGTGTGTGATGGCCGCCACGTCAGGGGGTTCGTCAGCGCGCGCGATCTGTTGCTCGCCGACGAGAGCGAGCCGATCTTCAAGATCATGACCGACGATATCATCGTCGCCCACCCCGAGATGCGGATCACGGACGCCGCCCGGGTCATCCTCCGGTCGGGGATCCAACAGCTACCGGTCGTCGACGACGCCGGCAACCTCGTCGGCCTCATCTCGAACGCCGACGTCATCAGATCACAGATCGAGCGGGCGACTCCTGAAAAGGTCGGCAAGCTCAAACGGACCCTCGAGAGCATCCACGGGGTCGAAGCGAGAGAGGAGCGCCGGACGGTCGAACTCTCGAAGCTGACGCCGACACAGACGAGAGTCTACACGGACGAACTCGAGGGCCGCATCTACGAACTCGAAAACGGGCTCGCGGAGCCGCTCGTCGTGATCGACAACGCCGACACGCTGTTTCTCGCCGACGGGCACCACCGCGTCAAAGCCGCCGACAGACTCGATGTCGAGGAGATGGACGCCTACGTGATCCGGCTAGATACCCGAGTCGAGCTCGGAATGGCCGAAACGGCCCGCAAAAGCGACCTCAATTCGATCGACGACATAGAGGAAGTCGACTACGCCCATCACCCGCTCGTCGAAACCACGGAACGACTCCAGGATTCCGGCTGAACGGAGCGGCTCGCCGGGAGCGACGAACGCCGGCTACGCTAATAGAGCAGTGGCCGAGCGATCGGTACCACAGTGCGTCAGGCATCGGGGTATCGCCGGGAGACGAAAACGACGAGCCCCAAGAGTACGCCGAGCGTGACACCGACGGTCGTCATCCCGAAGGCGGCGAGCCCGATCGGCGTGGGTCGAAACGTGACGAGACCGAGCAGGGAGACCGACTCGAGATCTCTGAGCCCGATGCTTCCGATCGCAGCGCCCATGAACCCCGTCACCGAGACGACGACGATATAGAGGATAACGATCACGCGCTGGCCGCCGATTCCGTCCCCATCAGTCACGAGTGCGACTAAGAGTACGACCCGAATGAGCCTTTCTTTTCGGGCCGAGCCACAGTGTTCGGCCCGCCTCATAGCCGACCCGCTTTTGAAACGCTTTTGACGCGGTGTGCCCAACCACGCGTATGGTCGATTCACGCCGGCAGTTCACCGAAAAGGAGTATCTCCTCGTCGTTTTGGTCGGTATCGCGCTGTTGATGTCGGTTACCGCGCTGGTGCTCGTCGTGACGTCGACGTAGGGAGTTGTCGGTCGTCGAAAAAACTGCGCTGGTCGCCTATTCGTTTCGCGTCTCGCCGCCGTCAGTCGCGACCGTCTCCTCGCCGCCGTCAGTCGCGGTCAGCTGCTGTTCGAACCACGCGAACTCGCGGCCGTGAAGCCCGTACTCTTTGGTATCCCAGGGGTCGGGGTCCGTGATCTGTCGGCCTTTCTTCCACGACCAGACGACGTTGACGACCCAAAGCACCGTGCCGACAGCGATGATGAGCGCGCCGACAGTCATCGCCCGATGCAGGAGCGTGATCTCGGCCAGGGGCGCGAGACTCGGGTTGAACTCGTAGGTCGCATAGCGGCGCGGCATCTCGAAGTAGCCGGCGAGCAGCATCGCAAAGAAGGTGATGTTGACGCCGATCATCGACAGCCAGAAGTGTGCCTTCGCGAGCGTCCGGTTGTACATTCGGCCCGTGACGATCGGGAACCAGTAGTAGATCGCTCCGAATCCGGCGAAGGCGATCATCCCCATCACGACGTAGTGGAAGTGTCCCACGACGTAGTACGTCTCATGGAGGATGAGGTTCACCGGGACCGAAGCGAGGAAGACGCCGGTGATCCCGCCCAGCACGAAGTTCGAGACGAAGCCGATACAGAAAAGCATCGGCGCGGTCAGCCGGACGTTCCCGTTCCACAGCGTCGTGATCCAGTTGAACGTCTTCACCGCCGAGGGGATCGCGATCGCGAGGGAGGTCGCCATGAACGACGCCCGGATGCGGGGATCGATCCCGCTGGCGAACATGTGGTGGGCCCACACGCCAAAGGAGAGGACGCCGATCGCGAGCGTCGAATAGACGACAAACTTGAAGCCGAACAGCTTCCGGCCCGCGAACTTCGGGAGAATCCACGAGACGAGTCCCATCATCGGCAACACGAGGATATAGACTTCGGGGTGGCCGAAGAACCAAAAGAGGTGTTGCCACAGTATCGGCCCGCCGCCTTCGACGGCGAAGAAGGCCGTCCCGAAGTTCCGATCGAGGAGCAGCATGATCAGGGCGCTACCGAGAAGCGGGAACGCAAACAGGATGATGCCGGACTGAGTGAGGATCGTCCAGCTGAAGATATCGAGGTTCGCCCAGGTCACGTCGTCGCCGCGTTCGGTGAAGATGGTGGCGATGAAGTTGATCGCCCCCATCGTCGCCGAGACTCCGGTCAGGTGGAGTCCGAGGAGCATGAGGTCGACGCCGGGGTTGGCCTGTTCGACCGACAGCGGCGTGTACATCGTCCACGACGTTTCGGCGGGCGCGATAGCGACGTCGAGCGGGATCGTGAAGAACCCGGCCCAGATGAGCAGCGCCCCCGGCGGCAAAAGCCAAAAGGCGATGGCGTTGATCCGCGGGAACGCCATGTCGTCGGCCCCGATCAAAAGCGGGATGAAGTAGTTCGAGAAGGCCGCGATGATCGGCGTTCCAAAGAGAAACAGCATCGTGATGCCGTGACTGGTCAACAGCGCGTTGTACATGTTCGGGCTGATGTACGTCTCCGCGGCGGTGAACAGTTCGATCCGCATCACGAGGACAGCGACGCCGCCCCATATGAACGCGATGACGCCGTAAGTCCCGTAGAGAAGCCCGATGTCCTTGTGATCGACGGTCGTCAGCCAGCGTTTGATACCGGCGGGTTTGTGCGCGTGACCGCCGTCTGTTGCGATTCTTTCGTGGTTGGTGAACGGTAGCCGCATTCGCCACCCGTTCGCGTGGGCAACGAACGCGAAGGCGGCGACGAGAAGCGCCCCCATAAGCGCCGTCAGCGCGAGCTGTCCTGGAGCCATATGCGTATATTCAGTGTCAAGGACTACTGGTAAAGAAAGGTTGCGTTATCCCGCGGTCCTCGCCCGGATTCAGTCGTGATCGGGGGTCGGACCCGGTCTCGGTCGAGTCAGTGCTCTTGACGGCTGTTTTCGCCGGGGACACCGGCGGTCTCGGCGTCCTCCTCGGAGTACCCAGCAGGCAGGAGGTCTTCGCCCTCGCTTTCGGCGTTGGAAATCGCTTTCCCCGAGTAGTAAGTCAGCACCGCGAGCGCGACCCCGGTGACGATGACGATACCCATCTGGACCACGACGACCACCGCGTTACCCGGAAACGGTGTCATAGCGGCGAAAAGTAGGACAAAAAACAGCAGTATGAACAGTGGGATGCCGTTGACCGTCAGGTCGAGTAACGTATCACGGTCGAATGTTCGATCGCTCATCTATCGGCCGTTCGGACACGGCGATTAATAGCTTATTGGTTCGCGATTCCGGGAGCGAGGAGGCCAACCGCGGCGAGGATCGCTCCGGTCCCGGCGATGGCGACCCCGCGCAGCGCGACCGAACTCGCCTCGGCCGCCGCGAGGACGGCTTCGACCGCCAAGGGATTGGTCTGCGTCGAGACGATGAGCGCGCCGATAACGATCAACACTGCACCGAGACCGGAGAGGAGCCGCCACGGCGAAGTGACGTAGCCGGCCTCGTTTACGATCCCCGAGACGCTGCCGACGAACACGACGAGCCCACCGACAGCGACCGGATAGAGCCCGAAGAGAATCCCGATTTCGCTCGAGACGAGACCGAACACGAGTACGATCGGCCACGGACTCGTCTTGTCGTAGTCGGTCATGCGTTCGGACTCCGTATCCATGCCCGAATTACGGGGCGGGGATAAAAAGACGCGTCGATCGTCGATCGGGGACTGCCGAGCGCGATCAGAGGATCGCACCGACGTACAGCACGACCACGAGGAGGACCCAGACGACGTCGACGAAGTGCCAGTACATCGAGACAGTACTGACGGAGACGTGTTTTTCGGCCGAGTAGTGACCGTACAGCGCGCGGATGAAGACGATCGAGAGCAACACCGCGCCGAGAGCGACGTGGAGGCCGTGAAGTCCGGTCAGCCCATAAAACGCCGATCCGTAGGCACCGTCGGTGAGGCTGAAGCCGTAGTGGACGATGAACTCGTAATACTCGTACACCTGGCCGGCGACGAAGACGAGTCCGAGCCCGAGCGTCGTCCCGAGAAGGCGGACGAACCGCGTCCGGTTGTCGGCAAGAAGGGCGTGGTGGGCGTAATGCATCGTCACCGAGCTCGCGATCAGGATGAGCGTGTTCGCGATGACGAGCGTGCTCAGGACCTCACCGTCCGCGACGATCCCGGGGAGGTTGCCCCACGAACCGGCGCGAATGAAGAAATAATAAATGAACCCACCGCCGAAGGTTGCGACCTCCGTTCCGAGGAACAGAAGCATCGTCAGTTTCAGCGGGAACCCGTGGTCTGCGGCTTCGCCCTCCCAGAAATCGATGATGAAGGCGTGATAGAGCCAGCCGTACAGTCCGGAGAGGAACACGACGGTACTCAAAACGAATACTGCGCCCCCGAACAGTGGGTTGATGATCGGTTCGGCTCCGCGGCCGAGAACGAACAGCGCGGCGCCGATGTAAAATCCGGAGGCACCGAGGGCCGCGACGAACGGCCACCAGGAGGCCTCGCCGAACCCTTTCGGCCAGTCTTCGACCGCCGGCAGGTGGTGTTCGCCGTGGCCGTGTCCATCGTCGGTGTCGACACTCATACTCGGTCGATACGAGTGAAGCGACAAAAACCCATCTAAACCGATCGGGGACGGCCGTGGCCTATTCTTGCTGTTCGGCGAGCCACTCGTCGAAGGCGTCTCCCTCCATGACGATGAACTCGCCGTTCATCTTGGAGTGCCCGACGCCACAGTACTGGGTGCAGTAGAACTGGGCCCGTCCCGGCTCGGTGGCTTCCGTCTTGATCGTGTTGTATTCGCCGACGAAGGCGGACTGTTTCAGCCCGAGTTCCGGGACCGAAAGCATGTGTTGCCAGTCCGTAGAGTAGATATGGAGATACACCGGTCGGTCGGTCGGGATCCGTATCTCGTTGAAGGAACTCGCGCTACCGTCGGCGTAGCTGACCTGCCAGCCGTAGCGGAACGCCTGGACTTCGATCTCGACGGCATTCTCCTCGCTTTCGTAGGGACCCACGGCGCCTTCTAGGTCCTCAGAGACGGAGGGTTCGATTCGTTCCTCGTTATCGAGCGGCGTACCGACCTCTTCGACGGCCAACACCTGGTAGGAAGCAACCCCGACGAAAAGCAGCACCACGGCCGTCGCGATGGTCCACGTGATCTCCAGTCGCCGGTTTTCCTCGGTCGGCTTGGGGTCGCCGTTGTTCCTGAACTTGACGACCGCGTATATAAGCACGGCCTCGACGAGGATGGCGATCGGAATCGCCGCGTACAGAAGCGTCAGGTTGAGGTCGGTTATCAACTCGTTGTTCACCGCGCTCTGTGCCGCCGCTGGCTCGACTGCGAGCAGGGCGAAAACCCCTGCGAGGGCCACCGGTAGGATACGGCCAACTCTCATTGTCGACGCTTAGGAGTACCTGCTAAAGTAAGTGCCGAATTCCGAGGACGCCGGAGGAAGCGGGGGGTCTAAGTGGTCGGACACAAAGAGATTCAATAATGCGTTCGATAAGGCCAGTTCCGCTGCTCGCGGCGGCTGTCATCGGCGTTTACGTTCTCGTCGTTATCGGGGCGACAGCGGCGCTCGCTGACGCCGCGGCCGCGTGTGGGGGATGGCCGCTCTGTGGCGGCGATCTCTCGGACCCCGCGGTCCTCGTCGCGCTCTTCCATCGCGTCGTCGCGACTGTCGTGGGACTGCTCGTGATCGCCGCGGCGGCTGTCGGGTGGTCGACCGCGAGCCGGCGTGTCAAAGCGGCGCTCGCGGTGGCGCTCTTCCTGTACCCGGTCCAGGCGGCGGTCGGCGCTCTCCTCGCGACCGGGACGACGCTGGAAGGACTCCATCTCTTCACGGCGATGACCATCTTCGCGGTCCTCGTCGTCGCACTGGCCTGGCGATTAGAGGCCGACACCGGCACTGACGACACACCGGAGGCGACACCGGATCCGGATCCCGTGTCCCCGCAGCCGGGCGACCCGGAAGGTGGGATGACGGTCGCGGACATGTCGACGGTTGATCGATTCAAAGCGACGGTCGGCGCGTACTTCCGGTTGATGAAGCCGCGGCTGATGTGGCTACTCTGTCTCGTCGCCGGCGCCGGGATGGTCCTGGCCGGGACGCCGGCCGTCCGGACCGTGGTGTACACCCTCGGCGGCGGCGTACTGGCGATCGGCGCTTCCGGGACGTTCAATCACGTCCTCGAACGGGACGTCGACAAGCGAATGGAGCGGACCGCCGATCGGCCGGTCGCGACCCACGAGGTCCCGGTCCGGAACGCGCTCGCTTTCGGTGGCCTATTGGCGGTCGCGTCGCTTTGGGCGTTCCTCTCGGTGAACCTCCTCACCGCCGCCCTCGGGCTTGCAGCGATCATCTTCTACAGCGTCGTCTACACGCTAATACTGAAACCCAACACCGTCCAAAACACCGTCCTCGGCGGCGCTGCGGGCGCGCTGCCGGCGCTGATCGGCTACGCTGCGGTGACGGGGGAGATCGGTGTCGTCGGACTCGTGTTGGCCGGCGTGATCTTCCTCTGGACGCCCGCGCACTTCTACAATCTCGCGCTCGCGTACCGGGATGATTACGAACGCGGCGGCTTCCCCATGATGCCGGTCGTCCGCGGCGAGACCGAGACCAGAAAGCACATTCTTTTCTATCTCGGCGCGACGCTCCTCGGAGCGGGCGTCCTCGCGGCCGTCTCGAGTCTCGGGTGGCTCTACGGGCTGACGACCGTCCTCCTGGGTGCTGTCTTCCTGTGGATGGTCGTCCGTCTCCACTACGAACAGTCCGAAAGCGCTGCGTTCCGGGCCTTTCACGCCTCGAACGCCTATCTCGGTCTGGTGCTCGTCGCGGTCGTCGTCGACGGCCTAGCCGTCTGAGCCGCCACAGAGCGAGCTCCGAG
>Ga0102935_1000047_pt1 | contig 37235 bp, 44 predicted proteins | sample SalPonR2_A_D2_MG_FD_78508 | JGI IMG/M metagenome (GOLD analysis project Ga0102935, IMG submission 78508) | Salt pond soil microbial communities from South San Francisco under conditions of wetland restoration - Salt Pond MetaG R2_A_D2_MG | ecosystem: Environmental > Aquatic > Marine > Intertidal... | reverse complement strand
GCGCGGGGCCCTGATCACGAGCGCGGGCGACCAGGCCGTCGGAGTAGCCGGTGGCCATCCCCGTGACGACGTCGCGGCCGGTCCCGAACCAGTTCGTCGGGGTCGTGTCGCCGGCGACCACGTCGCGGGCGGCGGCCACCGCGTCGCTGCCGGCGTGGAAAATCACCCGGCGCAGCACGGTCGGCCGCAGCCCGTAGTTCTTCACCAGCCGGTAGGCGAGGGCGCGGTACTTCCATCCGTACTCCCGGCTGGTGACGCCGCCGTCGGACTCGTACTCGGTCCGGACGCACATCTCCGAGTGCCACTCGACGTCGTCGTCGAGGCCGGCGAGCCGGTGGGCGGCGTCGCGGGCGCCGCCGGTCTCCAGATACTCGTCGAAGCCGTCCAGCCGGTCGAGCGCCGCCGCGCGGAACGCCACGTTACCGCCGTTGAAGTACGTCACCATCCGACCGCGGATCTCGCGGTGCTCGGGGGCGGTGGTGGTCATACCGGCGGGGAGGGTCTCGTGGACCGGGCCAGTGACGACTGGGGCGCGCTCGAGCCCCGCCTCGACCGCGGACACCCACGACTCCTCGACCGCGAGGCCGTGCCGGAGAAACGCGATTGCGTCGCCGGAGGCCGCGCGGATCCCGGCGTTGCGGGAGACGTTCAGCGTCCGGTCGGAAACCTCCACCAGCACGTCGACGTCGTTCCGGTCGCGCACCATCCCAGTGGTGCCGTCGGCCGACGGCCCGTTGACCACTACCACCTCGGCGTCCGGCGCACGCGAGCCCAAGACGTCGAGCGTGGTCGCGAGGTGGTCCCGCGCGTTGAGCGTCGGAACCACGACCGAGAGCTCCATACGCAGCGGACGCGATCCGCCAACTTAAATACCGTACCTCGGGGTCGAGAGCGCGCCCAGCCCGTCGGTCACTCGACGGCCGCCGTCCAGTAGGAGACCGACGCCAGCGCGTCGCCGACGGCCGTGTCGCCGATCGCGGTGTCGACGTTGCGGAACTCTTGTGCCAGCCTGTTGGGGATCTTCCGGTAGAATCCATACGGGAGGAGAAAGTCGTGTTCGGCGTCGAGCAGCCGTACGCCGGCCGAGTCGAGCAGCCGATCCACCTGCGATCGCGAGTAGAGATGTGACCCCATCGGGAGCAGCCAGTTGTAGGCGACGCGGGTGCTGCGACCGTTGAACGTGTCGAAGAACACGAGGTCTTTCGAGACGCGGGCCATCTCTGTCAGGAACTTCGTCGGCGTGTCCGCGAGGTGGAAAAACCGCATCGCGACGACGGCGTCGAAGTGGTCGTCGGGGAACGGCAGCCGGGCAGCGTCGCCCCGGAGGAACTCGATGTTGTCCGCGACGCCGGCGTTCCGGGCCTTCGCGCGCCCCTGCGACAGCATCGCGTTGGAGATATCGAGCCCGACGATGTTCGCCCCGCGTTCGGCCAGCATCACGGTGAACCGGCCGGTCCCGCAGGCAATCTCGAGGACGTCCTCGCCCGCAACGGGACCGATGGCGTCGACGACCGCCCGCTTCTCGCGGCTGTCGATGAGTCTCCCGCCCCGCGAGAACCGCTTCGAGTCGTACTCCTGGGCGACGTCGTCCGCTTGGTACCACTCCTTTCCTTTCACGCTACCATCCCGTGCTCACTCGCGGATTAAAACCGTACTGGATACCGACGGCCGCGCGCCGGCGCGGCGGTTGCCGGACGCGGACTCCGAGGGGGCTCGTACCGTCTCCCGAACCGGAGCGACCTGGTCGCCTCGCGGCCGATCGAGATTATATACATATAAGGTGTATGTATTGTTTGCTCACACTTGTAGGCAACCTTTACCACGAGCACGCCTCAGTCGTGTTGTATGAGCACCAGTGCCGCAGACCTCGATAGGGATAGCCTGCTCTCGGACTCGGAGTTCCGCGACCGGCTCCGCGAGCTACCGCCGAGCGCGAAACTCGTCGCTAAAGTTCTCGAGAGCGACGCTCCACTGTCACAGGGCCAGTTGGCCGAAGAGTCGTTGCTGCCCGACCGGACCGTCCGGTACGCACTCAACAGGCTGGAGGAGTCCGGACTCGTCGGCTCCCGCTACAGTTTCCAGGACGCCCGGAAACAGGTCTACTACCTCAACACGTAGCCGTCGGATCACCCGTCGTCGCGATCCGGTGCCGATACCGTTTTGCACTGATCGTCTGTAGTCTCGGCCGTGAGTGGACCACCGAACGTGGAGGCCGGGATCGTTCGGGTGCCCGTCCCGCTCGAGGGGCGCGTCCCGACCGGGACCACCAACGCGTATCTCCTCGACGAGACGCTCCTGATCGATCCGGCCGGCCGCACCGACGACCTCGACGCCGCCGTCGACGCCGCCGACGTCAAGCACGTCGCGGTCACGCACGCCCATCCTGATCACGTCGGGGCGGTAACGGACTACGCGGCCGAAACGGGGGCGACCGTCTGGTGCCGCCGTGGGTTCGAGTCCCGGTTCGGCGCCGCCGCCGGGATCGAGCCGGATCGCACCTTCGTGGAAGGCACCCGGCTCCCCGCCGGCGGCGGCGTCGACGTGATCGACACACAGGGCCACGCGCCCGACCACGTCGCCTTCGAGACCACGGGCGGAACGGTCTGCGGCGACGTGGCGGTCGCCGAGGGCAGCGTCGCGGTCGCAGCCCCCGAGGGCGACCTCCGGGGGTATCTGGTCGGGCTCCGCCGGCTCTACGCCCGACGGCCCACGCGGCTCCTCCCGGGTCACGGAACGGTCATCGACGACCCGCGAGCGACCTGTCTGCGGCTTCTGACCCACCGGCTCCATCGCGAGCGGCGCATCTTGGCCGCGGTCCGCGGGGGCGCCGCCGACGTCGACGCGGTCGTCGACGCCGCATATGATAAGGACCTCAGTGGGGTTCGGGACCTCGCCCGGGCGACAGTCGTGGCACACTTAGAGAAACTCGACGTGGAGGGCCGGGTGGCGTTCGCCGCGGGGACCGGGGCGGTCGCGCCGGAGTGACGGCGCGGGCGGCGTCGGCTCCGGCCCTCCCCGACCGGGAGGGTTTTGTCCGCGCCGCCGCGATGCGATAGCGTGAGCGACCCGCCGACGCTGGAGACGGAACTCGACCGCGCTCGCGACCTCCGGGTGTCGGAGCTGGCGGATGCGATCGAGTCGATCGGGTTCGAGTGTACCCGGTGTGGGGCGTGCTGCAAAGGCCACACGGACGACGACGGCGAGCGGGAGCCCCACACCGCGACGGTGTTTCCCGACGAGGTGCGGCAGTTGAAGACGAGTGAACGCAGAGCGGATGCAGGGTCGGAACGTGGAGACGGCACCGACTACGACTGGCGCGACGTTGCCCGCCCGATGCCGTATGGCCTCGCGGACGGGCCGGACGGCCCCGAGGGCGAGACGTTCGAGTGGGCGCTCGGGACCGGCGCCTGCGGCGACTGCACCTTCTACGAGGAGACCGACGGGACAGGGGCGTGTACCGTCCACGACGACCGGCCGCTGATCTGTGCGACCTACCCGTTCAGCGTCGCGCTCGGCGGCACGACTCAGCCGATGGGCGAGGCCGTCGACAGCGCGGGACCGGAGGTCCCGCGGGCAGACGGAACCGCCGCGGACGGTTCCGTCGACGGGGCGGGGATGGTCCGCGCCCACGAGTGTGAGGGCCTCGGCCGCGACATATCGAGAGACGACGCCGAGGAGTTGGCAGCGGCGTTGAAGCAGCGCGCAGTCCGCGAGTTGGAGGAGGCGATCGCGGTCCGCGACAGGTACGAGCCGGCTGACGTCGACGGCGTCGTCGTTCACGACTCCGAGGGCGCAAAGCGACCCGACGGGACGTTGGTCGGCGGCGACCACGAGCAGAAGTAGCCCCTATTCCGTCTCCGGAAGGTACCGTCCGCAGACGAGTCCGATAACTGCGCCGCCGAGATGACTCCCGTTGAACCAGTTTGCAGTTACGGACGGACCAGCCACAATGTCACCTGCGACGATGAGTACCGCCGAGAAACCAGCAATACGCGCTATGAAGTCTACTGAGGCCAGATCCTGAAGGCCCGGGACTGTACCGTTCGATGTGAAAGTCAGTGAATACGTTGCGGCGGCATAGGCTATTCCACTCGAACCATAGGTGGCGATTTGGACGGGTCCGAACGGTGCTTTCGCGAGATACGATGCAGTGGTCGATCCGATTGCCGCGAGTAGTATGAACAGAACGTATGTTCTTCCGGACAGCGTTTGTTCCACTACCGTCCCGAGACCCCAGATAACGACAATATTAAACAGAAAATGCAGTTCGCCGTAGTGAAGTACTGGCGATACCACCCACGCTACTGCAGCGTATTCGGTAAATAGATCCCGTACCAACACAGGAATCTCGACCTCCAGTAGTAGCGCTGTGAAGATCTGTCCGATGAACACAACCGAGATGATGACGACTACCGACCGCGTGACCGGTGCCTCCAATTCCCGGAACTCTACGGCCACCTGGCGAATTCCGTCACTGATCCCTGCTACCGATGCGTCGTTTCCTCGTTGTGGGGGCATTCGTGCGGATTACTGGAACGTATGTCGTCGATGCGTAGGCGGTGTTTCGAGAGGCGTGTCTAACCCGTCCCAACGGCAGTTCGGGTGAAGTGTTCCTCTCGGTTGTCAAATTTAGGTCCGACGATATCACAGCCCTCACGTCAGGCAGTATCAACCGTCAAAGAGCGTCGAGTAAATCACGGATCCACGGGGGGAGCGGTGATCAAAAGGCTACCTGTTCTTTCTGGCCGGTCAGAGTAGATGGTGACTGTTCAGTGTAGGTGAATCACCAATCGTTCAGTATAGGGAGTTCACCGATCAATCAGTACAGGGGGTGAGTTTAGCACTGCCACTACGCTTTTCGCATAGAGAGTACATATCACTTTGTTGATCTTGATTCACTACATCCCGTGTCCTCTTTTAAATTCCATCAGCTCTCAACGTGATCCGAGACTGCTTGTTTTACACTTTTTGTGTCTGTACGGTTGGTTCGATATTCCATTTTTGTCCCGACTATACCACTTTCTACGACACCACTGTCGGTTTCAACTTTTTTATTGGTGAATTCGTAATCATACAGACTACACATCCAGTTATTAGACATAGTCCCCGGCTCGTAACCTATTCTTATTTTTTCATCGCTTTTTGCAATGACAACCAAATTGATATGACTTGAGATAATCAATCGTTCTGCTTTCGTCTTAGGGATTGTCAGATACATCACACTGGTCATAATAATCAGCATTTTGCTATATTATAATAAAACTTTTTACGGAAATTCATCTATGGATATACGTATCCATCTTGTATAATACTGGGAACATTATTTGGAACTAGTAGGAATGTAATGATCAATACGCATCCGCGTTCTGCCGGCTGATTCACCGGTCTGAGAACGAAAACAACACTGTACCCCACCCGATGACGCCCCGTAGCCAGCCGAAATTCAGCCCACACTCGACGCGGACGAAACCACTACCGGCGTGGCCACTGAGTCTCCGGTATGCGAGTCAGCGTCATCGGCGGTAGTACACCGACCGAACGGGAGGCCGAGACGGCCGCGGAACTGGGTCACGTACTCGCCGAATCGGGCCACACGGTCGTCTGCGGCGGGCTCGGCGGCGTAATGGCGGCCGCGTGCCGGGGGGCAGTCGAGGCCGGCGGTCACACCATCGGGATCCTCCCGTCGGACGATCCGGCGGACGCCAACCCCTACGTCGACGAGCCGATCGCGACGGGGCTGGGCCACGCCCGTAACGCGCTCGTCGTGATGAACGGCGACGCGGTCGTCGCGGTCGACGGGGGCGGTGGGACGCTCTCGGAACTCGGGTACGCGTCGATCTACGACCGTCCGACCGCGGGGCTCGGCACGCACGACGCCGACCACGTTACGGCCGTCGAGAGCCCCGAGAACGCGGTTCGCTACGTCGAGAACGCGGCGGGCGTCGACGGGAACTAGTCGGTATCGAGCCGCTTCCGTAGCGACTACCAGGTGCCGTGGAACGTGTCGAACGACAGCGAATCGAGCGGTTTGTCGCCGACCGCGATCCGGTACTCGCCGGGGGTGAGCATCGGCTTGTGGAACTGCGGGCCGTCGTCGGTCGTGATCCGCGGACACCCGGTGTTGACGAACGCGTCCATGTCGAAGTTCCGGAGCCGGTCGGGGGTGACCTCGTCCATGGTGATGAGGTAGGCGTCGTCGTTGTCCTCGATGATCGACTCGGCGACGTCCATCCGGCCCTGGCCGATCTTGGTGCAGAAGATCACACCCCACTTCTCGGCGTCCATCGCCCGGTGAACCGCACCGTAGCGCTGCTTCAGGAACTTCTCGGTGTCGGCGACTGTCACCACGTTGTTGACGGGGTCGGCGATCAGGACTCGCTTGTCGGGGTGTTCCATCGCGAGCCCCAGCGGGTGGAACTTCCCGCCGCCGACGTAGAGCACCTGATCGGCGTCGATGTCGGCGGAGGCGTAGTTGCACCCCAGCACCTGTCCCTCGTGGGTCAGCCGGTCGTCGCCCCGCCGGGTGTGGACGTCGTAGTCGCGCTCCTCCAGCCACTCAACCATCTCGTCGAAGCGGTTCATGTGCTGGGCGGTGGTCACGAGCCCCACGTCTTCCTCGGGAAGGTCGTCGACGGCCTCCTCCATAATCGGGAACGGATCGACGTTGGAGAAAAGCGGAACGTAGATGATCTTGTCTGACTCCTTCATGGGGGAGTGGCCGAAGTGGACGAACACGTCGGTCCGGCGCATAAGGTAGGTATCGAGGTCGCAGGCGCCGTAACAGGGTTGCCCGGAGAGGAGGAACGTCACGTCGTCGCACAGCGCGCGGAGGTCGTCTGCGACGGCCGGGCCGCGGCGCTTCAGCCCCTCGGGGAACTGGAGGCCGACTCGGTCGGCGCCGCGTTCTTCGACAGCCTCTACGATGCGGTCGAGTTCGTAGTCCCACTCCCGGTCGTGCTTCAGCGACATCCCGGTGTTCCTGAGATCGCCTTCGGTGGTGGCGTCCTGACTCATTGCGCCAAGGTAGCCCGTGGACGTGCATAACCCCGGCGGTCCCCGGCTGCGGTTTCCCCGTCCGCCCGCCTCGGCGCCGACCGCTCCGGCAGGTTGAAACAGGTACCGCTTCAACCTCATACGATGAGCGTCCAGACAGACCCGCTCGAAGACCTCGGCCGCGACTTGGGGGAAGCGATCGCTGAGACGCCCGAGTACGAGGCCTTCGAGGAGGCGAAGGCGGCAGTCGAGGCCGACGAGGAGGTCCAATCACAGATCGCGGAGTTCCACGCGGTCCGCGATCAGTACATGCAGGCACGACAGACCGGCGGCGCGACCAGAGAGCTCGTCGACGAGGTCCAGTCGGCCCAAGAAGAGCTCCACGCGATGCCGAAGATGGACAGGTACCTCGAGGCGCAAGACGAGCTCCAAGGGCGGCTGGAGTCGATCAACGAGGCGATCTCGGAGCCGCTCGCGGTCGACTTCGGCGGCGAAGCCGGCGGCTGCTGCCAGGACTAGTTCTTCGCGGCAGCCGCCCGTCCGGTGGCTGCTGCCCGCCGAGCGTTGAAATACCAGGCCGCGACCACTGCTGAGTATGCTCGCGATCGCTGGCGGGAAGGGCGGCAGCGGAAAGACCACCACGACCCTAGGGCTTGCGCGCGCGATCGACGCCCCCACCCTCGCGGCCGACGCCGACTGTGATCTGCCGAACCTCCACGCCCTCGCTGGTGTGCCGCGGGACCCGCCGGCCGGCGGCGTCGGTCACCCGGATCCGACCGCCTCGGAAACGCGCGTCGTGCCGGCGCCGCGCGACGCGCCGGACGGACTCGGGCGCCACCTCCGGCGGCTGCGCGACGACGACGACGTCGGGTTCACGATCGTAGACTGCCCCGCTGGGGCCGGCCCGGACGCGACCGTCCCCCTCCGGGTCGCCGACCGCGTCCTGCTGGTGTCGACCGCGTGCGTGGCGGGGCTCCGCGACACGGCGAAGACCGCGGCGATGGCGCGGGCGGTTGGGACGCCGGTCGTCGGCGGCGTCGTGACCCGAGCGCGGCTCGTCCCACCCGGCGTCGACGACCTCCTGGGATGTCCGGTGGTGACGGCCGTGCCCGACGCCGCCGAACCGCTCGACGACACCGGAGTTCGACGGGCGTACAGGCGGCTCGGGCGGGCGATCACGCACCGACCGAAAGCCTAAGCCGGTCGGTGTGCAACGAAGCCGTGTGGCAAGACGGCTCTCGACCGGCATCGACATCCTCGATCGCCAACTCGACGGCGGGATCCCGCCGGGGAGCATCGTGTTTCTCGCTGCGGATCCGGCCAGCCAGTCGGAGCTGTTTCTCTACGAACTCACGGGCGTGCGTTCGACGCTGTATCTCACCACCATCCGATCCGGTCAGGCGGTCCAGGACGCGATCGACCGGGCGGCTGGCCCGGTCGGCGACCCGGCGCTCCGGGACGTCGGCGGCAACGCGCCGCTGGACACCGCAAACCGGTTCATCCGCGACCTCCCGGAGGGTGCGAACCTCATCATCGACGCCGTCGATGTCTTAGAGGAGACCGAACCCGCCCGGTACCGCCAGTTCCTGAACGAGCTGCAGACGCACATGGTCAACACCGGCGGGTTGGCGGTCGTTCACGGAATGAAAGGCGGAGACGAGCCCAAAAACAGAGGCTTCACGAAGCACATGGCCGACGTGGTGTTCGACCTCCGGACGCGGATCGACGGCTCCGAGATCGAGAACCGCCTCGCGGTACCGAAGTTCCGCGGCGGCCGTCCGCCGGAGGAGACGATCAAGCTTCGGCTCGGCGACCGCGTCACGGTCGACACCAGTCGGGACATCGCGTAGCCAACGGCGGGAACGGGTCCGCCACGCGCCGGTCACAGAACGCCGAGAGACACGAACAGCGCCGCAGTGACGGCGAGAGTCAGCGCCGACCAGCTCCGCGGCGCATCCAGACCCCCGAGGGGCAGTCGGTCCACGAACAGCGACAGGAAGTACGGCCCGAGCGGCAGGAGCCGGTAGCTGAACGCGACGTCACGGCCCACCCCGTATCTGAGAGCGAGCGTCAGCCCGACGGTGCAGGCCGCCGCGACCGCCGCCACCCGGAGGTCGTCGGTCGCGGCGCCGGGACCGTCAGCTACGGCGACTGAGTCGTCGGCCGTCGGTTCGGGGTCAGGTGCGCTCCCGTCAGATGTGTTGTCGGGCATCGTGCGAAGCCTCTCGGAGGTCGTCGGCGCGCGGTTCGAGTGGAGCGCCGCGGGGGAGTCGAAAGCGCCGGGGAGTTACTCCTCGATGTCGGCGTCGAGCTCCTCGGCGAGTTCGTCGGCGTCGACGTCGACGTCTTCGATGGCGTCCTCGATGTCCTCGGGCGCAGCGCCGCCGGCACCGCCGGCGCCGCCCATCATCCCGCCGAGGCCGCCCATCATCCCGCCGCTCCCGTCGATGGTCTCCTGGACGATGACCCGGTCGAGGTCGAGCCGGTCCATAATGTCGTCGGCGATCTGCTGCTTCGAGAACATCCACTGCTGGTTCATCGTCATCTGCGGGGTGGCCTCGATGTACAGCGTCTCCATCTCGGTTTCGACGGTTTCGAGCTCGGTTTCGACGTCGCCGTCCTCGTCGTCGTCGGTCTCGACGACCTGTTCTTCCTCTTCGACGTCGGTCTCGATCCAGACCTCGGGCGACTGCTGGAGGTACATCCCCAGCAGGCTCTGGGCTTGCTCCTCGCGGTCGTCGACGAGGTCGAGAACCTCGTACTCGTATTCGAGGTCCTCGCCGGCCAGCGGGTGGTTGAAGTCGACTCGAGCCCGGCCGCTGACCACGGTGATGATCCGACCCTGATCGCCGTCGATCTGGACCTGGGCGCCGGGATACCGGTTCTCCTCGTCGATCTTGTTGGCGGAGACCGTCCGGACCTCGTCGTCGTCGTACTCGCCGAACGCCTCGTCGGCCGAGATCTCGACCGTTCCGGTGTCGCCGACGACCTGGCCGATCAGCGCGTCGTCGACGCTCTCGAAGACGTGCCCGGCGCCGATCACGATGATCCGCGGCTCGAAGTCGTACTCGTCGGTGTCGATCTCGGCGTCTTCGGCGACCTCGGCGTCGGTCGTATCGACGACCTGGCCGTCGTCGATCGTTCGGAGCGTGTACGCCAGCCTGATGAAGTCGCCGTCCTCGACGGCGTCGTCGGGCGTCTCCTCGGAGACGTCTTCCGACGCCCCGGCGACGTCCGCGTCGGCGTCGTCGTGTCCGTTCGTTTCGTCGTCGGGGACATCGCCGTCTACCGGCGAGTCGTCGGCGTCGGCCTGCTGTTCGTCACTCATATCGGGATAATCTCCCGTGCGACTCTTAAGAATCACGTTTCGGTTCGGTTGGGTGGCGTCCAGCCGGATCCCGGCGTGTCCGCCCCCCGAAGCGGGCCGTTTTTGCGGCCACGCTCCGATCGACCGATATGTACGAGGTCGAACTCAAGCTCCGTGCCGACCACGGCACCGTCAGGGCAGCGCTCGACGACGCCGGTGCGACCTTCGATCGACGAGTCCGACAGGTCGACACCTACTACGACGCCCCACATCGTGACTTCGCCGAGACCGACGAGGCGCTCCGACTCCGCGAGGAGACCCGCGATCCGGGCGGGCGGGCGGGAGCGGACGGGGCCCCGGACCCGACGACCCGGCTGACGTACAAAGGGCCGCTGGTCGAGGCCGCATCGAAGACCCGCGAGGAGCACGAGACCGCGGTGGCGAACGGTGACGAGGCGTCGGACATCCTCTCGGGACTCGGCTTCGAGCCGGCAGCAGTCGTCGAGAAGGACCGAACGTTCTTCGAGTTCGACGGATACGCCGTCTCGCTCGACCGCGTCGACGGCCTGGGGGAGTTCGTAGAAGTCGAAGCCGAAGTGACCGAGAGCGACGAGGTCCCCGTAGTGCGGGAGGGCGCCGCGGCCGTGCTCCGGGACCTCGGGCTCGAGCCCGACGACCAGATCCGAACCTCGTATCTCGGGCTGTTGCTCGACGCGACGGAGTGACCCGCGTTCCGCCTGATACCCTTTAGTAATAATATCCGGGTCGAACAGTTCCGCAAGTTATAGGATCGGCGGGGGAAAACCGACGCCCAATGACCGAACGCAACATCAACGTCGAAGCGGCCGAACGGGCCGCAGTCGAGGACCAAGGAGTCGAAATCGTCGAGCGAAAGGGGATCGGCCATCCCGACTCCATCTGCGACGGAATCGCCGAAAGCGTCTCTCAGGCCCTCTCGCAGCTCTATCTCGACCGGGTTGGGCGCGTCCTCCATTACAACACCGACGAGACGCAGTTGGTCGCCGGGGAGTCGGCGCCGCGGTACGGCGGCGGGGAGATGGTCGAGCCCATCTACGTCCTGATCGTCGGCCGCGCCACCACGGAGTACGACAGCCGGAAGCTCCCGGTGGACGCCACAGCGCTGTCAGCCGCCCGCGAGTACCTGAACGAGCATATCCCCGAACTCGACGTCGGCACCGACATCGTGATCGACACCCGGCTGGGGGAAGGCTCCGGCGACCTGCAAGACGTCTTCGGCGAGGACGGTGCAGAGATCCCGATGGCCAACGACACCTCCTACGGCGTCGGCCACGCACCCCTCACGGAGACCGAAGAGATCGTGCTGACCGTCGAGCGGGAGCTCAACGGCGCGTACGCCCAGGACAACCCGGAACTCGGCCCGGACGTGAAAGTAATGGGCAAACGCGAGGACGGGCGGATCGACATCACCGTCGCTGCCGCGATGATCGACGCCCACGTTCCGGACCTCGACGCCTACGACGAAGCGGTCGAGCGGGTCCGGGCGTTCACCCGGAAAGTCGCCGAGCGACTGACCGACCGCGAGATCCACGTCGACGTCAATACCGCCGACGACTACGACGAGGGATCGATCTACCTCACAGTCACGGGCACCAGCGCGGAGATGGGCGACGACGGGTCGGTCGGTCGCGGCAACCGCGCCAACGGGCTCATCACCCCCAACCGCCCGATGAGTATGGAGGCGACCTCGGGGAAGAACCCCGTCAACCACATCGGGAAGATCTACAACCTGCTGTCGACCGACGTCGCCGAGACCGTCGCCGCCGACGTCGACGGTATCCGCGACCTCCAGGTTCGGCTGCTCTCCCAGATCGGGCGCCCGATTGACCAACCCCACGTCGCCGACGCGGAGGTCGTCACCGAGCCGGGGGTCGACCTCGCCGACATCGAACCGGAGATCCGCGCGCGGGTCGACGACCGGCTGGCGAACGTGACAGACGTCACCAAGCGAGTCATCGACGGCGACCTGTCGACGTTCTGAACCGGGGCACAGAGGGCGACCGCCGCCGACAGCGTGATTGGCGTCGCCGTCGAACGATGCCGTGACCAGTGTCCCCGATCAGCACGGATCCGACGAACGCGGTGTTGCTCGGTCACGGCGACTTCGGTGCGAAGAGCAGCGGGGTCCGGGCGCGGATGGCCGACCGTGTCGCCGACGCCGTCGCCGCCGCCCTCGACGACAGCGGAATCGACGCCGAGGTCGAGCGACCGTGGTCGCGGATCGTGATCCGAACTGCTCAGCCGGACGCGGCGGCTCGGACCGCGGCGACCCTACCGGGGGTCGGGTTCGCGCGACCCGCCGTCGCGACCGCCCCGCGGCTGGCGGCGATCCGCGACGCTGCCGCGGCCATCGCGACGGCCGAGCCACACGCTCCAGGGGAGACCTACGCGGTCGACAGCGACCGCATCGGGGCCGACGATGCCCACGCCTTCTCGAACGGGGAGCTGAAACGGAAGGTCGGTCGCATCGTCGGCGAGGCGACCGGGGCGGAGGTCGACCTCGACGACCCCGACCGGAAGTACCGGGTCGAGGCACGTGCGAGAGAGGCGTTCGTCTCGGTCCGGCGGTTCCAGGGGCCGGGGGGGCTCCCGGTGGGGTCGCAGGGCCGCGTCGTGGTCCTCGTCAGCGGCGGCATCGATTCCCCGGTCGCGATGTGGCGGCTGCTCCGACGCGGCTGTACCCCGGTTCCGGTGTACGTCGATCTCGGCGACTACGGCGGTGCGGACCACCGCGCTCGGGCACTGAACGCGGTTACGACGCTCGCTGCACGGGCCCCACGGGCAGACCTCCGCACGCGCGTGATCGACGGCGGCTCGCTGGTCGAGCGGGTCGTTTCGGCCACCCGCGACACGCGGATGTTGTCGCTCCGCCGGGTAATGCTGGCTGCGGCCGACGCTGTTGCGGCGAACGCGGACGCTCACAGCCTCGCGACCGGCGAGGCCGTCGGACAGAAGTCCAGCCAGACGGGCGCCAACATCGCGATCACGGACGCCGCGGCGTCGCGGCCGGTCCATCGCCCGCTGTTGTCGGTCGACAAGGCCGACGTCGTCGCGGAAGCACGGGACCTCGGCACCTACGACGGCTCGACGGTTCCCGTCGGGTGCGAACGGGTCGCGCCGACACACCCGGAGACGAACGCGACACTAGCTTCAGTCGTCGACAGCGAGCCCGAGACCCTGCTTGACGACGCCCGAGCGGCCGGCCGCAACGCCGATGTCGTGTCCGTGTGAACGTCACCCGAACGCAGAAGTGCGCGGATCGTCACCACACGCCCACCGAACGATGACGATCGTTCAGGATATGTATGAACAACCGGGTCAAAATGGGTTTACATACCTGCGGATCGTAGTTTCTGTCAATGTCTAAGACGTGCTGCCCCTCTCCGACGACGCCCGAGTCGGAGTGGACCGTGAGGCAGGTGGTGTGCCGCGACGAGTGGGACGACGCCACCGGACAGTGTCCGGCGTGTGGCGAGACCGTCGACCTCCGACACCCGCATTACCAGGTCGAACTCGACCGCGAGCGGCCGGCCGGCGAGGCGACGAAACTGACGCACGAGCGCCGGCTCCTCTCGTTCTGCGACGACTCGTGTGCGAACGCGTGGCTCGACGTTCCGGACCGGTAGCACCGTAACCGATTTGATCCCGCCGGCCGGATCCCGACTGTGACTCGGGTTTGTCTGCTGGGTTCCGAACACACTGACGTGCAGTACGAACTCCTTTCACGGGAGACCGCCCGAGAAGCCCTCTCTACGTACGAGCGGCACGCTCCCTTCGAGAACTCGCTTGCGGTCGATACGGTAAGCCTGGGCGCCGCGGTGTCGCTGTGTAACGATCTCAACTGGTATCTGGCCCGGTTCGTCGACCTCGCCCTGATCCGGGAGCCCAGCGTCTCGGAGACGGAGTGGGTGAGCCGGGCGCTGGCGACCGCGATCCGCGACGGCGACGTCGACCCCGGCGCCACCGGCGACCGGTTGGCGGTGTACGGCGTCGACGACGGCCGGGTCGTCGAGCCGATGTACGTGACTCGCCGACCCGACGGCACGGTGCCCGACTACGACCTCCGGGCGGTCGAAGCGACCGTGACTGTCCGTGTGACCGGCGCGGAGTTCGACGCCGGGTGAGCCGGTGCGTCGGTACGGTTCGGAACGTCGAAGCCGGGGTCCAGAACGTCTGACGCACGTCTGCCGTCTTCCGGCGTTTCAGGGGGGCTCGCGGCCGCTCGGCTGCGAACAATTAAGACGCGCGGTTCCCATCACCGGAGTATGGACGACACCCCCCAGAAGATCACGACGCTTGTCGGCCGCGAGGTATACTCGAACGAGGGCGTCTTCGTCGGTGAGGTCGCAGACGTCCGGCTGGACCTCACCGAGAGCCGTGCGGTCAACGGGCTGGCGCTCACACAGCTCAACGACGAACTCTTCTCGGACCTCGTCTCCGGACAGAAAGGCGTCATCCTCCCGTACCGGTGGGTTCGGGCGGTCGGCGACATCGTGTTGATCAATGACGTGACGCTCCACGACGTCATCGAGCAGATGACGCGCCCCAACGGCGAGGAGAGCGACGACTCCGCGATCGCGTAGACCACGCCGGTCGTCCCGCCGTACGTCGGGCAGTCGTCGACCGCTCTGCCGGCTCGTCGGCCGCGCCCGTGCCCGCTACGACGACGAGTACGACGACGACGGCTGTGGCGACACGCGGGTGCGGCCAACCGCTCGGCCGCCGGGGAGGTCGGGGTGACACCGGCCACCGACCAACAGCCATTTGCGGGACGACAATGTACGCGGAGGTATGTCGGACGACCCAGACGACGCGGCCGGAAACGACGCCGAGGAACCGACCGACGCCGGCACTGCCGGTGACGACGGCGAGCCCGTCGGCGACGACGGCGGCGGCTCCGCTGCTGACGAGGAGGAGAAGTCCTTCCGCGAGCGCGTCGAGGAGATTCGGGAGCGGCGCGCCGAGGAGGGCGAAGAAGGCGGTCGGCCCGGCCCCGAGGAGATGATGGGCGGCAGCCCCGGCGGTGGCGGCGGCAACCCATTCGCACAGATGATGAGCGGGATGATGGGCGGCGGCGGTGGCGGCCCGCCGGGGATGGGCGGCGGCGGTGGCGGCCCGCCGGGGATGGGCGGCGGCCGCGGCGACGCAGAAGGCGGAAGCGACAACGAGGAACTCGTCCGGGAGGTCCGGCAGCTCCGAGACGAGGTCCGCGATGCGACCCGGCAGCTGCAGCGGATCGCTCAGGCGGTCGAGGACCTCGACGACTGAGACGGGCCTCACACCGGACTGTTAGCTGCTGCCCGCTGCTGGCTCGATGGCGCTGACGACGCGTCTCTCGATCCGCAGCCGGCCGGCGGTTACACCGACGCGTTCTCCGCGAGAATCCGGTCGTAGAGCGTCGATAGCTCCCCGACCACGTGATCGACGCTCACCGCGTCCCGCCGGTTCAGACACGACGCCGACAGCGACGCCCGCTCGTCGAGAACGCGCCGGATCGTGGCGCGGCACCCTCTCACGTCGCCGTGAGCGTAGTGGTAGCCGTTGACACCGTCGTCGACCGTGTCCGAGAGCGCGCCCGCGTCGACGGCCACGACGGGCGTCCCGCAGGCGTTGGCCTCTAGGGCGACCAGCCCCTGCGTCTCTACTGGGCTGGGGAAGACGAAGGCGTCGAGCGCGGAGTAGAACTCGGGGAGATCCTCCCGGGGGAGGAAGCCGAGGAAGTGTGCATCGAGGCCGAGATCCGAAGCGAGTTCTTCCAACTCCGGTCGCGCAGGACCGTCGCCGCCGAGCACGACCGTGGCGTCGACGCCGTCGGCCGCCCGAAGGAACTCCGAGAGGTTTTTTTCGTACCCGTGGCGCCCGGTGTAGCCGACCAACGTCCCGCCGGGGAGGTCGTAGCGATCGCGGAACGCGCCGGCATCCGCAGGGGCGAAGAAGTCGGTGTCGACCCCGTTGGGGACCACGACCACGGGCGTGTCGACACTCACGTTCCGATCGACCCGAGCCTTCGTGTCCGTGCTGGGGCAGACGACCGCGTCCGAGCGTGAGAGAAACCACCGCTCGTACCGCTCCGCAAGCCGCTGGATCCGGTGTTCAACCCGCGGCCGGGAGCTGAGGTACTCGGCGTACTCCGCGGTCGGGGTGTGGTAGGACGTGACAAGCGGGAGGTCGTCCCGCCGGGCGAGGCGGACGCCGCCGAGCCCGACCGCAAAGGGCGTGTGGGCGTGAACGACGTCGACGTCGGCCACGGCGTCGGGGATCGTCGGCAGCCCCAGCCGGAACCCTTCGTACATCGGGAACGGGAGGCTTCCGACGGGGTGTTCTCCGGGAGTGGCGTCGTACTCGTCGCTCTCCGGATAGACGACGTCCATCCGCCCGCCGCGGGCCCGCCAGCGGTCGCGCCACGTCCGGATGGTGTAGGAGACGCCGTTGACCGTGGGCAGATAAGTGTCGGTAAACGCCGCGACCGAGGCGGGAGCCATCGGGCGTGATTCTCAGACGTGCCGTTAATCAGTTGCGGAACGGCGAGGATGCTGCGTCGGTGAGACCGTGAACGGATGCAGACAACGTCGGAATCCCTCGCGTTCCGGTCACACGCGGTGGTGGTTCTCCGAGCCGCAGCCGCATCGGAAAATACGGCTCCTGGACGCGCTATACGCTGGATCGCGGCCGCAATGGTCACCGCCCGGTCCCGTTCTCGACGTCGACCGGACGCCCCTCCCGCTTCGCGTCGCGAACTTCTCTGTACGTCTCGGCGAGGGCCTCTCCGACGCGATCGAGACTGTGGTCCGCGGCCGTCTCCCGGGCGTTCTCGCCCAGTCGCTCCCGGAGGTCGTCGTCGGACGCCAGCCGCTCGACCGCCTCGCGGAACTCGGTCTCGGTCCCGCATTTGAGGCAGTCGTAGCCGTGGGTGTAGAACTCCTCGAACACCGGGATGTCGCGGAGGATCACCGCCTTGCCACACGCCATCGCTTCGAGCACCGCGATCCCTTGGTTCTCGTTTTTTGTCGGGAACAGGTAGACGTCGCCCGCGCCGTACGCTCCGCGGACGTCGTCGACCCAGCCGGTGAACGTGACGTTGTCCGGCGGGTTCGCAGTCCACCGCCGAACCGCCGTGGAAGCGTGCGGACCGGTGTCGTACGGCCCGAACCACGCGAAATCGTAGGGGGTCGCTTCGGCGACCCGACAGAACGTCGATAGCCCCTTCCGCTCGAAGACGTTGCCGACGAGGAAGACGACGGTCCCCGAGAGGCCGTACCGGTCGCGGTACTCCGCCCGAAGCCCGTCGAACCCGGCCAAGGCGTCAACGTCGACACCGTTGGTCATCGGCCGGATCGGCGCGTCGACCGGGTAGGAGTCGAGGACCTGCTTGGTGTACTTCGAGGGGCAGAGCACCAGATCCGCCTGGGAGTAGAACCACCTCAGATACCGGCCTAATACGGGCGCAACCGTTGTTGAGCCCCGGAACGATTCCGCGAAGTCCTCGCGGGTCACGTGTGTGTGAAGCACGAGCGGAACGTCGGCTCGGATGGCGTGGCGCGCGACCGCGAGCGACCCGGGCCCCACCAGGTTGCAGTGGGCGACATCGTACTCCCTGAACAGCCCCCCGCCGGTTGCAAGCGACCGGAGCCCGGCCGCCGGGCCGCCGCCGCGCCACGGCGAGGTGACCACCTCAATGTCGGTGCGCTCCAAGGCGGCCCGCTGCTGGTCGGTCGCGGTGCCGATGCCGCTGCGCGACAGCCGGGATTCGAGTTCGAGGTAGTTGAGCGCGCGGAGAGCCACGTCGTGACCGGTTCGCCGGGTGCGGTGTAGAGCCTGTCGCTTCCGGGAAGCCGCCACCCGGGTTCGGAACGTCTTTGACGCTGCCCGAGCCTCCGTGAGTATGGGCATCCCGGCCGAGCGCATCGACCGGCTGCAGGACCTCGCCCGGAAGGCGACCGCCGACGGCAACGTCGACCGCGCCCGAGAGTACGTCGGGTTGGCGCGCCGGATCGGCGAGCGCCACCGGATCAGCCTCCCGCGGCGGTTCCGCCGGTTCAGCTGCGACGACTGCGACGCGTACCTCCGACCGGGCGCGACCGCCCGGGTCCGGCTCCAGTCGGGCCACGTCTCGATCCGGTGTCTGGCCTGCGGCGCGACGAAGCGGTACCCCTACGCCGACGGGTGAGGCGGACCGGCCGGAAATCTCAACTTTCAAACCCGATGACGACATATTCGACGGATATGAACCGACAGGAGCTGCGAAAGCGGGCCCACGATCTCGACGTAACGCTGTGGGTCGGCAAGGGGGGTGTCGAGTCCGTAGTCGAGGAGGCGACCGACCAGCTGTCCGACCGGGAGCTCATCAAGGTGAAGTTCCTCCGGGCGGCTCAAGGCGGGACGACAGTCGAGGACCTCGCGGCCGACCTCGCTGACCGGGCTGGAGCCGAAGTGGTCGAAACCAGGGGGAACACGGGAGTTCTGTACCGATGACACCGGGGGGAGCACTGCAGGTTAGCGTCGGACTGGGTGGGTCGATCGCCCGGTTCCTCGCGGGACTCGGGCTCCCCGACACGGCCGCAGGGCTGCTCGGACAGGTGATCGCGTTCCTCGTCGTCTTCACGGTCATATACCTGATCGGTCGGAACGTCGTCATCCCGATCATCAACCGGATGATGATCTCCCGGGAGCTGGAACCGCACGCCAGGCGGCCGATCCGGCGGCTGATCGCCGTAGTCGTCGCCTTCATCGCGATCACCGCTGCGTTCGGTGCTGCCGGCTACCCCGACTTCCTGCGGTCGCTGGCGACGATTGCCGCCGCCGCGACGTTGGCGATCGGGTTTGCGATGCAGGACGTGCTGAAGAACTTCGTTTCCGGCATCTTCATCTACACCGACAGGCCGTTCAAAATCGGCGACTGGATCGAGTGGGACGGTCACTCCGGGATCGTCGAAGACATCAGTTTCCGGGTCACGCGTGTCAAAACCTTCGACAACGAGCTGTTGACAGTACCGAACTCCCAGCTCACCGACGACGTGATCAAGAACCCCGTCGCGAAGGGGACGCTCCGACTCCAGGTGCCGTTCGGGATCGGCTACGACGACGACATCGAGCAGGCCACCGACATCATCCTTGAGGAGGCACGTTCGAACGATGGCATTCTGCAGGACCCCGCGCCGACCGTCCGACTGACGGAGCTCGGCGACTCGTCGGTGACACTCACCTCGCGGATCTGGATCGACGACCCGAGCCGGTCGGACTTCGTGCGGACCCGCGCGGAGTACGTCCAGACGGTGAAACGCCGGTTCGACGAGGAAGGAATCAACATCCCGTATCCCAACCGGACGCTGGGCGGCGAACTCACCGTTTCCGGGCTGGGCGAAGTCGAGCCCGTCGAGGAGTGAGGACCGGAGCAGCCGGGTCCGCTCTCCGGACTACAGTTCGATCCGTTCGACGAGCGAGTCGTCGCTCTTCGTGTTGACCGCGACGATCCGGATGTGGTCGTCGAGACCTGACCCGTCGAGTTTCGCCTTCAGCAGGTTGTCGACCTGGTAGACGCCCGCGGCGTTGACCATCTTGATCTCGACGAGCACCGGAGAGCCGTCCCCGCTGCGAACCGAGACGTCCTCGATGGCCTGGCTCGACAGGGTGTTGATGCCGCGTCCGCCCTCCTCGTAGGGGATCCGCGACCGGCCGCGCTCCATGTCCAGGGCGTCGGCGACCCGGATCACGCCCGCTTCCGTGGTGAGTGGGTCCTCCGCGGTGTGGTGACAGAGAATCGCGTGGAGCACCTCACCTTTCATCCGAACGGCCTCACCCGCGTCGTAATACCCGAATTCCGGGAGGAGTCGATCGAGCAGGTCGGCCGCGAGCGGAATCGAGTAGTAAACGTGGTCGTCGCGGTGGACCACGTGGCCGACGTCGTGGAGCGTGGCCGCGAGCGCGACGATCACCGCCTCGTCGGCTTCCTCAAGCCCCTGCTGTGACGCGCCGTTGAACGCCACGTCGCCGCCTTTCAGGAGATCGTAGAGGCACAGCGCGCGGTTGCGTACGATCTCGACGTGTTTGGTACCGTGGTCGTTGTACCCCTTCCGGGCCACGGCGTTGACGTTCTGTGCCTCCAGATACGCCGTGATCTCGGGATCGGACTGGAGAACGGGCAGCACCTCGTTCAGCCGGTCGTCGGGGAAGTGGTGTACTGCGTCGGGGTCGTACTCACGGCCGCCGTTGCCGGACGAACTGCTCATACCCTGTGGTGGCCGGGGACCGACAAGTACCTCGGGGGTCCGTGAGCGTTCGAACGTGCGGTGCCGGTTACGACCGAGCGTCCTCGGCCGCCTGCGCGACGGCGTCGTAGTCGGGTTCGGCGCCGGAGTCGTCGCTCACCCAGGAGTAGGTCACTGTGCCGTCGGCGTCGACGACGAAGACCGCACGCTTTGCGATGTCGTCGACGCCATACCGCTCGAAGTCCATCGACACGTCGTAGGTCGCGACGACCTCGCGGTTGGTATCGCTGAGGAGACCGAAGTTGAGGTCGTTCTGTGCCCGGAACTCGTTGAGGGTGAACGGGGTGTCGATGCTGATGCCGTACACCGTTGCGTCGATCTCCTCGAAGTCGGCCATCCGATCGCGAAAGGTACACATCTCGGTGGTACAGGTCGGTGTGAACGCCGCCGGGAAGAACGCGAGCACCAGCGGCGCCTCCGACAGGTGTTCCGAGAGCGTGAACGATCCGACCGAGCCGTCTGCGAGCGGTGCGGTGAAGTCCGGAGCATCATCGCCGACTGAGACCATACGTGCCCTCCGAACGCCCCCGGATTCAAACTTGTTGTCGCGTGCAATCAGCCCGCAGTCGTGGTCGCACCCGAGCAAAAAGCCTATAATCGCCACTGGGTTAAGATCCGGTAGCGATGTTCGGAACCATCACCCCACTGTTCCCGGGCCTGCCGGGTGGCCCGGAAGTGCTCGTCGTCCTGCTCATCCTCGTGCTCCTGTTCGGAGCCAACAAGATCCCGAAACTGGCCCGGTCGACGGGCCAGGCGATGGGCGAGTTCAAGCGCGGTCGAGAGGAGATCGAAGACGAACTGGAGGAACTGGAAGGCGAAGACGGCGACGACGAGGTAGTCGCCGAGGCCGACTCGGAGACCTCGAGCGCGACCACCACTGAGACCTCGACTGAAACGAACTGACTGCTCTTCGCTACCCGGTACGTTTTCCAACGTCGCCTTCCTCCGCACGGTCGGTGCCGACGCTCGGGTCGGACGTGTGGCCTAGTGGATCAGGGCGAGGGGTTCCTAACCCCTAGAGCGCGGGTTCGAATCCCGTCACGTCCGCTCTGTCGGCGAGCGAAGCGAGACGCAGAGCGGCACTGCGGGTTCGAACCAGGGAGGTCGCGCGCAGCGGAGCGAGCACGTCCGACCGTGGTTCGAGTCCCGTCACGTCCGACCGTGGTTCGAATCCCGTCACGTCCGCTCTGTCGGCGAGCGAAGCGAGACGCAGAGCGACACTACGGATTCGAACCAGGGAGCGAACGCAGTGAGCGACCGTGGTTCGAATCCCGTCACGTCCGGCCGAGGATCACCTCAGAGGTCGATCCGATCCCCGATCTCGGCGACCTCCAGCGTTCGCGGGCAGTCGTAGCTCCTGGTGTGGTGGTGGAGGACTTTCGGATCCGCAGTCAGGCCTTTCCACATGTCCCAGTGGGTCGGGAGGAGCCGATCCAACTGGAGGTCGGAGGCGGCCTCCACAACCTCGTTTTCCGTGGCGTACCACCGCGTCCGAACCGGGTCGCCCGTCACCTTGTCGTCGATGTTGCCGACCGCACCGAACGCCAGTACGCCGAGGTCAATGTCGTACTGCTCTCCGAGCGCGTCGAACTCCGGGTGGGGCTTGGTGTCGCCGCCGTGGAAGAACGTCCCCGAGTCGTGCTCGAAAACGTACGAGACCGGGTGCGTGGAGTCGGGGTCGTGCGAGAACTCGACGTGGACAGTGAACTCGCCTACCTCGAGGGCGTCGCCCTCGGCGACTTCGGTGAGTTGGTCCTCGTCGACGTCGTAGTTCGCGGGCCAAGCCTCCTCCTCGAGTGCGACCGACAGCGAGTCGTCGGGGGCATAAAAGCGCGCGCCGGTCGACGCCAGAATCGGCGCCTGACTCGGCCCGTGAGTGTGATCGGTGTGTTCGTGGGTCGCGAACACGGCGTCCATCTCGTCGACGTCGTCGGGAGCGAACGGCACCGGCACCATTCGGATCGTCCGCGGCGGGTCCCCGGTCCCCAGGTAGGGGTCGATCGCGACGGTCGTCCCCTCGGATCCCTTCAGAATGAAGCCGTTGCACCCCAGATACCAGATCGCGACGGTGTCGGGGTCGGCCGATTCCACAGCCCGCGGGAGCCAGTCGCCCCAATCGCTCTGTATCATACCCGCGGCTGGGTGGGCACGTGGACTAAGTGTTCCGGAGACGACCGAGGTCTCGAGCCTGTCTCTATGGCCGACGCAAACACACAATCAGTCATCTTTTATCGAATTCAGAACTCATACGTCCACCAGAGACACATAATAGTACGTGATATACTGACATACTCCGGCACAAGATATTTACGCGTTATTCCCGTTTCACACTATGCTATGAGTTCGCACACCAGAGAAACCGCCAACTTCTCACAGATGGACGAGACGATGCGGCGGCTCGGATCGTGGGAGCCTCGGCCGGCCGCCAACGACGCCTGACTCGTCGGGCCGTTACGTTGCGTCCAGGTTCCCGAACGCCTCGTCGACCAACTCGCCCGTGTCGGCGATGATGCCCTCCATCGCCTCGTCGTCGTCTACCATCCCGAGCAGCCGCGCGATGCGCATAATGCTCACGTGGTAGACGGTCTGAACCCCGGGTTCCTCCTGCCAGACCACGACGTTACACGGAAAGAGGCTCCCGATCTCCCGGTTGGTGGCGTCGAGCGCGCGATCCGCCATCTCCGGGTTACACGCGCCGAGCACGTGGTAGGGATCTCGCCCCGCGTCGACCTTCTCGTTGAGCATCTCCGACGGAGAAAACTCCGTTGCGATACCGAACCCCGCATCGACGAACACCTCGCGGACGTGTTCGACCGCCTCCTCGTGGTCCATTCGGAGCGTTGCGCGTTCCTCGCCGATGTCGCCGCCCGCGATGGCCGCGGGATCGATAGGTAGTGTCATCATCGGGAGCTACGGCCCCAACCGACGAAAGCGTACGGGGTCGCGGGTGTACCGGGGAACCTATGCTTGCGGATCCACTCGCGACGGAACCGGAGACACGCTGCACAGATCAGTTTCCGGTGGACTCTTGTACGGTGATACGGCCGAGACACTGGGTGGCTGCACCGCCACGCGGACGGCGCGAGCGCTCGGCTGTTCCCGCGTACTGAGAACCGACGGTCCCGTTTACCCCGGCCGCAAGCGTAACTGTAGGTACGGAGGCAACACCTATGAACAGCATAATCCTGCTCCTGCAACAGTGGGGGCCACACCACGGGCCGATGGGCGGTACTGGGGGGTTCGGCGGCGGACTCCACTGGAGCCCGTGGTGGGTGCTTCTCGCACTCGTCGTCCTGATCGGAACAGTGTATCTGGTGGGACAGTTCCGCCAGGCACGGGATTCGACCGGGTCGACCGACACACGGGACGAAGCGATGTCCGTCCTCAGGCAGCGCTATGCAAGCGGCGACATCGACGAAGCGGAGTTCGAGGAGCGACGGACGCGACTGTCGGCGACCCGTCACTCCTGATAGGGCTTCCCCGCCGCCTCCTGAACCCGGCGCCCACGACAGTCTATGTCACAGCGGCACCGGGAGCCACCGCAGGGCCGACACCACCTTCGCCGGCGGGAACAGCGGCTCGTGAAGCGTGAGCCAATCCAGCAGCGTCAGCCCCAGCCCGTGGGCGACGATCGACGGGAGAATCGACCCGCTGTGGTAGTCCACCGCGCCGAACAGCACGTCGGTCGGCCCCGAGAGCAGAAGTTCGATCGGCGGCTTGCCGGCGTGGTGAAGCGCGTAGACGATTGGGCTTATGAAGACGCTTTTGAACCCGAAGTCGTCGCTGACGCCGACGCACAGCAGTCCGCGGTAGTACGTCTCGGCGGCGACGACCACCGCAAACTGTTGGAGCGTGTGCGGCAGAAACGACCCCAGCGCGGTAGTTGTTTGCCACATCGGGTAGTACGCCCGGATGCTCGGCAGCGACGCCCCCACGAGGTAGAATGGCAACACGAACGCCGCGAGCAGGAGGGTATCACGGACTGCGGCCCGGTCGATCCGGTAGCCCAACTGACGGCCGTGAGAGATTGCGAGTGCGGCCGGTGCGAGCAGAAAGAGGATTACGTCGCGAGCGGCGCGCGCGGTGAGATCTGTCGAGGACACCGGCCACGAACTCCACAGGATCGAGAGCACGAGTCCCAGGAGCAGCGAACGCTGAAGCCAGGTGGACTCACCGGCAGCAGCACGGATGCGGGCGTGTACGGACACCGTCGCGCGGCCCCAGTCACTCGGTCTCGACGGGCCCGGTGCCGACGACGTCCTGAACGGCCGTCACGAACGCCTGTCTCGAGTCGAGGTACGTCTCGTCGACATCGTCCAGCACCGCCGAGACGGTCTGTGGTCCGGACGGCGTTCGGATGACGCTGTCGCCCTCCTGGTCGACGATCCGGCTCACCTCGTGGGGCCAGGTGAGTCGGCCGGCGACTCGCGCGAGCGGCTGTCCCTCAACGGGTGTCGCCGCGCCCAGTTCGACGACGGGCTCTGCTTCGTCTTCCTCGTCCGCCTCGTCTGCCATACGCCCGGGTTGTTCGTCGCCCGAGATAACCCCTTCGGCACGTTCTTACGAGGCCCGACGGGGATTCCGACCGACCCGAACCACGCGCGCCGTCGGACGTCCGTCTGACGCACCGTTTTGTGGGATGGCCACGAATATGGAGTATGCCCAGCCTTTCGGAGGTATACGAGGGAAAAGAACGGGAGGTAAGCCTCCGGCGACTCACGTTCGGGTTGGGGTTGTTCGCCGCCGGGTCACTGCTCGTGGTAGCCGGCGTCGTCGTAGCGACTACAGACCTCGTCTACGGCACCGACATAGCCGCGCTCACGGCCAAGCGGCAGCTCGGCGGGGTGGTCGCCGGCGTCGGCGTCCCCGCGGTGTTTCTCGGGGTCTTCGCCGTGCTCCCGTCGGGACGGCTTACGAAGGCCGCGGCGGTGGTCGGCGCCGGGATCGGCGTCGTCGGCGTCGCGCTATTCATCCACGCGTACCCGTGTCGGTGGTCGGGGTCGGTGTGCGGAGCAGGCAAGCCCAACCTGACGCTCGCGACAGTCGGACTCTACGCGTTCGGGGTGTTGCTCACGTTCTGGTGTCTGTTCGTGGGCGTCGCGAACTTCAAGACGCGCAACGACCCCGGGGGCACCGCGAGGGTCACCGTGACGCGGAAAGGCGAGACCAGATACGTCCCGGTCGAACGACCCAGCCGGGGCGCTGGAACCGGCGGGATCGGCTTCTTCGGGAACACGCCCGACGGGGACGTGAAAACGCAGACCGCCGGCGCCGGGACGGCGTCCGACGGCGGGACCGACTCGGAGTCGATCACGTCGCCGCTCGGTGGGTCGGCGTCGGCGTCGGGGTCGTCGGCGTCGACGACCGATCGGCAGTCCGGCGCAGGATCGTCGGACGGGACTGCGGCGGGACGCGGACCCGGCAGCCGCGACCCGGCGACAGGCCCCGAGGGAGCAGCCGGCGATGTCTACTGCGGGAACTGCACATTCTTCGAGTACGTCCGGACCGACGAGGGGATCCGACCCTACTGCGGCGCCCACGATGAGCTGATGGAGGATATGGACCCCTGCCAGCAGTGGGAATCGCGGGCGAAACGGGACCGACAGCGGCGGTGAGGCCACGGCCCGGCGTTACAGCGACTCGATCGTCGCGCGTACGTCGTCCCAGTGGCTGCCTTTCCAGAACACCTGCCCGCAGGACCGACACCGCCAGCAGTCGGTCTCGGCAGGATCGGGCGCGTACGCCGGCAGCGACTCCCCGGCGTCGACGGCGCGGACTGCGCCGTTACAGGCGCCGCACCGCGTCGGAGTCGCGTCGAGCGAGAGGTCGTAGCCCGCCGCCCGTAGCTCCGAGAGTTGCGCTTCGACGTCGCGGGATCGAAGCAGGAGCGCGTCGTCAGCGTGCGCCGCGAGGTCACGGTCGCGGGTGAGGATCGTCCGGTCCGACCGTCGCGCGTTCGTGAGAACCTCGGCGTCAGTAGGACCGTCCATAGGGTCGTCGACGCCGTCAAGCACGTACGTGGCGTCGTACCCGCACATTCGGAGATAGGTCGTCAGTTTTCCGAGCATCGCGTCGAGCAGCAGTCGGTCGGACATCTCAATGGAGGAACGACTGGAGGCTCCGCGTATCGCGGGTGTTGAGCAGGTCGGCCGCCTCGCACCACCCGCGCCGCGCCGTGTGGACGCCGTACCTGATGTAGTCGAGGGCGCCCGGCGTATGGGCGTCTGTGTCGACCACGACGGTGGCACCCGCGTTGACTGCAACTCGGGCGAGTTCCCCGCGGAGATCGAGTCGAGCGGGATCGGCGTTGATCTCGATTGCGGTCCCCGCATCGGACGCGGCCGCGGCGACCCGCTCGACGTCCGGATTCAGCCCCTCACGCTCGGCGATGAGCCGCCCGGTCGGGTGGCCAAGGACGTCGACGCTCGGGTGTTCGACCGCGCGGACCAGCCGATCCGTGGCTGTCTCACGGTCCTGTCCGAGCGCGGCGTGAGGCGACGCGACCACGACGTCGAGTTCGGCGAGGACGCCGTCGCCGGTCGAGAGCCCGCCCGCCGCGTCGATGTTTGTCTCCACGCCGTGCAACAGCGTGACGTCGGCTGTGAACTCCTCTCGGGCGTCGTCGACGGCGGCCATCTGCTCCCGGAGTTCTGTGTCGGTGAGGCCAACCCCGCCGACCATCCCCGGGCCGGTCGCGTGGTCGGTCACCGCGTAGTAGTCGTAGCCGCGGTCCACGGCTGCAGCCGCCATATCGGCGATGGAGTACCCGCCGTCGGACCACTCGGTGTGCGTGTGGAGGTCGCCGCGGACGTCGTCCCCGGCGACGAGGTCCGGCAGTTTCCCCGCGGCCGCGGCGTCGATCTCGCCGCTGCCTTCACGGATCTCCGGCGGGACGAGCGGGAGCCCCAGGGCCTCGTACATCGAGGTTTCAGTCTCCCCCGCGACCCGGTCGCCCACGCGCTGGCCGGCGTCGGGGTCGTCGACGTCGGAGACGTCGAAGACGCCGTATTCGTTCATCTTCAGCTCGCGTGCGATTGCGCGGTTCCGAAGGGTGACGTTGTGGTCTTTGCTGCCGGTGAAATACTGTAGCGCCGCCCCGAACTCCCCGGGGACGACGACCCGGAGGTCGACTTGCATCCCGTCGACGCGGACGCTGGCTTTCGACTCGCCGGCCTCCACTACGTCAGTCGCGGCCGACCACCCGACGAACGCGTCGACGACCTCTGACCCCGCTGCCGAGGCGACGAGGACGTCCACGTCGCCGATGGTGTCGCGCCACCGCCGGATCGATCCCGCGACCGCCGCGGTCTCGACGACCTCGTGATCGCGGAGGTGCGCCAAGGCGTCTTCGGCCACTGGGCGGGCGTCGCCCAGGCGGCCACGCTTCCGGGCGTTCCGGGCGAACGAGACGTTTTCGCGGATGTTTTGCTCCGTTTTCGCACCGAACCCGTCGACTCCCCGGATCCGACTCTCCTCGGCCGCCGCTGCGAGGTCGTCGAGGGTTGCGACTCCCAGCTCCTGATAGAGTGTGCCGACGGTCTTCGGACCGACGCCCTCGACGCGGGTGAGCGCCTCGATGTCGACCGGTAGTTTCTGCCGGAGCGTCTCCAACTCCTCGATGGCCCCGGTCTCGACGTACTCGACGATCTTCCCTGAGATGGCGTCGCCGACGCCGTCGATCGTCTCTACTGCGTCCGTGCCCTCGGCGGCGAGTTCCTCGATCGGCTGGGTGTGTTCCCTGACGTTCTCGGCGGCGCGGCGGTAGACGTTCGGCTTGTACTCGACGCCGTCAGCCTCCAGCAGGTCGGCGAACTCCTCCAGCCGGCTTGCAATCTCGTCGTTGCGGCTCACAGCCCGCCTCCACGGCTTCGACCCCGACCGCCCTGGGACGACGCGCCGTCGTCGCGCCCCAGCGCCTGCTTCAGGAAGTTCATCCACCGTTTCCGGTCGGCAGCCTCCTTGCCGTCGGCTTCCTGTTCGAGGTCGACCGGTTGGAGCTGCTCGAGCGCGTTCAGCGCGCGCTCGATTCCGATGACGCTCTCGGCGATCCGCTCGCCTTGCTCGTATGTGATGTCGCCGTCTTCGATGCGCTGGACGCGCTGGAGCCGCTCCCGCCGGAGATTCTTCTTTGCGCGTTCGACCCGGTCGCGCTCACCGGACGGGACGGTGTCGCGGCGCTTGATCTCGAAGACGAACGCCCGGAGTTCGATCTCTTCGCCCTGAACGTCGATCGACTCGGGAATCTCCGCGCCCACGGTCGCGCCCTCGCGGTTGACCCGCTCCAGCAACTGCTTTCGTTCGAACTCCTTCACGCCTACCAGTCGCTTGCGCCGGGATCTACTTCGCTCCTTCGGCGCAAGGGGTCGCCGGGACGGAGCGGCCTCCGGGACGCCGGCAGGCCTGGGGCGGAGACGAAAGTTCTTATGAGTGTCGGGAAGAACGGTGTGTATGGGATTGTTCGACCGGCTGCGCGGGGAACGCGACCCGCGCGTCGCATTCGTGGGCGTCGACGGCGTTCCGTTCAGCCTGCTCGCCGACAACCGCGAGCGGTTTCCGAACTTCGCCGCGCTCGCCGACGAGGGCAGCGCCGGCGCCATCGACAGCATCGTCCCGCCGGAGTCCTCGGCGTGTTGGCCATCGCTGACCACGGGCGTAAACCCCGGCGAGACTGGCGTCTACGGGTTCCAAGACCGCGAGGTCGGGTCGTACGACACCTACGTACCGATGGGCCGAGACGTCCAAGCCACACGGCTGTGGGACCGCGTCGCCGACGCCGGCCGCCAGGCGAGCGTGCTCAACGTCCCGGTGACGTTCCCGCCGCAACGGGACGTCCAGCGGATGGTCTCGGGCTTTCTGTCGCCGGGCGTCGAGAAGGCAACCCACCCCGACTCGTTCCGCGACGAACTCCAGGAGATGGGCTATCGGATCGACGTCAACGCGAAACTCGGTCACGACGACGACAAGACGGCGTTCGTCGAGGACGCCCACCAAACCCTGGACAAGCGATTCGAGGCGTTCCGGTCGGTGCTCGACCGCGACGACTGGGACCTCTTTTTCGGCGTGTTTATGACAACCGATCGGGTGAACCACTTCCTGTTCAAAGATTACGAACACGGCGGCGACAACAAGGAGGAATTCCTGAACTTCTACGAGGCGGTCGACGAGTACATCGGGAAAATCCGTGCGTCGCTGCCGGACGACGTGACGCTCGTGGTGGCGTCGGACCACGGATTCACGTCGCTGGACTACGAGGTCCACTGCAACGCGTGGCTCGAAGAGGAGGGGTGGCTCTCCTACGAGAACGACGACCACGAGGAGCTCGGTGACGTGTCCAGTGACACCCGGGCGTACTCGTTCATCCCGGGGCGGTTCTACATCAACCTCGAGGGCCGCGAACCGGACGGTGCCGTCCCCGAGAGCGACTACGAGGCGGTTCGCGCGGAACTCAAAGCCGACCTCGAAGCCCTTGAGGATCCCGAGGGCCGGCCGGTCGCCGACCGGGTGGTGGAGAAAGAAGACGCCTTCCGCGGCGACCACGACGACATCGCGCCGGACCTCGTTGTCGTGCCGAACCACGGCTTCGACCTCAAATCCGGATTCTCGGGCCACGACGAGGTGTTCGGAGTCGGCCCCCGGAACGGGATGCACAGCTTCGATAACGCCTCTCTGTTCGTCGACGACCCCGACGTTTCGATCAACGACGCCGACCTCTACGACATCGCGCCGACTGTCCTCGACCTGCTCGACGTGGACTACTCCCGGACGGACTTCGACGGCGCGAGCCTCTGTCAGTAGCGGTCGTCGGGTTCCGCTCGGTCGACTGATTACACCAAGTCGTCGAGGTCGTCGCTGGCCCACTCCGCTCCCGGGTCCGTCGACGACTCCCCGGCCGCGTCGGTCTCTCGCGCCTCCGCGGCGCGCTCCATAAACGACTGGATCCGCTCGGAGCGCTCGACGCCACCGAGCAGCACGACAGCCGCGAGCCGATCGCTCGACAGCGGGAAGTCGCCGCCGCGGACCTGCAAGCTCCCGGTCTCCTCCTCGATCCACTGCCGGGCGCGCTCGACGCCTTTTCTGGGGATTGCGTCGGGGTCGCCCGCGACGATCAGGAGCGCGGCGTCGGCGTCGGTGGCGTCGGGGAGGCTCGATCCCGCGAGCACCGCACGCCGGGCGGTGCTGGTCACCGTGTTGATGTTTGCCTCGGCGTCGGGGGCGGCCTCCGCGGCGGCGTACCCCAGCGCCGCGATCCCGCCGTCACGGAAGGTGTTTATGATCTCCGAGGAGTCGACGACACTCTCAGCGACCCCCTCGACGGACTCGCCGGCGGCGAGCAGCAACCCAACCCGCTTTGCGATCTCCCGGTTGATCGCGTCGAACCCCTCGGTGATGCTCTCGCCTACGGACCGGAACGCGTCGTTGTCGGCGAGCAGAAGCGCGTCGGCCTCGCGGGCAAAGGTCTTCAGCGACCGGCCGGCGTTGACCTGGTACATCGCGCCCTCGTCGCGGCCGGGGAGGATGCCGATCCCGTAGACCGGCACGTCGTAGATTCGGGCGAGTTCGCGGGCGAGCACCGGCGCGCCACCGCTACCGGTACCGCCACCCAGCCCGGCGACGACGAAGATCGACTCCGTTCCGGCAGTGATCCGCCCCTCGAGTGCGGAGAGTACCTCGCGGGCATCGGACTCCAGTACATCGGCGCCGAGTTCGTTATCACCACCGACGCCCTGGCCGTTTACCCGATCTTGCCCGACCAGAACGGTCTCGAACGGGAGGCCGCGGAGGTCGGCCGACGCAGTGTTGACGCCGACTGCGCCGCGGACGGCGCCGAACTCCATCCGGTCGTCGTAGTCGACCAGTTCGCGGGTGAGCTTCCCGCCGGCCTGGCCCACCCCGATCAGGAGGGTTTTCATACGCCGACGTCTCGAGCCTGCGACTTCAACGTTCGCCCGGACGTTCATATGGGATGCCGCGGCCACGAGCGGTATGCCGACCGATCAGGCGCCACCTGACCCGACGCCGGTCGAGCCGACTGCGGCCGACCGCACCGCCCACGACCACCCGGCCGACACCGTCTGCGAAACCGACCCCGAGAGTCGGGAATCCGACGCCGACGGCGACTCAGAGCCGGACTCCGCGTGTGAGCGGGACGACGAACCCGGTGGCCCCCGGGTGGCGGCGCTCGAACGTCGGGTGGCCGAACTCGAAGCCGAAGTGGCGGCGGTTCGCGGGCTCCTCGACGGCGTCGCGGCGGTCGACGAGACGGTGGAACGCCGGGCCGCAGCCGCGCTCGCGAAGGTCGAGGCGCTCGAAGAGCGGTTCGACCCCGAGGAGGGGACGTTAGTCCGCGAACGACTGCCGACCACCCGCGGCGACGGTCACGCCGAAGGCGTTGACGGCGACCGAACGGGTCGGCATCGAAACCCCCGCGGTGACGCCGACCCGAACTCGGACGAGCGACCGCAACAGGCGGACGCATTGGGTCGGGATCCGGGCGTTCTGGACGACGGGAGACCAACCGGGTCGAGTAACGTGCCCCACACTGACTCGCGGGCGCCGACAGGGATGGCCGGGGGCAGCCGCGCGCACCGCGACGACCCGAACGCGGCCGACCACGACTCGACCGAAGGCGGTGCGATCAGTAGCGTCGGGGCCGATGCACTTGGTGGTGACGGTGCAGAAGACGCCGACCAATCGCTCGCCGCGCGGCTCCGCGACGCATTCCGGTGATACGGCTGGTCGTCGCCGCCGCCCTCGCGGTTGCGACCCTGGCGGTCGCTCTCCCCGCAGTCGACGACGCCCGGGCGACTCGGACCGACGCGACGATCGAGGAGACGGTGGACCGGCTCGAACGCGCGGGGCGGTCGCTCGCGACGACGGAAGACGCCACCGCGGGACGGGCAACGGCGGCGACGCGGCGCGTCGAATTCATGCTTCCCGAGCGGTCGGTGACAGCGGCCCAGCCCGCGTTCGTCGCGGTCGGCGGGTCGCCGGACGGGCCGGGCAACCGGTCGACGGTCACCTACGCCGTGTCGTCGCCGACCCGCCGGCGCCACCTTCGACTCCCGCTCGCCGCCCGGACGCCCGAGGGGCCGGTCGTCTTCCGGGAGCCCGGCCGCCACGCGGTGTCGCTCGCGCTGGTCCGCGGGGACGGCGGCCCCGAACTCGTGGTTACCAAGGCGACCGACTGGTGACCGGGTTCGGAGCGATCGTTTATATACTGGGACGCGGCCATCCGGTGTATGCCTCTCGACGGTATCCCGTCGCTCGGGGGCGATCCTCCCGAATCGCTCGCGGGGATCGCAGCGGCCCTCGGGACGGCGGTCGGAGTCGGGGACGAAACGGGGCCGACGACAGCCGGCGACGCGAGGGACCCGGACGAGAAGCCGACCTGCGGGTGTCGGGTCAGCGTCGAGCACGCAGGCGGGGTGACCACCGCCGATCGCCGGGCGCTCGTTGTCGACGCCGCTGCGTGTCCCGGAGACGGCGACCTGGCGGCCAGCCCGGCGTGTCGAGAGACCGTGATCGGAGCGCTGGCCGACCGCGACGTAGATGAGGTCCGGACGCGCTCGGGGGGTGTCGAGCGGACCTACACCGACGAGTCGGTGGGACTCCTCCTCGCTGCGGGCCGGTTCGTCGAACGCGCGGCGTTCCACGACCGCGACCTCGCCGACCGGGCACGCCGGGACCCGCTGGCCGCTGCACACAACGCCACCGGACGTGCCGGCGCGGTGGCCCGGATCGCGGCCGAAACCGGGCTCGCTGCGGGCGCCGCCCGCGTCTCGGAGCGGTCAGCACCGGAGGCACTGACAGAGGCGAGACGCGATGCCGACAACGACGAGGACGCCGACTGCGACGACTGCGGCGCGTTCACCGCGTTCGTGGGACCGACGCTCTCGAAGGCCCTCGTCTCGCGTCGCCCACCTGCGGACGCGGCCCGAGAAACCTACGACCTGCCGACGGACGCCGTCGTCGGCCGCTACCGGACCGACGGCGGGCCCATCTACCACCTCCAGCCGGTCGCACACGGTCTCGACGCCGACGCGATGGCGACGCTTGCGGCCGCGTACGACCTCCTCGCGAACGGCTCGGTCGGCGGCGGTCCCCGGGCGCCGGGGCGGGCGGTCCGGCGGGTCGCGGGCGGTGACTGCCCGGTGGAGACCCTGACAGCGGTTCTGAGCCGTCACACCCGCGGTCTCGGGGTGCTCGAGCACTTCTTCGCGGACGAACGAGTGTCGGACGTCGTGGTCTCGGCCCCCGTGTCGGAGTCGGCGGTGAGGGTCGTGGCGGACGGCGAACGAATGCGGACGAACGTCCGGTTGACGCCGGACGGGGCGGCGTCGCTCGCCTCGCGGTTCCGCCGGGAGAGCGGCCGGTCGTTCTCCCGGAGTTCGCCGACGCTTGACGCCTCGGTGGTCGCCGAGACGGGACGGCAGGTCCGGGTCGCGGGCGTGACCGCGCCCGCGAGCGATGGCATCGGGTTCGCGTTTCGCGTCCGGGACGACGACGCTTGGACGTTGCCTCGGCTGGTGGCCGTCGGCGCACTCCCGCCGAGGCCCGCCGCCGCGCTCTCGGTCGCGGTCGAACGCGGCGCGGCGACCATCGTGGCCGGCACTCGCGGGGCTGGAAAGACTACGCTGTTGGGCGCGCTGCTCTGGGAGCTCCCGGCGTCGACGCGGGTGGTGACTATCGAGGATACGCCCGAACTCCCGGTGGATGCGCTCCGGGACCGCGACCGCGACGTGCAGGCCCTCCACACCGACGCGGGTGGAACCGTAGAGTCGGGGGCGGCCCGCCGATCCGTCACCCCGGCTGAGGCCCTCCGGTCGGCGCTCAGGCTGGGCGACGGCGCGCTCGTCGTTGGCGAGGTCCGCGGCGAGGAGGCGGGCGCGCTCTACGAGGCGATGCGGGTCGGGGCCCACGGCCACGCCGTGCTCGGGACGATCCACGGCGATTCCGCGGCCGCGGTGCGCGAGCGCGTCGTCTCCGATCTCGGCGTCCCGGCTTCGTCGTTCGGCGCGACCGACCTGGTGGTGACCTGTGCCCGCGACGGTGACGCTCGGCACGTCGCCGCCGTCGAGGAGGTCCGCGGGACCGACGGCGACACGTCGTTCATACCGCTGTTCGAGCGCACAGACGGCGAGCTCCGATCGACCGGTGTGGTCGACCGCGGCGATAGCGCCGCCTTCGAGCGGCTCCGCGCCGACGGGGAGTGTCACGAGGCGCTCATCGGAGCCGTCGAACGGCGCGCCGCCCGGTTCGAGCGGCTCTCGGCCGCCGGACTGATCCGACCTGCCGATCGGGACCGGGTACGTGGGGGCATCGGGCAGTGACCTGGGTCGACGCGCGGGTCCGGACGGCCGCTCGTAGGACGGCGGAGTGGTATCCGGGAGACGTCGAGCCGACCCGAGAGCTCCACCGGGCGCTCGCGTTCCTCGACAGCGACCTCCGGGCTGACACTATCGTCCGCGCCGGGTTCGTCGTCGCGGTCCCCGCAGCGGTCCTCTCGCTCCTCGGACTCGTCGCGTTCCCGGGCATCCCGCTGCCTGCTGCGGTGCCCGCCGCACTGGGAGTCGGGCTGGGGGCGAGCCACGTGTGCCACCGGCTCCCGGTCGCCGCGGCGTCGCTTCGCCGAACCCGGGCGCTCGGGGACGCGCCGGGGCTCGTGGCACGGGCTGTGCTCAGGCTCAGGCTCGACGCGACGCCCGAGCGGGCGGCGGCCTTCGCTGCGCGCTCGGGGTCGGGGCCACTTGCCCGGAGTCTCACGGCCCACATCGACCGGACGCGCGGGGAGTCCGCAGTAGGCGTCGAGGGGTTCGCTGACGAGTGGCGACCGTGGTTCCCTGCGCTCGATCGCTCGATGTCGCTTCTCGTGGCGGCCGTCGATGCGCCACGCGAGGAGCGGGATCGCGCCCTCGACCGTGCGCTGGAGACGGTCCTCGACGGCGCACACGACGAGATGGCCGCCTTCGCGGGAGACGTTCGCGCGCCCGCGAGTGGGATCTACGCGTTCGGTGTGCTCCTGCCGCTCGCGCTCGTCGGCGTCGTGCCCGCAGCCCGAGCCGGCGGCGTCTCGATCCCCGCGGCGGCGTTCGTCGGACTCTACGACGTGGTCCTCCCGGTCGGGCTGGTCGGCGCCGGCGCGTGGCTCCTCCTCCAACGCCCGATCGCGCTGCCGCCGGCCCGGGTCCGCTCCGATCACCCCGACGTGCCGTCCGGGAAGCTCCGGGGTGCCATCGCGGGAACCGTTGGGTTCGTCGTGGGTGGCGCAGGCGGTTCCGTGGTCGCGTCGTGGGCCACACCCGTCGCCGCCGTCGGGGTCGGCGTCGGGGGCGGGCTGGCCGCCCACTACCGCCCGATGGCTCGCGTCCGTGCGGACGTCCGCGCGATCGAGTCGGGAATAGCCGACGCGACTGCGGTGGTCGGGCGCCGGGTCGCCGCCGGCGAGTCCGTCGAGACCGCGATCAAGACGGCTGCCGACGCCACCACGGGACGGACCAGCGACCTGTTCGCGACGGCTGCAGGTGTCCAGCGTCGCCTCCGGGGTGACGTCCGGCGGGCGTTTCTTGGCGAGTTCGGCGCACTCGCCGACGTTCCGAGCCCGCGAACGCGGGCGACGGCATCCCTCGTAGGAGTCGCGGCCGCGCAGGGGCGGCCGGCGGGAGGTACGCTCGTCACCCTGGCGGATCACCTCACGGAACTCCGACGCGTCGAGGCGGAGGCGCGCCGGGAACTCGCTGCGATCACTGGGACGCTGCGCCACACGGCCGCGGTGTTCGCACCCCTTGTCGGCGGTGCGACCGTGGCGATGGCAACGCAGATGGCCACCGCCGAATCGGCACGTGCGGCCGGTGAGTCGCTCTCCGGTTCCGTTCCCGGAGTGTTGCCCCCCTCAACCCTCGGTGTCGCTGTCGGCGTGTACGTGCTCGGGCTGGCGGCGATTCTCACCGCGATCGCGACTGGACTCGACCGCGGGCTGGACCGCACACTGGTCGGATACCGGGTCGGGGTGACGCTTCTGTCCGCGACGCCGACGTACCTGGTCGCGTTCTTCGCCGCCTCGATGCTGTTCTGACCCGGGGCCGTGCGGTGGCTACGAGGGTTTATACCGGATCCCGGGACCATCCACCCCGTGTTCGACTTCGCTACGGAGGCGTGGTACGGGTGGCTCGGGCTGTCGATGGCGGGGGTCGCACTCTTCGGCGCGGCGGCAGGGCTACCCACGGCACCGCCGCCCGATGCCGGGGCCGCAGGCGCGACCATCGACCGTGTCGCCGCCGCGGAGTACCCTGCAACCGCGGAACACCCGCTTGACGCCACCGAAATCAGGCTCGGGACGCGCCGGATCGGACTCCGCTCGGCCGCCGGAACCGCACACGCAACGCTTTCGTTCGGGCCGGTCACACCCGTCCCGGCAGACGGCTCGGCCCTCCGAGACGTACTGTACGGGACGCCTCCAGAGCGGGCCTTCGACTCCCCCGAGGAGTTCCGGCAATCGATCGTCGACGCCCGAGCCGGCGCCAGCGACGCGTCGTGGCGCCCAGTGGACAGGACTCTGATCGTTCGCCGAGTCACCTGGGAGGGAGTCGATGTCGTCCTGGTCGACGCGTGAGACTGCCCGCCGGGGACAGACG
>Ga0102935_1000046_pt1 | contig 37340 bp, 37 predicted proteins | sample SalPonR2_A_D2_MG_FD_78508 | JGI IMG/M metagenome (GOLD analysis project Ga0102935, IMG submission 78508) | Salt pond soil microbial communities from South San Francisco under conditions of wetland restoration - Salt Pond MetaG R2_A_D2_MG | ecosystem: Environmental > Aquatic > Marine > Intertidal... | reverse complement strand
TAGCCGACCTCGAAGACGACCGCGGGCTCGATCGACACGGTCTGGCCGTCCTCGTGTTCGATATGCGGTTCCAGCCGGTCGGTCAGCGAGTCGAGTTTTTCGTCGGTGATGCCGGTTGCGACCTTCCCGATCGTAGCGTACGCCGCGTTGGTGGCGTCGCCGACGCCCCCGCCGTCTTCGACCCGGGCCGAGAGGAGGAACGTTCCGAGCAGGTTCGCACGCCGACCCTCGCCCCACTCCGCGCCGGTCACGACGAGGTCTACGGTCTCGACGTCGGGTTTCCGCTTCAGCCAGTTCCGGCCGCGCTTCCCGGGCTCGTACGCCGACGCGGGGTCTTTCAACATCACGCCTTCGTGGCCCGACTCGAGCGCCGCTCGCTCGGCGACGGCGACCTCCCCGGGGTCAGTCGTTCGGAGGGCGGTTTCGACCGCGTCAGTGTCGCCCAACAGACCCCGCAGCCGGTCTCTGCGGTCCCGCAGCGGAGCATCGAGCAGGTCCGTCCCGTCGGCGTGGAGGCAGTCGAAGGCTCGGAGCTCCACCCGAACCTCCTCGCGCATCCGCTCGATGTCGTATTTCCGGCGGAAGCGACGGAGGACCTCCTGAAACGGCAACGGATCGCCGTTGTCGTCGACTGCGACGACCTCGCCGTCGAGAACCGCGGGGACGTCGAGTTCGGCCGCGACGAACTCCACGACCTCCGGGAGCGGGTCGGTGACGTCTTCCATGTTCCGGGAGAACACTCGCGTTCCGGCGCTGTCGTGGTGGACCTGCACCCGCGCGCCGTCGAATTTGGTCTCGACGACCGCTTCTTCCCACGCGTCGATCCCGTCGGTCGTGGCCCCGGCCTGTGCGAGCATCGCCTGGACCGGGCGGCCCACCTCCAACCCCATCGCGTTGAGGCCCGCACGACCCTCGTCGCGGGCGACCACCGCGACCCGGCCGTAGTCATTCGAGACCTGCAGCGCGCGTTCCACCGCCGCGACTGCGTCCTCTGGGGGCGCAGTCGCCGGGTCGTCGTCGGCGTCATCGCCGACGTTCGCAGGGTCGTCGGTCGATATCGGTTCGAGGAACGCCACCGCGATGGCGTCCCGGACGGTTCCCCCGCCGACGCCGATCCGCATCGTTCCGAGGACCAATCGGGCGAGAAACGTCGCTTCCTCCGGCGAGGCGCGGTTGAATAGCCCGAACAGCGTCTCGACCCGGCGATCCTCGCTCCCCTCGCCGTCGGCGGTTGCGACTCCGCGGAGTCGCTCGTCGACCGCCGCCACCGTGAGAGCGTCCGGTCTCCCGCCCCCGAAAGCGCCCAGCCCGCGCTGGCCGCCGAAATCGTACGCCGCTGCGACCGCCCCAATGTCGCCGACCGCAGCGAGTCGCTCTTCCACGTCGTCGGCGTCGACGTTGGGTCCCGCCGCGCGGGCGATCGCCGCCCGGAGGAGTGCGGGGCCGACGTCGAGAGTTCGACCGTCCCACGCGGGGTAGACCCGTCCCTGGAGGAATCGGACAACGGTCGGGAGGTCGTCGTCTGCCTCGCCGAGGAGTTGGCGGACGCCCGCGACGGTGGCGTGGTCGCCCGGTTCGGCCTCCAGTTCCGCGCCGCGTGCGGCGAAGTCGGCAAACTGCATCGACCGCGGCTACCAACTCGCGGGACAAGAGTCCGCCGACTCGGGGCGGGCACAGGATGGGAAGATCCTCGAAAGCGCGGGATTGAAACCCGTTGCCCGTCCACGCACCGCTATGACCGAGGAGCTGGCGGCCGATGTCCAGGACGCCCTCGCCGTCGATCCCGAGGAGTTCGAGGCGCAGGCACGGACGGAAGCGGAGGTAGTGAAGTCCGAACTCCGGGAGGGAACCTTCGACAACCACCAGTCCATCGTCGGTCTCGAGTACGAGTTCTACGCCGTCGCTGACGGGCGGTGGGAAGCCTCCGACGACGCCGGGATCTACGGGCTTATGCGCGTTCCCCGTCGGCTGTTGGACCTCATCGGGTTCGAGAAGGAACTCGGGCTCCACAACGCCGAGATGACGACCAGTCCCCAGCCGCTGAACGCCGACGGGCTCCGCGCCCAGGAGTCGGAGGTTCGGGCGCGGCTGGCCGCCGCTCAGGACTGCACCGCCGCCGAGGGGATCCGGCTCGTGAGCGACGGGATGTGGACCATCCCACCCGCCGGGGAGACCGCCCGCGGCTACCTCACCGACAGCGTCGAAGCGGATGGCGTCAGGATCGCGACGAACATGAGCGGCTCGGTCCGGTACCACGCGATGGCGAACGGCCCGGCCGTCCCCGACGAGACCACGGTGGATGCGCCCAACGTGAGCCTCTCGGCGCAGACGGTGATGCCGGAGTCGCTGATCACCTCGATCCAACCCCACTACCAGGTCGCCCACGCCGACGACCTCCCGATCCGGTTCAATTACGCGCTCAGGCTGGCGGGCCCGCTGCTGGCGCTCGGGGTCAACTCCCCGTTTTTTCCGCCGGACCTCTACGACGACGTCGGCGCGGGGAAGATCCTCGCAGAGACCCACCTCGAGAACCGGATCGGCGTCTTCGAGTCGGTGCTCAACACCCCCGACGCGCGGAAGGTGGCGTTCCCCGAGGACCTCGATACCATCGAGCAGGCGGTGGATCGGGTCGCCGCCGACGCGACGGTGGTGCCGATGCCGGTCCCGGAGGGTAACCGGTTCGACGACCAGTTCGCCACGCTCCGCCGGAAGCACGGCACCTACTGGCGGTGGGTCCGGCCGGTGTTTGACGGCGCGTCGCGGTCGGCCGCCAACGCACGGATCGAGTTCCGATTGATCCCGGCTCAGCCAACGGTCAGGGACTCGATGGCGTTTCAGGCGACGTTCGCGGGGTTGATGGAGAGCCTCCCACGCCGGCGACACCCCGCGACCGACCAGCAGTGGTCGACTGCCCGGGAGAACTTCTATGCCGCGGTCAGGGAGGGCCTCGACAGCGGTCAGCGATGGATCTGCAACGACGGTGCCGAGACGATCGACGTGGCGGCGATCTACGACGACATCTTCGCGCACGCAGTGGACGGACTCACCACTGCCGGGTGTTCGGAGTCGCAGGCCGAACAGTACGTGGCGCCGCTCCGTGCGCGCGTCGAACACGGAACGACGCCCGCAGACTGGAAGGTCACGCGGGTCCGAGAGTATCTGGCGGACGGCGGCGAGTTCGCCGACGCGGTGGCTCGGATGCAGCGCGACTACGTGCGGCGACAGGAGGAGACGTTGCTGGACGGGTCGTTCGCGGACTGGCTGTAGAACGGCGACGCCCGACTAGAGGACCTCGTCGAGGTCCTTGTGCTTCGTGATCTCGACGCCCTCGTCGGTGACGACACAGACGTTGATGCCGTTGCCGGACGCGAGGTCACGCTCGACCGCGCTGTCGATGGCGCGGCCCGCGACCGACTTGGCCTCGTCGATGCTCAGGTCGTCGCTGTACTCCTGTTCGAGCACGCCCAGCGCGTACTGGCTGCCCGACCCCGTGACGGTGTACTCCTCTTCGAGGATCGATCCAGCGGGGTCGATGCTGTAGATGTGTGGCCCTTCGTCGTCGACGCCGCCGAGGATCGGCTGGACGATGAAGAAGGCGCCCGACCGCAGGAAGTTGCCGAGGAGCGTCGACAGCGCCTGCATACTCATATCCTCGCCGCGACGGGCCTCGTAGAGCCGAACCTCCGCGCGGATCGAGGAGATGAGCGATTGGGCAGCCGACACCGACCCGGCGATGGTGAGCGCGCCGGTTGGGTGGATCTCCTCGACCTTCTGGACGTTCTTCGAGGAGACCATCCGACCGAGGCTCGCGCGCATATCGGTCGCGAGGACGACACCGTCGGCGGTTTTGAGCCCCACGGTCGTGGTGCCGGTCTTGGTTTCCTTATCGCCCATCTCTCCCGCTCGGCGCTCGGCGTCGGAGAACTCGCCGATCTCGGGGGCGAACACGCCGGAGTGGTCGCCGTTCAGCGAATCGAGACCGGTCGAAAGATCGTCGCTCATCGGAGTTCGCATTACCAGGAGTTGCGGCCCGCCGCTGATAAATGCCACCCTTCCCACCGCTGTTGCCCGTACTCGCGGACGCTACACAAAACCCCAGAGAACGCACCGTTTCGCGCCGGATCTCCCACGGTCGTAGACAAGGTCCGAACCGGCGATGGGGAAAGCCGGATTTGCCGGCGGACGGTGCCGCGAGAGCGGGTCCGGCGACCGATGTGTGCGGATCGGCGTCGACAGCGACCGGTCGTCGCCAGCCCTACCGCCCGCGATGGCCGGAGACACGCGCCGATCGCGTCAGCGCGATCCGCTCCGGTAGGCCCGTTCGGCGGACTCGACGAGTCGCCCGATCGGGAGTGTGAGTCCGAGCCGTCGTGCTCCCAGTGCCACCGGCATCGCCAGGATCCCGACGGCGAGCGTCAACTGGTACAGCACGAACGTCGCCCCGCGTCGAAGGTCGTCCAACATCGTCTTGCCCGCCTCGGAGCGACGCCGCTATATAAATATTTTGATTCAGAGGGTCGGTTTGACCCGCCGCTGTCGTGCGGTTTTCCGAACAGTGGCGTGTCATCAGGGCCGCAACACCGCGACGTGCTGTGTGACGTAGGAATCGGGTTGGTGGCCTCGTTCGTCGTCATAACTTATGCCGTGAATCAAGGTCGCATACGCGCCCCGCCGTGGGATCCAGCGGGCGTGAACCACAAGACACGAGACCCCACAGCGCGTGGACGGAGTATGAGTAATTACCTCGTCGCGATGGAGGCCGCGTGGCTGGTCCGCGACGTCGACGACATCGACGATGCGATCGGTGTCGCGGTCAGCGAAGCCGGAAAGCGGCTCAACGATCAGAACAAGGAGTACGTGGAGGTCGAAGTGGGCGCGACGCCGTGTCCCGCCTGTGGGGAGCCGTTCGACTCCGCGTTCATCGCGGCCAACACCGCCCTGGTGGGGTTGCTTCTGGAGATCGACGTGTTCAACGCCGACAGCGAGGAACACGCGTCTCGAATCGCGAAAAGCGAGGTCGGCGGCGCGCTCCGGGACGTGCCCCTCTCCGTGATCGAGGTCATCGAGACCGAAGCGGACGACGAAGACGCCGACGGAACGCGGAGCCACAACGGGTAGTCACTCCCGGGCGGGACGGCCCGGCACTCCCCCCGAAAGGCTTTCGTATAACTTCGGGTAATTTGGCGTATGGAGCTCCCGACCCCGGAGGACCTGCGGCAGCGCCGCACGGAGTTGGACCTGACCCAGAGCAGCCTCGCCGACAAGGCGGGCGTCTCCCAGCCGCTCATCGCCCGCATCGAGGGCGGCGACGTGGATCCGCGGCTCTCGACCCTCCGTCGGATCGTCAACGCCTTAGAGGAGGCCGAAGGGAGCATCGTCCGCGCGGCCGACCTGATGAACCAGGAGGTAGTGAGCGTCGCGCCCGACGACTCGGTGCGGTCCGCTCGCGACGTGATGCTCGACGAGGGCTTCTCACAGCTCCCGGTGATCCGCGACGGCCGCCCCGTCGGGATCATCTCTAACAGCGATATCCGCCACGCGCAGGAGGGCGCAGACGTCGGGACCCTTCCGGTGGCCGACGTGATGCGCGAGTCGGTGATGGCGGTCGAACCGTCATCGACGCTTGAGGAGATCGACACCGCTTTGGATCACCACGCCGCTGTCTTGGTGGTCGAAGGCGGGGAGACGATCGGGATCGTGACCGAGGCCGACGTGGCGGCGCACCTATAGGTTCCTCTTCAGAGTTCGAGCCCGCGGATCGAGACGCCGGTCCCCGATTCGACCCGGCCGATCACGCGACCGTCAGTGTCGGCCGCGAGTGCCTCTGCGTTCTCGGGCGCGAGTGCGCAGACGAACCCGGTCCCCATATTGAACGTCCGGTGCATCTCCTCGTCGGCGACGTCGCCGAGAGATTGGACGAACCCGAAGACCGGGTGCGGATCGAAGGCGCTTTCGACGACGTACCGGTGCTCGCCCAGGCGTTCGAGGTTCGTCCATCCGCCGCCGGTGAGGTGTGCGGCAGCTCTCACCCCGTGATTCCGCATCGGATCCAGCAGGTGCGTGTAGATTCGGGTTGGTTCCAACAGCGCGTCGCCGAGGGTATCGTAGTCGCCGAACGGACAGGGGTCGGTGTAGTCGTGCTCACGGGTGATCGCGGTCCGGGCGAGCGTCAGGCCGTTGGAGTGAATACCCGAGGCGGGGAACCCGACGAGCGCGTCGCCCGGGGTGGCCGCCCCGGGAAAGATCGCGTCCTTCGCGGCGAGTCCGGCGCAGGTCCCCGCGAGATCCAGCCCACGGATCACCTCGGGCATCACCGCGGTTTCGCCGCCCACCAGCTCCAGGCCCGCCTCGTCGGCGCCGGCGCGCAACCCCTCGCCGACCTGTTCCGCGAACGTTTCGTCCGGCTCGTCAACCGCGAGGTAATCGACGAACGCCACCGGCCGAACGCCCGCGGCGACGAGGTCGTTTGCGTTCATCGCGATGCAGTCGATGCCGACCGTAGAGTAGTCGCCGAGCGCCTCGGCGACGAGGAGCTTGGTTCCGACCCCGTCAGTCGCGAGTGCCAGATACCGGTCGCCGATGTCGAGCAGGCCGGCGTAGTCGCCCTCGCTCTCGCCGACGGCACCCACCAGCGCAGCGGTCGCCGCCTCGCTGGCGTCGATGTCGACCCCCGCGTCGGCGTACGTCAGCGAGTCGTCGTCGGCTCCCGTGCTGTTCCCGTCCGAGGCCCCGGTCGTCGCCGGGCGATCGTCGGTCATACCACAACCCCCGGAACGCGGACGCAAAACACGTCCGGTCCGCGCGAGCGGCGCGCGGGTGACGCAAGCGGCCGCTGGAGGGTCTTCAGGGGGCGTACCTCAGCACCCGGCTCCGCTGTGCCGATGTCCTAGCCGGTGGAATCCAAAGCAACGCCTCAGAACCGCTTCTAAACGGTTTGATTCGCTCTGAGGCGTTTATGAAACGTCGGTGAAACGTCGATGGGGTCGGTAAACCGTCGCGAAAGGAGTGAACGCTCTGCGCGTTATATGTGGGTACCGACCGTATGAGAGAGTAAGTCGACGTATATGTCCCACGTTCCCCGCTCCCCCGACCGCCCGATCGAACCCGACATCCTGAGTCGCGCCGGTAGTGCCGTAAGCGAAGCCATCCGGACCGCCCTCCGAAACGTCCGTGTTGCGAGCTTCTGGGCCGCGATCGTCCTGCCGATGACGTACCTCCCGCTCCTCGCCGGCGGGCTGACCGGCGGCGAGGCGCTCCTGTTTGCGACGCTCGTCGCAGTCAACGTCGGCGCATTCGTGCTGGGTCACGACTACGACCCGGCGGACGCCGAGCAACCGGCCGGCTCGATGAACCGGCGATCAGAACCCGAAGCCGAGCAGGAACGCGCCGACCGTCAGGAGTAGAGCGGGAACGAAGAATCCGACGAACACCGGCTTACTCCACCCGAGGACCGTCTTACCGTCGAGCGGGCCGAACGGGACCATGTTGAACGCTGCGAGAAACAGGTTGATCATCAGTCCCCGGGACCCGACAAGCGCGATGAATTCCGAGCTCAGGATCGTCCCGACCACGAAGACCGGGAGAAAAAGCACTGCAAGCCCCACGTTCACCGCCGGTCCGGCCAGCGCGATCAGCCCGTGCTCGCGGGAGGTCAGCCGACCCCTGTGGTAGACGGCGCCGGGGGCGGCGAAGATGAACCCCGCAAGCGAGCTGGCAACCGCGAGAAACAGCATCCCGTAGTCTGCGCGGAACTCCGCGATCTGGCCGAACCGGACCGCGACCACCTTGTGAGCGAGTTCGTGAACGAGGAAGCCAGCACCGGCGGTCAGGAGGCTGAGAAGCACCGGTGCGACCACGCCACCGCCCAAGATGCTGTCGACTGCCCGCCGGCCGCCGCCGGCGAAGAAGATCGCGAAGGCGACCCCGAGCGCGGCCCACGCCACCGCCAGGTCGCGGAGCTCGCCGGAGCTGAAGGAGAGTCCGGAGACGTTCATTCGGACTTCGCTTTGCCGCGCGTCGTGTTGTGTCTTGCGGGCCGTCTCCGGTGAGTCACGCGACCGTACCCCAGAGGATCTCCCACCCGTTTCGCGCGCCCTCGAAGAGCAGCCGCGTCACGCCGGCCGCGCCGCCGAGGTCCAGCGCAAACAGCGGGAGCAGGTACGCGACGAACAGCGCGGAGGCGATGATGCTCCCGATGTTGGTCGCCGCCACGATTATGATCAGACGGAACAACGGGACCGCAAACATGTCCGAGACCAGGTCCGGGATCGGACGCTCCTCGTCGGCGAGGATCTCATTGAGGGTACTGATGTCGGAGACGTTCACCGGATTGTACTGAAGCTCCACGTAGCCGGTAAACCATCCCGGAGCCAGAAACGGGTTGATCGAGGTCATCCACGCCACCGCGCCGCCCGCGAGCGACGACAGCCACCGCGCGCCGGCGGCCTTCGCCAGCCCCGCCGCGAACAGCCCGTTGACGAGGAACCACGCGCCGAACAGCCGGAGCAGGGCGTCGTCACCGGCTGACGACAGCGCCAGCAGGATGAAAAAGCCGACCACGACCACCGAGATCCCGGTGCCGACGATCTTCGCCCACGGGATCCCACGGCCGCCGGTGCCGGTCAGCGACGCCATCGGTGGGAGGTCCTCGGGGGTATCGAGGTACCGCTCAACCCCCTCACGGTGCCCCGCGCCGACGACAGCCACGACGTCGGCCCCGGACTGCCGGAGCGCCACCAGCTTGTGGGCGATGAACGCGTCGCGCTCGTCGATCAGCGCCGCGGCACCGCCGGGAGAGAACTGCCGGAACTCCTCCATCATCGCGGTCACCACGTCGGTGTCTGTCAGTTCAGCCATATCGAACTCTTCGACGTCCTCGGGGTCGGCAGCCCCGAACACCGCGGCGAACTGCCCGAGGAGACCGCCGACGGCCACGCCGCCGAGGACGCCAAGCGACATACTCCCGACGACGCGGACGGTGAACGGCCCGAGAGAGTCGACGACCGGTGCCGCGAGCCCCAACCCGACGCCGGCGACCGCACCCACGGCGACGCCCCCACCGACCGCTACGGCCGCGCGGTCGGCCGTCGAGAGGACCGACCCACCGAACAGCCACACCGCGGCGGCGAACCCGACTGCGAGCACGACACCGCCGGTGACCCGCGACAGGAGCGCGAGGTCGAGTCCCACGCTTCCGCCGAAGACGGCCACGAGCGGCCCCAGCAGTAGCCCCAAGATGACCCCCGCTGCGAGGCCGACTCCGCGGTTGTCGCCGATCCCGAACGCCAGTCCACCGATCATCCGGAGCTTCTCGGTCGGGCCCATCGCCGACCAGAACCGTCGCATCGTCTCGTTGATGTCGCGGTCGACGAGAGCGACGTCGACCCCCAGCCCTTCGGCGGTCTCGACCGCTGAGAGCATATCCGCCCCGGGGGTGACGTCGAACTTCTCACCCAGCCGCGCCTGAACGTACGACAGCATCCAGTAGGCGATGAACTGAAAGACCGTGTTGCCTCGGAGCAGGTCCCCGGGCTCTATGTCGTCGGGTTCGCCGCCCTTTAGTTGGCGGTACCGGCCCTCGTCGAGTTCGACCGCGACGACGTCAGGACGCTCCGCCTCGATGGTCTCTTCGACCTCCCGCACGCTCTCTTCGGAGACGTGTGCGGTCCCGACGACCCGGACGCGACCCTCACCAGCCGGTTCCCCACTCATTGCCCTCCCTACCGCGGCGCGGTTTTTACCCCTGTCGGAGCGGTCCCACAGTGCGTTCTGGGGCGGCGAACGAGCCACAGCGGCGGCATCCACACCCCGAGAAGAACACACAGCGCGGGCAGCGCCGTCGAAAAGTGCAACAAATTAGGAGTTGCGCTGACCTACGGTAGCGTATGGAAGGCTCTGATAGATTCATGCTGTACGGGGTGCTGCTGATATTCGGTGCCATCCTCCTGGGGTTTCTGCTCCCGCTCCTGGTTGGGTGAACTCACGATAGAACAGCGGCCCTCGCTGTCGCTCATGGATTCTGATGCGGGGGATGGGATTCGAACCGGGCCCGGACGTGCTCGCTCGTCTCTCGCTGCGCGCGACCGGCAGGATTCAAATCCATCCGTAGAACCGAACCGTTCGCTGTCGCTCACGGATTCTGATGCGGGGGATGGGATTCGAACCCACGAACCCCTACGGGAGCGGATCTTAAGTCCGCCGCTTTTGTCCTGGCTCAGCCACCCCCGCGCGTCTCATCCTTCCGCGGACGCACCGTTAGTGGTTTCGTTTTGGACAACGCCGCGGGGTCGCGAAGGCGACGTTCACACGACGGTTCAGAAGTACTCGGAGACGTCAGCGGGCCGGTCGGCGGCCGCAAGCGCGAGTTTAAGTTTCAGCCGCGCCTTCCACGGCGGGAGGTCGTCGGCCGAGAGCACCCCCTTCTCGCGAAGCTGCTTCCCGCCGCCGGCCGTCCCGTAGACGCCGTTGACGCCGCCAGCGTGGCAGCGGGAGGCCATCACAACCGGGATGCCGCGATCCAGCGCCGCCTCGATGGCGTCGGCCAACGCCGCGGTGACGTTTCCAAGTCCCGTACCGGCCACGACCAGCCCATCGATCTCGTCGAGGATCCGACGGGCGGGCTTCCCACCGACGCCCAGACCGCTCGTCACCGTCGCCACCGTGGCGTCGGCGTCGAGGCCCGGGACGTGCGTCGATCGGCTTCCCGGCTCGCGGTGAAACCGGAAGCCCTGCCTGTTGCGGACGGCGACTGGCCCCTTCCCGGGCGAACTGAACGTCTCCAGCTTGTGTGAGTGAGACTTGACCACGTCTCTTGCGGCGTGGAGTTCCTGGTTGAACGCGAGGTACGCCCCGCCAGCCTCACACACGTCGGGATGAACGGCCGCAGCGACCGCGGTTCGGAGGTTCGCCGGACCGTCGGCGCTCACCTCGTCCGGGCGTCGCTGCGCCCCGGTGAACACCACCGGAACGTCGGGATCGAGCCCCGCGTCCAGGTAGTACGCCGACTCCGCCATCGTGTCCGTACCGTGGGTGACGACCACTCCGTCGACCGATTCGGCCGCGGCCTCCCGGACGCGGCGGCCGACGTCGGCGACGATGTCTGTGTCCATCCCGAACCCCGGGACCTGGGAGACCTGCTCGACGGACACCTCGAGGTCGGTCGAGAGATCGGCCGATCGCACGATCGCCTCGCCGCTGAGCGTTGGCGTCGCGCCGTCGGCGGCGTCCGTGCTCGCGACCGTGCCGCCAGTGCTCACGACGCGTACCGTGGAGGTCCTCACGGAGTGTCACCAGTCGACGCTGAGCGTCCCGTCACCGTGGGGGTCGGGCGCGATCTCCTCGTCGGTTTGCCGGTCGATAACGTGAATAACGCCGCGGTCCTTCTTGGCCGGACAGACCTCCGCCGCGCGGACGTTCTCGTCGAGTTCCTCCTCGCCGATGAAATACGATTTCGGCCGCGCAAGCCCCGAGGTGATGTCCATCTCCCAGTTGTCTGCCACTTCCGCACACCGGCCCGCGCCGATGCACTTGTTGCCCTCGAAGATGATCTTGTACGGTTTCTCGGAGATCGGCGGGGCGTTCGCGGCGTCGCCGACCTCGCTGGGCTTCGGCGGCGAGTCGTCGTCGCTCATAGGCGAGTTTTGCCCCGCCGTGGTCTTTGTGCTGTCGGTTGCGGTGTCGTAGCCTCGGGACGCTGTCGCACTCGCGCCCGCGCGTGCGAGGGTTTAAGACTGGAGGTGACTTAACCTGTGTATATTCAATGTCACAGGATACAGACTACGGAGCCGGGCAGATCCAGGTGCTGGAAGGCCTGGAGGCCGTCCGGAAGCGTCCGGCGATGTACATCGGATCGACGGACTCCCGCGGGCTACACCATCTCGTCTACGAGGTCGTCGACAACGCGATCGACGAGGCCCTCGCCGGCTACTGCGACCGGATCGAAGTCACCCTTCACGACGACGGCTCCGTGTCGGTTTCCGACAACGGCCGTGGAATACCGGTCGACACGCACGAACAGTACGACCGGCCCGCCGTCGAGGTCATTATGACCGTCCTTCACGCCGGGGGGAAGTTCGATAACAAGTCCTACCAGGTCTCCGGCGGGCTCCACGGGGTCGGTGTATCGGTTGTCAATGCCCTCTCGCGTCGGTTGGAGGTCGAAATCAAGCGCGACGGCGCGGTGTGGCGGGACCGATTCGAGTACGGGGAGCCACAGGAGGGCACCTTCGAGCGCGTCCGCGACATCGACGCCGACGAGGACACCGGAACGACGGTCCGCTTCTGGCCCGATACCGATATTTTCGAGACCGACGTCTTCGAGTTCGCAACGCTCGAGACGCGGCTTCGGGAACTCGCCTTTCTCAACTCCGGCGTCGAGATCCGGCTGGTCGAGGAGGCCGGCGAGACGGTCGAAGCCCCGCCGGAAGCCGACGGCGACGCGGCCGCCGGGGAGGAACCCGACACCGGACGACGGGAGCGATCGTTCCGGTACGACGGCGGCATCCGTGAGTTCGTCCGGTATCTCAACGAGACGAAGACGGTCCTCCACGACGACGTCGTCTACTACGCCGACAGCGAGAACGACATCCAACTCGAGGTCGCGCTACAGGCCACAGAGGAGCTTCAGGGGTCGATCCACGCTTTCGCAAACAACATCAACACCCGCGAAGGCGGCACGCACCTCACCGGGTTCAAGACCGCACTCACGCGGGTAATCAACGACTACGCCCGAGAGGAGAGCCTGCTCGGCGACTTCGACTCGCTGAAAGGCGAGGACGTCCGGGAGGGGCTGACTGCGGTCATCTCGATCAAGCACCCCGACCCGCAGTTCGAGGGTCAGACCAAGACCAAACTCGGAAACAGCGACGTCCGCGGTATCGTCGAGTCGGTCACCCACGAGAAGTTGGGCACCTACCTCGAAGAGAACCCCGACGTCGCCGAGGCCGTCGTGAGCAAGGCGGTCGAAGCGGCGAAGGCGCGGAAGGCCGCGAAGCAGGCCGAAGAGCTGACCCGACGGAAGTCAGCCCTGGAGTCGACGTCGCTGCCGGGGAAGCTCGCGGACTGTCAGAGCCGCGACCCCGCCGAGGCGGAGCTGTTCGTGGTGGAGGGCGACAGCGCCGGGGGGAGTGCCAAACAGGGCCGCGACCGGCGGTTCCAGGCCATCCTCCCGCTGAAAGGGAAGATTCTGAACGTCGAGAAACACCGACTCGACAGGGTCTTGGAGAACGACGAGGTGCGGGCGCTCATCACCGCCATCGGCGCGGGGGTCGGCGAGGAGTTCGACATCGACGACGTGCGGTACGAGCGGCTTATCCTCCTCTCGGACGCCGACGTGGACGGCGCCCACATCCGGACGTTGCTTCTGACGCTGCTGTATCGCCACATGCGCCCCCTCGTCGAAGCAGGCTACGTCTACGCCGCGAAGCCGCCGCTGTACCGCATCCGGTATCGCGGTGCGACCTACGACGCGATGACAGAGGCCGAGCGTGACCGCATCATCGAGGAGAAATGCGACGGCAACCCCACGCAGGTCCAGCGGTTCAAGGGACTGGGGGAGATGAACCCCGATCAACTGTGGGAGACCACGATGAACCCCGAAAACCGGATCCTCAAGCGGATCACAGTCGAGGACGCCGCCGCCGCCGACAAGATGTTTTCGGTACTCATGGGCGACGCCGTCGAGCCGCGGAAACAGTTCATCAAGGATCGAGCTACTGACGCTGAATGGGTTGATATCTGATGAGTTCTGACGCACCCGAACGATTTGACCCCGACGCCGGCATCGCCGCCGACGTCGAGACCGCACGGATCGAACAGGAGATGGAACAGTCCTACATCGACTACGCCATGTCGGTGATCGCGGGGCGGGCACTCCCAGACGTCCGCGACGGCCTGAAGCCGGTCCACCGCCGGATTCTCTATGCGATGCACGGGCTGGGCGTCACTGCCCGTTCCTCGCACCGCAAGTCCTCCTCGATCGTCGGCGAGACGATGGGCGACTACCACCCTCACGGCGACTCCGCGATCTACGACACCCTCGCGCGGATGGCCCAGGACTTCTCGATGCGGTACCCGCTCGTCGACGGCCAGGGCAACTTCGGCTCCGTCGACGGCGACCCGCCGGCCGCGATGCGGTACACGGAAGCCAGGATGTCGCCCATCGCGGAGGAGTTGCTCTCCGACATCGGGATGGACACCGTCGACTTCCAGCCCAACTACGACGACCGCTTAGAGGAGCCTGCCGTCCTCCCCGCGGCGTTTCCCAACCTCCTAGTGAACGGTTCGTCCGGCATCGCGGTCGGGATGTCGACCAACATCCCGCCGCACAACCTGGGGGAGGTGATCGACGCGACCGTCCACCTCGTCGACAATCCGGAGTGTACGATCGAGGATCTCATGGAGTACATCAAGGGGCCGGACTTCCCGACGGGTGCGAACATCGTCGGCCGGAACGCGATCCACAAGGCGTACAAGACGGGTCGCGGCCGGCTCCGGGTCCGCGCGGAGTTCGAGGTCGTCGAGGACGACCGGATCGTGATCACCGAACTCCCGTTCCAAGCCAACAAGGCGCGTTTGGTCGAGCGGATCGCCGACAACGTCAATCAGGGGAAGATAGAAGGCATCCGCGACCTCCGCGACGAGTCCGACCGCGACGGCATCCGGGTCGTCGTCGAACTCAAGCGCGGCGCCAACGCTGAGGTCGTCAAAAACCAGCTGCTGGAGCATCACCTCGAGTCCACGTTCGGCGTGATCAACCTCGCCTTGGTCGACGGCCAGCCGAAGGTACTCGACCTCAAGGAGACGCTCGAGGAGTATCTCGATCACCGACGCACGGTCGTCCGCCGGCGGTCGCAGTACGAACTCGACGAGAAGCGCGACCGCGCGCACATCCTCGAAGGCCGGCTTCGGGCGTTGCAGTCGGTCGACGACGTGGTGGAGGTCATCCGGAACTCCGAGAGCCGCGACGACGCAAAAGCCGGGCTCCGGGGCGAACGCGTCGTCGAGGCCGACGGTGAGCCGCTGCCCGCGTTCGAATTCTCGGCGGCGCAGGCCGACCACATCGTCGCGATGCAACTGGGATCGCTCACTGCGATGGAGGCCGACGAGATCCGAGACGAGTACGAGGCGGTCCAAGCACGGATCGACCGGCTGGAGACGATCCTGAACGACCCGGACGAACTCGACTCCGTGGTCAAATCCGAGCTGGAGGCCATCAACTCGGAGTACGACGACGATCGCCGGACCTCGATCATCGAGGACACCGGAACTGTAACTCACGAGGACCTGATCGCGGAGGAAGACGCCGTCGTGGTCGTGACCGAGGACGACTACATCAAGCGGATGCCGCTGGATCGCTTCAGCGCCCAGCACCGCGGCGGGAAGGGAATCATCGGCACCGAGCTGAAGGAGGACGACCGCGTCTCCTCGGTGTACGTCGCGTCCACCCACGATTACTTGCTGTACTTCACCACCCACGGGAAGGTCTACCAGCTGAAGACCTACCAGGTGCCGGAGATGTCTCGGACCGCCCGCGGGAAGTCAGCGGTCAACCTGCTGGATCTCGACGACGGCGAGGAGATCACCGCTGTGGTCAACTGCGCGGAGATGGAGGCCGACGAGGAGAAGTATCTCACAATGGCCACACGTGAGGGGTACGTCAAGCGGACCAGCGTCGAGAACTTCCAGAACATCCGGTCGACCGGGATCATCGCCACCAGCCTTGACGAGGGCGACGCCTTGGTCGACGTCGAGGTCACTGACGGCGGCCGGGACCTGATTCTCGCCAGCCGCGAGGGAATGGCCATCAGGTTCGTGGAGTCAGACGTCCGGGCGATGGGTCGGTCAGCGCGCGGCGTCCGCGGGATCAAACTCGAAGGTGACGACGAGGTGGCGGCGCTCGCGGCCGTCGACGCGGACCGCCACGACTGGGTGCTCACAGTCACCGAGCGCGGCTACGGCAAACGGACCGCCATCGACCAGTACCGCCGACAGTCCCGGAACGGCAAGGGGCTGATCGACATCAAGACCAACGATCGCAACGGGCCGGTCTGTGAGCTGGAGACTGTCGGCCCCGACGATCACCTGTTCGTGATGAGCGGAGACGGCCAGATCCTTCGGACGCCCGTAGAGGACCTGTCGATCGTGGGCCGGAACACGATGGGAGTCATCGTGATGGACTTAGCCCCCGGCGACACGGTCGCGAGCGTCGACGTCCACTCCGCGGTCGATGGCGAGGAGGCCGCGGCAGCGAGTGCCGAAGGCGACGCAGAGGCCGAAGCCGGCGCGGACTAGCGTCTGAGGCGTCCGCCGCGGGCACGGACTCGTCTGCCACCTACAGAATACGCCGTCCCAATGCGCTCGACGCCAACTCCCCCGCCAGCGACGCCGTCTCGTTCCGTTCGTCGAGAATCGGATTCACTTCGACGAGGTCCAGCGATCGAAGGCAGCCGCGCCTGGCGACGCGTTCCAGCGCCGAGTGCGCCTCCCGGTAGGTGACGCCGCCGCGGACGGGCGTGCCCACGCCAGGGGCCTCGCGGGGGTCGAGCCAGTCGAGGTCGAGGCTGACGTGGACCCCGTCGGTCCCGGTGGTCGCCACGTCGAGCGCGTCGTCGACGACGCTCGTGATCCCGCGGGCGTCGATGTCGGACATCGTGAACGCGGTCACGCCGCTTTCCCGGACCGCGCGCCGTTCGGCGGGATCGACGTCACGTAGGCCCACGATCGCGACGGTGTCGGCCGCGAGGTCGGCGGCGTTGGCCCACTCGACGTCCGCGAACTCCCCGACGCCGAGGGCCGCCGCCAGCGGCATACCGTGGACGTTGCCCGACGGCGACGTCTCGGGCGTGTTACAGTCGGCGTGGGCGTCGAACCACACGACGCCGACGTCGGCATCGCGCGCGGAACCGGCCACGGAGCCGATCGCAACCGAGTGGTCGCCGCCGAGGACCACTGGGAGCGCGCCGGCCGCCAGCGCGGTCTCGACCCGATCGGCCAGCCGGGTCGTGACCTCGCGGGTCTCCCGGAGGAACTTCGCCCGCCCGGGCGAGAACGTCTCCGTGTCCGGGTCGCGCTCCTCGGCCCGCGGGGCGGGGACGTCCCCGTCGTCGACGACCGCCGCACCGGCGCGTTCGAGCTGCGCCGCCAACCCGGCATACCGGATGGCGGACGGTCCCATATCCACGCCGCGTCTGTTCGTCCCGTAATCCGTGGGCGCGCCGATCACGCGGACGGTCCGGCCGGTCTCGGCGGTGGCGTGAGCCCCGTCGGCAGTGTCGGAATCGCCGTCGCAGGCTCGCATCGGACTCACTCCCGGTAGGGATCACACACTCGGGCGACGCCGTCCCGGAAGTCGATTTCGGGCTCCCACCCAGTTGCCTCGCGCATCTTTGTCGCGTCGGCCATCGTGTCGTGGACGTACACCGCTAAGGGGTTCTCGATGTACTTGGGGGCGACGTCGGTGCCCAACTCGTCGTTGATCATCTCGATCATCGTATTGAATGTGTAGCTCTCGCCGGTCCCGAGGTTGTAGATGCCCTGGAGCCGGTGATCGGCGGCGAGTTCGATCCCGCGGACGATGTCGTCGACGTGGGTGAAGTCCCGGGTCTGGGAGCCGTCGCCGAAGACCTCCGGGCGCTCGCCGTTTGCGACCTTGTGGGTGAACTGCGCAACCGTGTTTGCGTACTCGCCTTTGTGTTCTTCTGCGCCGCCGTATCCCTGATACACTGAGAAGAACCGCAACCCGGCGAGGGTCATATCGTAGTGGTGATGAAAGTACTCGCCGTACTGCTCGCGGGCGAGCTTCGAGGCCTCATAACACGTCCGGGCTTCGACCGGGAGGTCCTCCGGCGAGGGGTCGGTGCGGGAGCCGTAGATCGAGGAGGTCGTCGCGTAGACGACCGTATCACACCCGTCCTCACGGGCCTGTTCGACGGCGTTGACGAACCCCTCGACGTTCACTCGAGTTGCCTCCCGCTTGTTCTCCTCGGCCATCGCGTACGAGGAGTACGCCGCAAGGTGGAACAGCACATCGACGCCCTCTGTCGGGAGGTCGTCGTCGAGTACGCTCGCGTCGACGAACTCGGCGTCGCTGTCGAGGTTCTCGGGCGTCCCGAGGTGGAGATCGTCGACGGCCACCACATCGTTGTCCGCCGCGAGGTGGTTTGCGAGGTTCGAGCCGATGAACCCCGCACCGCCGGTCACGACAACACGTTTGCCTTCCATACCCACCATTTGACCAACAACTCACAAAGCGGTGTCGGATTCTGCGGCCGTCCGGACGTGACTCCGGAGAGCGGTTCCGCGCACAGATCGAGACCCCTGAGATCGCGGTGACGCCCGGCGTCTACAGAAATACAGCGAGAGTGCCTCGGGGCTTGTCCCCGAGGTACCTCACGACGCACTTTCGGGGCTGCTCGCCGAACAGGCCGCATTCGAGACCGTGTTCAGCTCAGGCGTCAGCATCTCCGCGACCCGGGTCGGGAAGCCGGATTTGGGGCTGTTGACGATGCCGGAGGACCTCGAGCGGGTGCAGTCGATCGCCGAGAGCACGTCGGTCCCGCTGGTTGCAGATCCGGACATCGGCTACGGCAGCGCACTCAACGTACAGCGGACCGTCGACCACGCAATGGACGTCGGCGTCCCCGGTGGGAGCCTCGAGGACCAGCAGTGGCCCAAACGATGTGGACATGTGGAGCACAAACGGGTGGTCGACGCCGACGAACACGCCCGGCGCATCCGCGCCGCAGCCGACGTCCGAGCCGAGCGCGAGGCGGACTTCGTGATCGTCGGCCGGACTGACGCGCGCGAACCACACGGGCTCGACGAGGCGTTCCGGCGCGGCCGACGCCGGTGCTGACGTGGTCTTCGTGGAGGCCGCAGTCGCGGGCGGAACTCGAGGTAGTCGCCGACGAGTTCGACGCGCCGACCGTCCCGAACGTGATCGAAGGCGGGCAGACGCCGTCCCTCGTGGCACAGGATCTACGTCAGATCGGCTTCGACGTGTTCGTCTGTCTCCTCTCGGGGCTGTTCGCAGCAACGCGAGCACTGCAGGTGGCGTACGGAACGCTCCCCACAGAGGGGACCACTCAGACAGCCGACGCAGTCGCCTTCGACGAGTTCGAGCAGGCGATCGGCGCTCCGGGACTGCGAGTGGCGGTACGGGGGACACTCAGACGAAGAACAACGGGCCCAGTTGTTTGTGAGACGTGTTACGAGCCGCCGTGACGGAGACGGAGCCGGACAGCAACCGACGCCAGAATAAAACGAACGTATCGGAATAGGTCAAGAATCCGAATACTGTTCGGGACGACGCCCGCCCATCCACCGGATTTAAGCCTGTATGTAATAAACCATCTCGTATGTCATCCATCGAACTGACGTCCAGTCAGAAGACGATCCTGACTGCACTCATTAACCTCCACCGGGAGAGCGAGGACGCGGTCAAAGGAGAGGAGATCGCCGAAGAGGTAGACCGCAATCCGGGGACGATCCGCAACCAGATGCAGAGTCTCAAAGCCCTCCAGCTGGTCGAGGGGGTACCCGGACCCAAAGGCGGGTACAAACCAACCGCGAACGCCTACGAGGCGCTCGACGTGGACCAGATGGACGAGCCGGCCTACGTCCCGCTGTATCACGACGGCGATGAGGTCGACAACGCGAACGTCGACGAGATCGACCTGTCCTCGGTGCATCACCCGGAGCTGTGCCGGGCCGAGATCCACATCCAGGGGTCAGTGCGGGAGTTCCACGAGGGCGACAGCGTGACCGTCGGTCCCACCCCACTCTCGAAACTCGTGATCGAGGGGACGGTCGACGGGAAAGACGACACCGGGAACATCCTGATCCTCCGGATCCAGGACATGCGAGCGCCGGTGGAGGACCCGGCGCACTGACCGGCGCAACCGATCTACTGCCGGCGGTTGCGGCGCGATTCTTGTGCTTCTGCTTCGACCGATCTCACATGCTCTCCCACGCGTCGACTGCGTTGCGCGTGGAAGAGACGTCTTTGATCCACCGGGCGGCGATCGCCTTCTTCAGCGTCCGCGCGGCAGGCCCCCCGAAGACGTTGATCGGGAACGTGCCAAGCCCCGGGAGCTTGACGTCGTGGGCAACCGCGTCGTCGCCGACTGAGACGACCGTCCCCTTGTCGTCGTGCCGCCAGGTTTTCAGCGGCCGGCCCTCGACCGCGCGGGCGACGTTCTCGCCTGCGACCTCCGCGGCCTGCCACGCCGCCTGTGCGGTCGGCGGCGCCACGGTGTCTTCGCCCTGGTCGACCAACGCGGCATCGCCCACCGCGAACACCCGCTCGTCGGACGTCTGGAAGTCGGCCTCGGCGTTGATCCGGTGAGAGCGGTCGTCCTGCTCGACGCCGACACCGTGGACCTCCTCGTGACCGGTGATGCCGCCGGTCCAGATCAGGACGTCGTAGGCGAGCTCCTCGCCGGGATCGTCCTCGCCGCCGCCGAGATACACGGCGTCCTCGTCGGCCTCCGAGATGAACTCCCCCGTGATGATCTCGACGTCGAGCGCCTCCAGCCGTCGGCGGAGCGCGCCTTGGAGTTCGGGGTCGTTCCCGGGGAAGACCTCGTCGAGCCCCTCGACGATGGTGACGTCGAGAGGCGCGTTGTGTTCGTCGCGATATTCGGCGATCTCGCCTGCGGTCTGGATGCCCGAGAGCCCCGCGCCGCCCACGATCACCTGTGCGGGGTCGTCGCGGGAGGCGTTCTCCGCCGCCTCCTCTATGCCGGCGTGGATGGCCCGTGCGTCGTCGAGGCTCTTCAACTCGTGGGCGTGCGCTTCCAGCCCGTCGATGCCGAAGAACGCAGTGCCGGATCCGATCCCGAGGAGAACGTAGTCGTATTCGATCGCGTCGTCTTCGAGTTCGACGACCTGCTCGTCGACGTCAACGTTGGTCACCCGGCCGGTGATGAACTCCGTCGACGGCGACTTGATCTCGTCGATCGGGATCGCGACTTTTGATTCAACGCCGGGATCCCGAATGCACCGGTGGACTTCGTGGAGGACGAGATGGTAGTCGTCCTCCGAGATCCAGGTCAGATCGACGTCGTCTTCGAGTTCGTCTTCGAGCCGTTTGACGGCGCCCGCACCCGCGTAGCCGGCTCCGACAACGACGACTTGCGTACTCATACCCACACGTTCGGAACCGGCGAATAAAGGCACTGCGGAACTGGTCTGGCGGGCGTCGTGGTCGGTACAGGGCCCAGAGCGGACGGGACCACCCGACTCCACGGGCGTCGGCGCCGGCGTCGCTCGCGGTCAGTCGAGCGAAAGCCCAGGATGCCAGTGGTCGGCCCCCGCGGCCCGTTTCGTCTCGTCCATCCGCGCGAGCAGGTGGATCGCGAGGCTCGCCGTCTCTGCCGCACGGGACTCGCCCTCGGTCCGGAACGCGCCGGTGACGCGGTTGGCGTACACCGAGCAGACCGCCCCTGCCCGCAGGCCGTAGACGGTAGCGAGCGTGAGCAACGCCGCGGCCTCCATCTCGACGTTCTTGACGTTCGCGGCTTGGAGCTCCTCGATCAGCGATCCAGACCCCGCCGCACGGAACCCCTCGAACCCGTCGCGGCCCTGCCCGGTGTAAAACGAGTCGGCGCTCATCGTGATCCCGACGTGGTAGTCGTAGCCGAGGCGCTCCGCGGCGGCGACGAGGGCCGAGACCACCTCACGATCCGCCACGGCGGGGTAGTCCTCGCGGACGTACTCGTCGGAGGTTCCCTCTTGCCGGACCGCTCCGGTGGTGATCACCAAGTCACCGACGTCCATCTCCGGGTGGATCGCACCGCAGGAGCCCACACGCACGAACGTCTCTGCGCCCACGCGGGCGAGCTCTTCGACCGCAATCGCGGTCGATGGACTCCCGATCCCGGTGGAGGTGACCGTGATGGGGGTGTCGTCGTAGGTGCCGGTTGCGGTTCGGTACTCGCGGTGTTCGCCCCGCTGTTCGTACTGGTCCCACAGCGCGGTGATCTTGTCGACGCGCTCGGGGTTGCCGGGGAGGAGAACCGCGTCGGCGACGTCCTCGGGGCCGACCCCGACGTGGTACTGCACGTCGTCGCTCGGGTCTTCGCTGTCGCTCATACCCCCGTCGTCGGCGCCGGGAGAGAATAGCCTGTCGGACGCACAGGTGGAACCCCCCGACGGCTCGGAGACCGCCCGCCGTGCGGGACTACGGTTCCCCGCGTCCGGCGTCGCGTTTCTCGGCGGCCGCAGAGAGGGTATCCGTGGAGATGGTGTTCGGTAGCAGTTCCCCGAGCGTGTGGGTCGTCGTCCCGCCGTCGCCCTCGTCGCAGACGACCGGGAGGTCGGCGTCGGCGAACTCCGCGAGCGTCTGGCGGCACATCCCGCAGGGCGTCACGCCGTCGCGAGCCCCCGAGGAGACCGCGAGTCGGTCGAACGATCGGTGGCCGTCAGCGACCGCAGCGGCGACAGCGACCTCCTCGGCGTGAAGGCTGTTGGAGTAGTTGGCGTTCTCGATGTTGCAGCCGACGTACACCGAGCCGTCGGCAGTCTGGAGTGCCGCTCCGACAGTGTACTCCGAATACGGAACGTACGCCTGTTCGAGCGCGTCGCGGGCGCGGTCGACGAGTTCGTCTGACATTGCCGGCGGTTCGGCCGGCGAGGGCTTGTAGGTTGTCGTGAGGCCGCGGTGGCCGCCCCGGCGCAACCAACAACGCCAAATCCGCGCCGGTCCGTAGTCCGGGTGTGCACACCCAGACCGACGGCGATGGGCCCGACACCGCGGCGGACGACCGCGGCGGCGTCGCGACGACGGACGGCGGAAGCGCCGGTGCGGCGACGGGCGACACCGACGAGGGCGGCGCCGAGTCCGGACCCCGCGGGGACGCCGCTTTGCAGACCGGAACCCCGGGTCTGGGCCGGCGGATCCTGCTTTCGGTCGGCGCACTCGTGATCGTGATCTCGGGGGGACTCGGGTGGTTCGTCGGGAGCAACGGGCAGTTGCGCGACGCGGCGGTACTCGGCACGGGAATCACCGTCCCCGTAACGCCGGTCGCGCTCGCAGCGTACGGGATCGTGGTGTCGACCGTGATTCTCGGCGGACTGTTCGCGCTGGTCGAACTCGCCTCGCGGATCGAAGCCGACTCCGGAGCGGAGTGAGCGGAGTTCGGGCCTCGGCGAACGCGGCGTTTTTGCCGCTCGGGCACGGACGTGTGAGTATGTCGTCCCCGACGTCGGCCGACGAGCGGCCGGAGCCTGCCGCCGACGAGTTCGACCCGAACGCGCCGCTGGAGTCGGACTCGGGGGGAAGAAACCGGAAGCGCGCGGCGCTCGCGGTCGCGCCGTTTCTCGCACTGGGACTCGGGAACGTCGTGCTCATCCTCCAGTGGGGAATCGAACCCCTGTGGGCCTTCGCGCTCCTTCCACCGATCCTGTTCTGCAGCGTGCTCGCATACATCGTCTTCAGTACGGACTTTCTCTCGGATCGCACCTGACAGCTTGCAGGGGCAGACACCCCGGCGGAGTGTGCGGCTCCGGTTTCCGTCTCAGCCTCCGGTGTCGTACTTGTAGGTCGCCTCGGAGGGATCGATACCGAAGTCTTCGGCGGTCTCTTCGACGGTCTTGCCGTCTTCGGGGTCGTCTGCGGGCGACGCGGTCTTGAATCGCTCCCGGTACTCCTCGGGGACGGTGAACTCGTCGACGCGGATCCGGAGCGCGATGACGTCGTCACCGCGCCCCGCCCGGACGGTCTCCAGTCGGTCTCTGACCGGGTCTGCCAGGTCGGCCGCCGCCTCCGGTTCGAACCCGAACGGGGTGAAATAGGAGGGCTGTCGAGTGAACGTGTACACCGTCTCGTGACTGCTGTCGCCCGCCTCCGCAACCAGCCGCTCGATGATGTGCGCGCCGACCCCCTGCTGGCGCCACGGCGGGAGCGTGTAGACGAACGCGAGTTCGCAGAACTCACCCGCGTCGGTCTTGTGGACGCGGATCCGTCCGAACCCGGCCTTGCGTGCGGTCTCTTCGTCGAGAGCGATCACGTAGTCCCGTGACCGAAACGCGGGGTCGTCGAGTTCGGCCTCCTCGATTCTGTCGAGTAACCAGACCTCGTCCCGATTTTTGGCGTCCCGGACGTACATACACGTCGGTAGGTGGCCGCGTGGCAAGTGTATTGCGGAGCGACGACCGGGCTGCGGCGGATATCCCCCACAGAAAACAACAGGTTTGTATCGGTTCCCGCGTTACGTCGGGACGATGGCCCGGCTACTGCCCTCCCAGTCCGAACCTGAGGTCGACGCGTCGCCTCGGGTAGTCGGACTCGACGACGACGACGCCGAGGACCTGCTGTCGGCGCTGTCCTCTACGACCGCCCGCCGGATACTCGCCGCCCTCCACGACGAGCCAGCCAATCCCGCCGCGCTCGCAGAGTCGGTCGACACCTCGCTACAGAACGTCCAGTACCACCTCGACCGACTGGATTCGGCGGGCGCGATCGAGGTGATCGACACGGTCTACTCGGAGAAGGGTCGCGAGATGGACGTCTACGCCCCCGCCGACCGCCCGCTGGTCGTCGTCGCCGCCGCCGACGAGGAGACCTCGGGGTTGTCGGACGTCCTCACCCGGCTGCTCGGCGGGGTCGCGGTCGTCGGGATCGCGAGCCTCGTCGCGCAGTATCTCGCCGACGGGTTTCCGTTCGGCGCGGCGACCGGGGGTGGCGGCGACGGCGGTGGAGCGGTCGGGACAGCGGAGGTGGCGACACAGACGGCCGCCGCCACGGGGCCGCCACCGGGGCTCTTGGTGTTTCTTGGCGGAGTGACCGTTCTCTTGGCGTGGCTCGCAGTGTGGGTCGTCAGGCAACGTCGGTAGCGCGCTCGCTGTCTCGCACCCGAGGCCGCGTCGGCAGAGTGCGGTTCTGTTCGGGCCGAGAGCGCTCGGAACGATACGGTGGGGGCCTCGAGCGCCACCTTCCATTCCCGCCCGCTGGCGGTTCTCGGTCGGTGGTGCGTTGCTTGACCGGCGTTTGAACACGACCGCGAGTAGAGCCCCTACCTATTCGTACCGGGGAGCCCTACGTATCGGTATGAACCACCCCGCAGAAGTCGAGGGGATCGCCGTGGGGGTCGACGCCAACGGCGAGAACGTCCCGGCGGTCGTTCTGGCGGCGCGCTCGGAGTTTCTCCCGATCGTGGTGACCGGCGACCAGGCCCGCGCGATCCAACTCGCCATCTCCGGGGAACCCTTCGAGCGGCCGCTGACACACGACCTCTTGGTGTCTGTGCTCACCGAGTTCGGCGGCGCCATCGACAGAATCCGGATCGACGACATCGCCGACGGCACCTTCTACGCGAAAGTCGACGCCGAGCGGTACGAGGACGGCGAGCCGAGAGCGTTCGTCTTCGACGCCCGCCCCAGCGACGCCATCGCCTTGGCCGTCCGCGTTGAATGCCCGATCGAAGTCTCCGACGCCGTTCTCGAGGAAGCGGGGCAGCCGCCGGAGCGATTCGACCTCGGCGACGACCTCGAAGAGACCGGGACGACGGGCGAACCCGACGACTTCGACGAGTTCGGCGGGCGGTAGCCGGGGCTCCTGTGTGGGGTGTCCCCGGCGTCAGTCGAAGTCGGGGAGGTCGTCGGGGGCCTCGTATTCGGTTTCCCAGTCGATGTACTCGTCTTTCAGCACGTCGCAGACGATCTGCCCCAGTTCGGTCAACCCGGCGTTGATCCCGGAGACCGACCCCCACGAATCGAGGTCAGGGTGGTAGTTTCGCTCCTTCCAGTCTTCGGGAATCCCCGGGGCGTGGTAGCCGACGCGCTCGGCGAAGGAGTCCCAGAAGAAGTCGAAGCGGTGGAGCATATCGAGATCGGTGATGATGTCGAAGTCCGCCTCGTCGAGATCCGTGCTCGATGCCCACGTCAGAAACGCCTCCTGCCACGCGCCGTCGCGGAGCAGTTCTTCGATCTCCTCGCGTTTGTAGTCGGTGTCGCCCACCACCTCGGCGTCCTCGTACTCGTTAGGGTCGATCTCCTCTAGTTCCGGGGGTTCGGGGACCGGCACGTCCAGGCTCATACTCCACAGTTTGCCGGGCAACCTGAAAGAGTTGCTCCTGGAGACGACGGTGACGCGGAGCGGGTGGCGGCACCCGCCCGGGACCGACCTCCCGCCGCGTTCCACGGATTTCATATACGTTCGCCGGTAGGTCACCTGTATGGACGAAGTCGACGACCAGTACACGCCCGCTGAGGTCGAATCATCGGTCGAGGCGTACTGGGACGACACCGACGCCTACGAGGCGACGAAGGCGGCCCACGCCGACGACCCGGCCTTCTTTTTCGTCGACGGGCCGCCGTACACCTCCGGGCAGATGCACTTGGGAACCGCGTGGAACAAGACGCTGAAGGACGCGATCATCCGGTACAAACGCATGACCGGCCACCGGGTGACCGACCGGCCCGGCTACGACATGCACGGGCTCCCCATCGAGGTGAAAGTCGAGGAGGAACTCGGGTTCGACACCAAACGCGACATCGAGGAGTACGGCATCGAGCCGTTCATCGACGAGTGCAAGGAGTTCGCCGTGCGCAACCGCGAGGCGATGGACGAGGACTTCCAGTCGATCGGCGTCTGGATGGACTTCGAGAACCCCTACGAGACCATCACGCCCGAGTACATGGAAGCCGCGTGGTGGGCGTTCCAACAGGTCGACGAGCGGGGGCTGGTCGAGGAAGGCAAGCGGTCTGTCAACTACTGCCCGCGGTGTCAGACCGCGATCGCCGCCAACGAGGTCGAGTACGACGAGATCACCTCGCCATCGATCTACGTGAATTTCCCGCTTTCGGACCGCGAGGGGAGCCTGGTCGTCTGGACCACCACGCCGTGGACCATCCCCGCGAACACCTTCGTCGCGGTCGACGGGGATATGACGTACCAGGCCGTGCGCGCCGAGACGGGTGAGCGTTCCGAGGTGCTCTACATCGCCGAGCCCTGTGTCGAAGACGTTCTGAAACAGGGCCGCTACGAGGACTACGAGGTCGTCGACGAGTACACCGGCGAGGAGTTGGTGGGGTGGACGTACGACCACCCGCTCGCAGACCACCTCGCCGAGTACGCCGACTTCGAGGGCGCGGGGGAGGTCTACACTGCCGACTACGTCGAAGCCGACCGCACCGGGCTCGTCCACTCCGCGCCCGGTCACGGCCAGGAGGACTTCGCCCGTGGCGAGGAGCTCGGCCTCGACGTCTTCGTGCCCGTCGACGGCCGCGGGGAGTTCACCGACGTCGCGGGCGACTACGCCGGGACGTTCGTGCGCGACGCCAACGACGACATCATCGCGGACCTCGACGACGCCGGCGCGCTGCTTTCCTCTGGGACCCACGAGCACCGCTACGGCCACTGCTGGCGGTGCGACACCGACATCATCTTCCTGGCGACCGACCAGTGGTTCATCACGGTCACCGACATCAAGGAGGATCTCCTGGAGAACATCGGCGAGTCGGAGTGGTATCCGCAATGGGCCCGCGACAACCGGTTCCGCGACTTCGTCTCCGACGCCCCCGATTGGAACGTCTCCCGACAGCGGTACTGGGGAATCCCGCTGCCGATCTGGCAGGCCGACGACGGCGACCGGATCGTGGTCGGGACGCGAGCGGAGCTCGCCCGCCGGGTGGATCAGGACATCGATCCGGCGGAGATCGATCTTCATCGGCCCTCGGTGGACCCGTTGACCATCACTGAGGATGGCACGACCTACGAGCGGGTTCCGGACGTCTTCGACGTCTGGATCGACTCTTCGGTGGCGACGTGGGGAACGCTCGACTACCCCGAATCGACCGACGCCTACGAGGAACTCTGGCCCGCCGACTTCATCGTCGAGGCCCACGACCAGACCCGTGGATGGTTCTGGTCGCAGCTGGGGATGTCGACCGCCGCCACGGGGAAGACGCCCTACGAGCAGGTGATGATGCACGGGTTCGTCAACGACGAGGACGGCCGGAAGATGTCGAAGTCCCGGGGGAACATCGTGACGCCGGAGGAGGCGATCGAACGCGCGGGACGGGACCCCCTGCGGGCGTACCTCCTCAGCCACGACCAGCAGGGCGCGGATCTCTCCTTCGAGTGGGACGGCCTCGTGGACACGGAGTCCACGCTCAACATCTTCTGGAACGTCTTCCGGTTTCCCCTGCCGTATATGGACCTCGACGGGTACGACCCCGCCGCCGCCGACCTCGGCGACGGCGACCTCACGGTCGTCGACGAGTGGGTGCTTTCCAGGTTGCAGTCGGTCGAAGCCGAGGCGCGGGAGGCCCTCGAGGAGTTCCGGGTCTCGGACGGGCTCAACGCGGTGCTTTCGTTCCTGACCGAGGATGTCTCGCGGTTCTACGTCAAGGCGATCCGCGAACGGATGTGGGAGGAAGCCGACTCCGACTCCAAGCGCGGGGCGTACGCCACGCTCGCGACCGTGCTCGACGAGTCGATCAGGCTGCTCGCACCGTTCATCCCGTATCTCACAGAACAGATGTACCAGCACCTCGACGGGAGCGCACCGAGCGTCCACGCGCTGTCGTATCCCGAGGCCGACGCGGACCTCCGCGACGGGGACCTCGAGCGCCGGATGTCGGTGCTCCGAGACGTCGAGGAGGCCGCGGCGAACGCTCGCCAGCAGGGCGGTCGGAAGCTCCGATGGCCGGTCCAGCGGGTCGTGGTCGCGACCGACGACGACGCCGTCGCCGACGGCGTCGAGTCGCTGTCGGACCTGCTTTCCGAGCGCGTCAACGCCCGGTCAATCGAGGTCGTCTCGGAGTTCGACGAACTCGTCGAGCGCGCGGTTCCGGAGATGAGCGTGATCGGCCCCGCGTTCGGCGCCGACGCCCAGCGCGTGATGGACAAAGTCGAGGGGAAGACCCGAGCGGAACTCGGCGACGGCGTCGAAGTCGACGGCGACGTCCACGAGCTGACCGACGAGATGGTCTCCTACGAGGCCGAACCTCCGGAACACGTCTCCGCGGCGGCGTTCGACGGCGGCACAGTCTACGTCGACACCGAACTCACCGACGACATCGAGGCCGAGGGGTACGCCCGCGACGTGGTGCGGCGGATCCAGGAGATGCGGAAGCGGCTTGATCTCGACGTCGAACGCGAGATCCACACCGCGGTCGACGTCGCCGACGACCGGGTTGCAGGCTTCGTGGATCGCCACCGCGAGTACGTCGCAAGCGAGACCCGGAGCCGCGAACTCCGCGACGAGAAGCCGGTCGACGGCGAGTGGGAACTCGTCGCGGAGTGGGACGTCGAAGGCGTGGCGGTGACGATCGGCGTCGAGCCCGCCGCGGAGTAGCCGACAGTCAAGGGTCGTAGGTCCCGAGTCACAGTATTTATTTCACGATCTCGTAACTGAATCAGCCGCGAGAACGTGCCTGCGGACTGAATGATCTTGCTATTTGAAGTCCCGAACTGAACGCCAGCAATTATTCAGATGCTACTCCAACTCTGATAGGTTTACTTCTTCCCAGTCGCCATCTCCGGTCGATTGCTGAATTTTGGGTTCAAAATCTTTTATTTCTTCCACAGTCATAGTAGGCGAATTACCAGCATTATTCGGATCAAAGGTCTTGAACAACATACGGCCAGCTATCTGTTCTTCCAATTCAGATATGAGTACTTCAGACTTCGCTGCTACCTTAGCCACCACTTCTCCATCCACAGCGATACCAACAACCGGCTCATATTCAGAGGCTTCTTTTGGCTCTGACACACTGACAGATGAACGGAACAATAATATTAGTTTTTTTGGTTATTTGACTGATTCATCGCCCTCCCATCTCATTTGGAGCCGTCTAGAATACCTCTTTTGTATTGAGCGATCTTGATTCAGGTGTGAGAGCACTTCTATGACACCCTCGACGGGTATGGTATCATGCACCGGTTCCCATACCCGTTCTTCGCTTCCCTGAGTTGATCAGTACAGGTGACGCTGTGCTTTTGACCGAGCTTTTGCTAGGGAGCGAGCGGGGCGGGACCTTCGGTCCCGCTGGCAGCCGGGCGAAGCCCGGCGACGAAGCGAGCGACCGCGGCAAAAGCTCGGTATTCAACAGAGCGCGTCTTCCAACAGCTGCAGCGGGTGTTTGATCTCGTAGCCCGTGCCGTGTTCCATCTGCATTGAACAGGTCGGACACTCCGTCATCCCGACCTCGCCCGCGGCGTCGTGCATGTGCTCGAACATGTCGTCGCCGATCTTCATCGAGGTCTCGTACTTCTCCTCCTTCCACCCGTAGGTCCCCGAGATCCCCGAACACGAGTCGCCGACATCCTCCATCTCAACGCCGTCGACCTCCCGGAACAGCTCGACCGCCTGGCGATCTAACCCCTGATTCCGGGCGTGACACGGCGCGTGGTACGCAAAGGCCTGCTCGTCGACGGAGGCGTCGGCGAGGGCGCCGTCCAGATCCTCGTGGATTCGGAGATATTCGAGGGACTCGTAGGTGTTTTCGGCGACCTCCTCGATTCCCGACAGCTGGAACAGCTCGGGGTACTCCTGGCGCAGCGACATCGAACACGAGGTACAGGAGGCGATGACGTCGTACCCCTCCTCTAAGAGATCCGAGAGTTCGGAGACGTTCACCGACGCCGCGCGCTCGGCGTCGTCAAGCATCCCGTTTGCGAACATCGGCGTCCCCGAGCAGCGCTGGCGGGGGACCGCGACCTCGTAGCCGAACGCCTCGAAGACCCGGACCATCGCCTTGCCGACCTCGGGGGTGTTGTAGTTGGAGTAACACCCGTGGAAGTACGCCACCCGCTTGTCCTCGGAGCGGACCTGCGGGCCGCCCCGCTCGGCCCACCACTCTCGGAACGTCTGGGTGGCGAACTCGGGGAAGTCGCGCTCGGCGGTGATCCCAAGCAGCGTCTCGTTGACCTTCTGGACCAGGCTGTTTCCCATCACGAAGTTGGTGAGCCGCGGCACCTTGCTCCCCAGCCTGGCGAGGGTGCCGTAGTTCGCCAGGATCCGATTGCGGACGTACTCCCGGGAGAGCTTGGTCATCTGCTCGTCGACGTACGCTCCGCGGGCGGTGTTGTGCATCTGGCTCAGTGGAACGCCCGACGGGCAGGCGTCGTCGCACCGCATACAGTTCGAGCAGGACATAATCGAGTCGTCGATCTCGACGTCGTCCTCCTTGCGCTTGAGCCGCCACTGCTCGGGGCCCTGGAACTTCGGTCCGGGGAACTCGTCGTCGACCTCCGCGACCGGGCAGGTGGTGTCGCAGACCGAGCACTTGTAACAGTTGTCCGCGCCCGGGCGGAGGTCCATCTCGCTGTCTTCGAACACAGACACCGGTTCGAAGTCGTCCTGTGCTGTCGGTCCAGTGGAACTGGGAAGTTCTGCATCGCTCATTGTGCTGCCTCCTCGCCGGCGCGGCGGCCGGCGTAGCTACCGGTCGCAATCGAGACGCCGGCGGCGGACTTCTCCGTTGCGACGTCGGCGCCGCCGAGCACGCCGCCGGCGGCCCGGAGGTTCGGGAAGTGGACGTCGCCGCCGGCGTCGGTCGGCCGGAGGTCGTCGTCGGGGACGACCCCGAATCGCGCGAACGCGTGATCGCCGAAGGCCTCGGCCTCCGACCACTCGTAGCGATCCTCCGGGTGGGGGACGTGACAGTCGAACAGCGGTTCGACGACCGTCTCACGGTCCGAATCGATCCCTTTCCCGACCAAGCCGCCGGTCGCGAGCACGACCTGGTCGGCGTGGTACGGAACCGTCTGACCGCGGCGGTCCACGGTCACTGCGGTCAGCCGGCCGTCGGCTGTTTCGTACCCGACCGCGCGGTTCCCGGTCGAGAGCCGGATCTCCGCCCGTTCTAACGCGTCGATCAGCAGATCTTCGAGGTGCATCCCGAGCAGACTCGGCGGCCCGGTGGGGATCTGGAAGACGGTGGCGCCCAGACGGTCTTCGAGGTGCGCCCGTACCGCCGGTCCGTGATCGTCACCCAGCATAGCTGGGAAGCCGACCCGGGCGTGGCCGTCGAGTTCGGCGGCGACCGCCTCGGCCAGGCGGTCCCGGACGTCGTCTTGATCATTATCGAGAGCCTGTGCCAACCGGGTGGTCCGGGCGTCGTCGCGGAACCTGATCGGGAAGTCGACGACCGCGCCGTCGACGTCGAAGGGGACGCCCGTCGCAGCGAGGTGGTCCGCAGCCGCGACGGCGTCAAAGTCGGTCAGCCCGCGGAACCCGACGAGCAGGGTGTCCTCCTCGGCGCTCGCGAGCCCGGGAGCGACCGAGACCGGGTACCGCGCGGTCGGCTTGATGGTCCCGCCGTGGGTGGGGACCAAGGCGTTGCGGTCGGTGTGAGATCCCCGGTAGCTGTCGCCGACGACGTCGTCGAACCGGCGCAGCCCCTCGCGGATCCCCTCGACGCCGACGATCCGGTACGGGTGGGTCTCAGGGAGTCGGTCGACCGCGGCGAAGGGGTCCGAGATCGGGGCCTCGCCGTCGACAGCACCGAGCACGTCGACCAGCCCGCTGGCCTGCCGGAGCGTGCTCTTCTTGTGGGAGATCAACCGGACCTGCGCGCCGGATTCGGCGGCCGAAAGCGCCGCCATCGACCCCGCGAGTCCGCCACCGACCACGACCACGTCGTCACGAATCGGCATCGGTGCCTCCACTCCCGGGGGTCCCGCCGTCGGCGACTGCGTCGTCCGAGTTGCCGGCGGACTCGGCGCCGGCATCCGGGGCCACACTCGCGTCGGGGCCCGAATCGAACGCCCCGAACTCGACCGGCTCGCCCGTGGTCGCCGGGTCGGCGTCGCGGTTCATCGTGGTGGCGTGGAGCATGTGCTTCAACATCGCTTGGGAGAGCTGTTGGCCCCACAGCGCGTGGCGCTCGCCCTTCCAGCGCTCCTGGTAGAGGTCGTCCAACGCGTCGCGGGCGACGACCTCGTCGTACTCGGGGACCAGTTCGTTCGCCATCCGGTGACAGCAAAAGGCCCCTTGGCAGTTCCCCATCGACGCGCGGGTCCGGAGCCGAACCGCGTTGAGCTCCGAGCCCGCCCCCTCGATGGCGTCGTGGATCTCCGCGCGGGTGACGGCCTCACACTCACAGACGGTGGGGTTGGGTCCGTCCCACTCCCCGATGACCTCGTCCATCCGCGACCCCAGCCGTTCGGCGCTTCGCCGACCGATCGGCGACCGGAGCCCGAACTCGTCCATCCAGTCTCGCAGCACCGAGAAATCCTCCGAGCCGGGGAGCGGCTCCTCCGCAGTCCGGCACTCGGCGTCAACGCCCAGCCGGTCGCAGACGTGATCGGAGATCTTCTCGGCCATGAGCCGGTAGGTGGTGAGTTTCCCGCCGACGATCGACGTCAGCCCGGGGAGGTCGTCGCGGTCGTCGTGATCGAGTAAGAAGAAGTCCCGCGTGATGTCGGTCGGGTCCTCGCTTGCGACCTCGGGCGGTTCGTAGAGCGGGCGGACGCCCCAGAACGACCGGATTGTTCGGGCCTCCGAGAGCATCGGCACCAGATCAGAGAGCGTGTCGATCATCATATCCACCTCCCACCCCTCCTCGGGGTAGTCCTCGGGGTCGTCGACCTCCTCGTCGGTCGTTCCCAGGATGCAGGTGGTCTCGTGGGGCACGACGATGTCGGCGTCGCCCTTGGGCTTGCACCGGTTGATCACGGTGTCGACCTGGCGGACGTTCATAATCGTCATCACGCCCTTCGAGGGGCGGACCGCCACGTCGACGCCGGCCATCTCGCCGATCCGGCCGGCCCACGCGCCGGTGGCGTTGATCACGTGGTCGGCGTAGATCTCCTCGCGCTCGCCGTCGTCGCCGTGGACGAACGAGCCCTCTCCGGAGTCGTGTTCGACCTCGACGCCGACCACCGCGCCGTCCTCGATCAAGACGTCTGTGACCTCCGCGTGTGTCTCGACCCGCGCGCCGTGGCGGCTGGCGTCGGCCGCGTTGGCGACGCAGAGCCGGAACGGGTCGACGGCACCGTCGGGGACGCGGATCGCCCGTTCGATGTCTCCCGCGAGGTGGGGCTCGATCTCGCGGGCCTCCTCGGCCGAGAGGACCTCAGCAGGGATCCCACACTCCCGGCACCCCTCCAGTTTCTTCTGGAAGTACTCGTCTTCGTCCTCGGGGCGCTGGACGAACAGCCCGCCGGTCATCTCGACGCAGTGGGTCGCGATCCGGCGGAGCACCCGGTTCTCCTCGATACACTCCGTGGCCGAGGACTGGTCGGAGACCGCATACCGACCGCCGCTGTGGAGGAGTCCGTGCATCCGTCCGGTCGTCCCGTGGGTCAGGTTCCCCTTCTCGACTAAGGTGGCGTCGAGGCCGCGCATCGCGAGGTCGCGCACGATGCCACAGCCCGTGGATCCCCCGCCGATCACGAGGACGCTCGGCGCGTTGCTCATCTGTTGGTGCATCTTCGAGTAGCATCTACTTTACAGTAGCGTCTCCCGGCATCCGTACGGTCGTGTCCCACACCCCGACGCCGATCGGTCCACCGGACGCGATCAGCCGAGAATCGACCGACTCCGTCGACGTCGAAATCCCGCCGTGCCCACTCCTCCGGACAGTCGCAGGGCCTTTGGCCTTCCGCCGCGAAGCCGTATCGATGACCGCCGACACGCCGCCGCTCGTGCTCGACATCGACGGGACGATCACCGACGGGTCCGGCCGCCTCGACCCCCGGGCTTTCGAGTACCTCCCCGAATGGGACGCACCGCTCGTACTCGCCACCGGGAAAGCGTTCCCGTACCCGGTGAGCCTGTGTCACTACCTCGGGATCGACCAGACAGTGATCGCGGAGAACGGCGGGGTCGTGCTGGCCGACGACACGGTCTCGTACCAGGGTGATCCGGAGCGCGCCGCCGAGGCCGCGGCCGCCTTCGAGGAGCGCGGCGGCGACTTGGGGTGGCCGGCGTTCGACGCGATCAACGAGTGGCGGGAAAGCGAGATCGCCGCCAACGTCTCCGCCGACCTGGAACTGCTCCGGTCGGTCGCCGCAGGGCACGACCTGGAAGTGTTCGACACCGGCTACGCCTACCACATCAAGACGCCGGGCGTCGAGAAGGGAGTGGGGCTCCGCGCGGTCGCTGACACCCTTGATCTCGACCCCGGGGAGTTCGTTGCGGTCGGCGACAGCGTCAACGACGTGTCGATGTTCGAGGTCGCGGGTCGGTCGTTCGCGGTCGCCAACGCCGACGACCACGCACAGGCGGCGGCCGATACCGTCCTCGGCCAGTCGTACTTCGACGGCACGGCGTCGGTTCTGGACTCGCTGTGAACGGGACGCGGGGTCGTCCGCCCCGCGGGACGAGCCCTACCCCTCAGCGGGCTCCCGGCGCTCCGCGAACGGCGCGAACGACCCGTTGACGTCCCACTCGTGGATACAGTAGATGCTGCCGGCCCGCGGCCCGTCGTCCCCCGGAGCCACCCGCCACGTACCCGCGTCGTCGTCCCAAAACTCGGCGCGACCGCACAGTTCACACGACCGTTCGTCAGGGGTTCGGAGCTCCGGATTCATACTCGACCTTCCGCTGTGGAGCCTGTTAACCCTAACTCCCGTAGCGAAGTGTTTTACCCGCTACCCGTCGGACGAAACGTATGGGGTTCCACACGTTCTCGATCGACCGTGCCGACGATCTCGAGGATTCCGACCGCTACCGGTTCGGGTCTAGAGAAGAGCTGCTGGGCGCGCTCGCCCCCGGCGCCGACGACGTGGTCGCAGACGTCGGCAGCGGGACCGGCTTCTACACCGACGACGTCGCACCACACGTCGAGCACGTGTACGCGATCGACGTCCAGCCGGAGATGCACGACCGCTATCGCGAGAAAGGGGTGCCGGACAACGTCGAGTTCGTGACCGCGGAGGCCTCGTCGCTGCCATTCGACGACGACGAACTCGACGCCGCCGTCTCGACCATGACCTACCACGAGTTCGCCACCGACCCTGCGCTCGCTGAACTCGCGCGCGTAGTCCGGCCCGGCGGCCGCGTGGTCACGCTCGACTGGTCGCGGGAGGGGATCGGGACCGACGGCCCGCCGGTCGACGAGCGGTTCGCGCTCGCCGACGCCGTCGAGGCGTTCGAGGCCGCCGGGTTCCGGACCGTCGACGCCACGACCCGGTTCGAGACGTTTTTGCTCTCTGCGGTGAGGTAAGCCGACAAAACCACATCTGTCGAACCGAGCCCACGATAACTGTCGGTATGTCTCGGATATGGGGCGGAGTAACAGTTATCACGGTCTGTAGCCTGGTATATACTATGACAATGTACAACAGCGAGGTCGACCCGTACCGGGCCGGTGAGGGCTACTACGAGTGTCTGGAGTGCGGGGCCCGTGGCGACAGCGCGGGGGTGTGTGACGGCTGCGGTAGCGACGCACTCGTAAACATCGCGGTCCCGCGGGAGTGAGACGGGCCGTCGGCGTCCGCTGCCGGTCAGGTACGGGTTCGCCCCCGAGTCGTCACCGTCCGGCGTCGACGTCGGCGAGCCCGGTGTATCGCTCCAACAGCAGGACCAAGACCGCACCGACGACCGCGGCGGCCACGAACGTCGCAACCGCCGTCGGGGTCCAGACCCGCCCGAGTTCGACCAGTCGATCGGTCGTGCGGGCCACAGGCGCGCGGAGCGCCCCCACGATCAGCGCGACGAGGAACGCCAGCGTCGTTGCCCGGTCGCGTTCGAGCGCCCACCTGACGGCGTGAGCCACGGAGAACAGCCCGACGAACGCGCCGGCAACGAACGCCGCGACCACGGTTCCGTTGGTGGCCAGCGGATCGATCGGACCGCCGGTCGCGACCCCGAGCAGAGCGTCGACGAACGCCGACAGCGTGCCTGTCAGGTAGGCGTACTGACCGAGGATGATGAGGAACAGCGACCCCGAGATCCCCGGAAGGATCATGGCGCTGACTGCGATCGCTCCTGCGACGACGGTGACCGGGAGGCTTTGCCCCAGCGCCGCGGCGGCTTCCCCGGAGACCACGAACGCGAGCGTGAACCCCGCGGCGACGGCGGCGACGCGCCCCGGCGTGTCGAGGCTGACTTCCGAGAGCAGCACCCACGCCGAGGCCGCAATGAGGCCGAAGAAGAACCCGAACGTGACCACCGGTGCGGACTGGATGCCGACGTGGACGACCCGCGTGACGGTCACGATTGCGGTGAACACGCCGGCGACGAGCACGAGGAGGAACCCGGCGTCGATCGTCCGGAGGGCGTCGGCAGCGTCCGCCCGCCGGTCCGGGAAGACGCCGAGTGCGACCGCCGAGAGCCTGGCGGGCGAGACCGCGGTGATCGCGGCGATCAGCCGTTCGTAGATCCCGGTGATCAGGGCGATCGTCCCGCCGGAGACGCCGGGGACGGCGTCGGCAGCCCCCATAG
>Ga0102935_1000045_pt1 | contig 37594 bp, 35 predicted proteins | sample SalPonR2_A_D2_MG_FD_78508 | JGI IMG/M metagenome (GOLD analysis project Ga0102935, IMG submission 78508) | Salt pond soil microbial communities from South San Francisco under conditions of wetland restoration - Salt Pond MetaG R2_A_D2_MG | ecosystem: Environmental > Aquatic > Marine > Intertidal... | reverse complement strand
CGTATTGTACGACGCGTCTGGAACAAAGAGCACCTTCAGACCGTCCCCACTCGTGGGGGAGACACCGCTGGGGAGTTTGGACTACAACGGTGATGGGGTCCCGGATATCATCTATCTTGATAGCGACCAGCAGAGCCTTTACGCGCTGGATGTAACAACAGGTAAGACGTTCTTGGTCTCCGATAGCAACGGTGGACCACTTACCGGGACTACTGACAGCGGTGCTCGGTGACTTACTCACGGTGGCGACGGTCAACTGAGAGTCGCTGCCAACCGACCTAGCTGTGACTATCACAACACGATCAGGCCCGCTTACTCGACAGTAACCATCCTGCTCACCAGGTGGTTAGCATACGCTTTTTGATACGTATCACGAGCGTTAGTGTATGAGAGTCCTCGCCGCTATCGTAGCGTCCACCGCACGGGGGGCAGTCGGATGACGAACGACCTCGTGCTTCGGCTTGAGTATCTGTGTGGGAAGTACTGGAACGTTCTTGTTCCAGCACTGATACTGGTGGGCGCGGTCGCGTTCGCCGGTGCTGGGGTCAGCATCGCTTCGGAGCCGGAGCCCCAGTCGGTCGAGGTGAAGACGGATTCGATGGCCGCAAACACCACGCTGTCGACGGAAGCAACCGTAACTGGAAACACATCGTTGTACACGCAAGGCGAGGTACTCAGTGATATGCCGGTCTACTTCCGGTCTGCAACGCCCGAGGTCCGGCTGATAGCGGTCACGAAAACGCCCACCGACCGGAGCGTCACGGTCACGCAGCGGATCGTCCTCGATCTGTCGGCAACGCGAAACGGCGAGGTCTTCTGGCGAGACTCCCGAACTCTCGCCGTCGAGAATCACACCGTGACAGACGGGACGGCACGAACCGAAGTCACACTCGATGTCCAGAAGCTCGCTCGCGAGGAGTTAGCAGACGTGACTGCCGAAGCCGGCGATGTCGGCACTATCGAAGCACAGGTGTCGACCGTCGCCCTGTACGAAACCGACAGGTATAGTGGTCGAACAGCGGTCGAGACACCGTTGTCGATTACTGACCGCGTGTACGAACTGGAGACGCCACGACATGACAAACAGACGAACGTGACGACGACACAGCAGGTCGCCGCTGGAGGGAACACCGCAAGCGGCCCCCTCGGTCGGGTCTCACCGAACGAGATTGGGGCCGTTTTGGGTGGTTCCGTTGCGGTTGGCCTCGCCCTCTGCGTGTGGCTCATCAGAAAGCGTATCGATGATTTCGATGCGTTCCGTCGGCACTACGAGCGTGTACAGTACGTCGAGTGGATCTCTCAGGGGACCGTCCCGGCAACGGGGCAATACGTCCGTATCCCGGTCGACTCACTGCTTGACGCGGTGGATATTGCCATCGATTCCGAGAAACGAGTGATCCACGATACGGCGAAAGACATCTACGCGGTTGTCGATGGAAACGTGATATACGAGTACCGTGACGACGATGGCGGGCATACAGGCGAGTTCGGGTTCGGGTCGTTCAACCCGTCGCCGTCACCGTCGGCCCCCGAGTACGAGCACCGCGACGGCGACAAACGGAGTGCGGATGAGTTCGAATTCCTGTCGTCCGATCCGTCGTCGACCCCGCCACAGGCATCAGATCCGGATGCGGGACCGGTAGGGTTAGACGACGATTAGCATCGGGCGAGTGCTTGACTCGGGTCGCCGCTCGCTGGTTTGGCATCCGGTCTTGCTTGACCAACGCCCAGAGGTCGATGTCGGTCCGCTTCGCCGCGTGCGACAGTTCGGTAGAATGATGCCGATTGCGCCATCGAGTTCGTGGCGGAGTTCGGGGACCGCTGCTCGCACCGGTTCGTGGAACCCGGACTGCGGGAGCTGTGACGTGCCTCGGGGACGAGCCCCGAGGCTTCACCATCGGGGGTAAGTCGGTCGAGAATCGAGGAGTCTCGTGCTCCCGAAAATCGACGATTTTCGGACGACCCCGAGGCACTCGGCTTACCCCGCCTGTAGGTCCCGGCACGATCAGTCCGCGTTCGACTCGGCGGCCGCACCGTGCTTCGGATCCGACTCGCCCGAACCGGTTCCGGTCCCGTCGACGAACGCTGGTCGGAGGACCTGCCACGCGATCCGGGGCCGGAGGAGGCTGGTCGCGGAGCGTTCGAGCCGGAACACCCGGAAGAACGCCTCGGTCAACGCCCCGTTGTCGTGGGCGCGGCGGAGCAGCCTGGCGGCGTACCGGTTGAACAGGTCGGTGCCGAACGGTTTCGGGCCCGTGGTCCCCTCGAAGGTGAAGTCGTTGCCGACCGCGAGTTGCCACGCCTCGTCGACGACGTCGGCAGCCCGGTCGAAGAACCGCGGCCCGAGTCCCGCGATGCCGTCGGACAGCTCTTGATACAGCACCACGGCGTCCAACGCTGCGACCGACATCCCCTGACCGTAGATCGGGTTGAAGCTGGCGACCGCGTCGCCGGTCACGACCAGCCCGTCGGGGAAGCGCGAGAGGTCCTCGTAATGCCGCCGGACACTGGCGGGAAACGGATACCGCCTGATGTCGGCGGTCCACGCCCGCGCTCGGAGCTGCCGACCGATGTCCGCGACGGGGAGCGCACTCGCCCACTCCACGAAGGTCGCTCTGTCTGCGGGGGCGCGCTCCCCGTGGACGCCCTGCAGCACCACCTCCCAGCATCCATCCTCGACCGGGAGCATCGCGGCACCGCGCGGCCGGTGTGGCTCCGGCGCGACCAACACGCCGTAGGTGTCCTCGGGGGGGCGTTCGATACGGGCGGTGCTGTAGGTGACGTCGACCGACACCTCCTCGACAGTCGGCGTCGGGTAGCCAGTGCGTTCGAGCCACCGGGGCGTCCGGCTGCTCCGCCCGGTCGCGTCGACGACGAGGTCGGCGGCGAGCGACGTCTCCGCACCGGTCTCATCGCGGAACCGGACCCCCGTGACGCGGTCGCCGTCGTGGTCGTACGTGATGAAGTTGCACTGCCCCCGGAGCGTGACCCGCTCGAGATCCGTGACACGCCCGCGGACGACGTGCTCAAACAGCGGGCGGCTGGCGTAGAGCGCGGGGAGCGGCGTTTCGGTCTCGGCGACGAACCCGCCTTGGTCGTACCAGACCAGGTCGCTACCCATATCGAGTTGCAGCCCGCCGGCGTCCCGAACCTGGTCGCCGAACCCGGGAAAGAAGTCCTCGAGGGTGACCCGCCCGGCCTCAAGCATCGCGTGGGGGTGGCCGGTCTGCGGGGCACCGTCGCGGACGACCGGCTGCTCCGGGAACGCGTCCCGCTCTACCACGACGACCTCGGCGAACCACTCGTGAAGCGCGCGTGCGGCACACAGCCCCGCCATACTTCCCCCGAGGACGACCGCCGTCCCGCTGCGGTCGGCCGCGCCAGGGGCCGGTTCGTCGTTGTACCGATCGAGCTGGGAGAGTGTCATCTGACTCTCTCGTTCTGCCGACACGTAGGACAGTGATCCTATTACATCTTACGTGGAGCCGTTCGGTTCGATGCGGGCGATCTCTGGCCGGACGGGACCCGTCCGCCCACAACGAGGCGCCGGCGGGTCGGGGGCTCCGAGGCGCTCGTGTGACGGGCCCCTGTGCAGGTGGCGGGGAGATCGTCGAATCGCCGGCGCTCGGCTTGAGGAGGCGGCGTGACGCGCACTGTCGCTTCGTCGGTCGTCCCGTCGTCGTGGACGGCGATTCCGCCATTGCACGACAGCAGTCGGATCCAGAGGCGAGCGGGTCCGCGTCGGGCGCGCGTGTCCGTCACCACTAACCGAGTAGGATAACCAAACGAAGTATGGACGGGAGTTCGTCGGTCTCGGCTTCCGGGGTCGAATTCCGGACGATTCTCGATCGGATGGCCGACGCCGTGTTCGCGGTCGACACCGATTGGCACATCACCTACGCCAACGAGGCGGCGCGGGAAGTCTTGGAGTCGGCGATGTCCGAGGCGGTCCTCGGCGACGCCGAGACGATCGACGGACTCCACCTCTGGGAGTCGATCCCGGACGCGGTCGACACCACATTCTACGACCGGTATCACGAGGCGCTGACCGCCCAGGAGCCGGTGTCGTTCGAGGAGTACTACGACCCCCTCGACACCTGGTTCGACGTCCGCGTCTTCCCGTCGGACTCCGGGCTGTCGGTGTCGCTCCGGGACGTCACCGAGCAGCGCCGGCTGGAACGACAGCGCCGGGAGAGCCTCCAAGCCCTCCAGACGCTGTACGCGGTGTCGTCGGACCGGGACCGCACTTTCGAGACCAAAATGGAGTCGATCCTCCGACTGGGAACCCAGTATCTGAGCGTCGACAACGGGTTTCTCACACGGATCGAGCAGGGCACCCAGTACATCGAGACGTCGGTTGCGACCCACCCCGCGCTGACGGCCGGCGAGAGCTGTCCGCTGGACGAGGCCTACTGCAAGCGGACCATCGAACTCGATCGCCTCCTCACCGTCGTCGACGCGTCCGGGGATGGGTGGACGGACGATCCCGCCTACGACCGGTTCGGGCTCGGGACCTACCTCGGCGGGCGCGTCGAGATCGACGGCGAGCTGTACGGCACCCTGTGTTTCGCCGATACCGAGGATCGGGGTGAGGCGTTCACCGACACCCAACGCACGTTCGTGGAACTCCTCACCCGGTGGGCCAGCTACGAACTGGAGCGCCAGGAGGCGCGGGCACAGCTTCAGCGGGAGCGCGATCGGCTGGAGGAGTTCGCGAGCGTTGTTAGCCACGACCTCCGGAACCCGCTGCAGGCCGCTACGGGCCGGACGGACCTCCTCGCAGAGGAGGTCGAAAGCCAGCACCTCCCGCCGCTGGAGCGGGCGCTGTCGCGGATGGAGACGCTGATCGAGGACCTGTTGACGCTGGCGCGGGACGGCGTGCAGGTCGAAGCGCTGGCGGACGTCGACGTCGCGACGCTGGCCGCTGGAGCGTGGGAGACGACCGACACCGTAGGGGCAACGCTGCGGGTCGAGCCCGACCGATTGCAGATCCGGGCCGACGAGTCCCGGCTCCGCCAGTTGCTCGAGAACCTCTTCCGGAATGCTGTAGCGCACGGCGGTGACGACGTCACGGTCACGCTCGGCGGCCTCCCCGACCGCCGCGGGTTTTACGTGGCCGACGACGGCCCGGGGATCCCCGCCGACGAGCGATCTGAGGTGTTCGACGCGGGGTACACCACCTCCGGGTCGGGGACCGGATTCGGGCTGAGCATCGTGAGCGAGATCGCCGAGGCCCACGGGTGGGCGGTCTCGGTGACCGACGCCGAGAGTGGCGGCGCCCGCTTCGACGTCACCGGCGTCGAGTTCGCCGCAGAGTGAAGGCGCCGCGGTGGGAGACGGCGCTCACCGCTTCCCGAGCGCCCGCTCGAAGGTGCGTTGGGCGCGGTCGTACGCCGCGTTACGGTCGACGATCGGGTGGGAGTACTCCGGCGCGAGCCGCTCGCGTTCGGCGCGAGAGAGGTTCGGCCACTCCACGACCTTCCGCGCGGGGACATCCCGGAGTTCGGGCACGTACGCTTTGACGTAGTGGGCGCCGTCGTCGTACTTCGACATCTGGGCGACGGGGTCGAAGATCCGGACGTCCACGCTGTCGGTGCCGGTGGAGGCGATCCACTGCCAGTTGCCGTGGTTGCTGGCGGGGTCGTGGTCGATCAGCTGGCGGGTGAAGTACCGCGCACCCATCCGCCAGTCGATCAATAGGTGCTTGGTCAGGAACGACGCGACGTTCTGCCGCGGCCGGTTGTGGATGTATCCTTCCTCGTTCAGCTGGCGCATCCCGGCGTCGACCAGCGGGTAGCCAGTCTCCCCGCGTTTCCACGCCTCGAAGTGCTCGTCGTCGTTCTCCCACGCGATCGGGGTGGGAAAGTCCGTGTAGTTCTCCACGAGCAGCGTCGGATTGTGGTACAACAGGTGGTAGTTCTGCTCGCGCCACGACAGCTCGTAGCGGTATTTTCCGACGTTTCGGCGGGCGTTTCCGGAGGCGGCGTCGTACCGCTCGGTGGCGTCAGCCCACACCTCCCGGATTCCGATCATCCCCGCCGCGAGGTACGGCGAGAGTCGCGAGACCGCGCCGACGGGCCGCTCGACTGCGAGCCGCATGTCGTCGCGGGTGTCGTTGTACGTCTCGATGCCGGCACGGAGGAACCGATCGTACCGCTCGCGGGCGGCGCGGTGCCCCGCGTCGGGGATGTCGATGTCGGCGTCGACGTCGGGGATGGTGCCGTCGGTGTCGGCGGCGACCGACGCCAGCGCGTCGGCGTCGGGCGTCGCCGACGGCGGATGTTTGTGCGCCTCCTGCCAGTCGTCGTAGAACCGGCTGTGATTCGGGTACTCCGGGTCCAACCGCGCAGGATCGACGAGCACGAGATCCGTGGCCGACTCGGTGGGGACCGCGTCGTCGACCCGGCGCTGTCGGTTGCGGCGCGCCGGCCGGTAGTGGGTGTTGTAGTAGACCCGGTCGGCGTCGGTTGCGTCGACGAGCTCCGCGAGGACGTCGGCGGGCGCGCCCGAGCGGACCACGAGATCCGAGCCGAGTTCCCGATACTGCTCACGGAGGTCGCGTACGCCATCAAGCAGAAACGCCCGTTGTCGGGTGCCGATCTGTTTCAGGAGGTCCGGGTCGACGACGTACACCGGAAGCGTAACGTCGTCGGCCGCGGCGCGCGAAAGTCCCCTGTTGTCGGGGACCCGAAGGTCTCGCTGGTGCCAGAAGATGTTCATACCTGTTGGTTGGACCCGAGCGGGATGAGTGGTATGGCCGGCGGGATCGGCGCCCGGGGCACCGGCCGACCGCGACGCGCCCTCACTCGATGGCGCCTTCCTCACGGTCGGCGCCAAGGAGCCGCGGAAGCGCGGTGTTGGCGAACGTCAACCCGACGACGAGGATGATCGGCGCAAAGAAGATGCCGTAGAACCCCAGGACGACCGGCCCAATGGTGTACCCGAGCATCAGCAATCCGACGTGGGTCTCCTTCCCGGAGAGCAGCGGCCGGAGCACGACGTCCGGAATCGTGTCGACCAGCACGACCGCGACCACCAGGAACCCGGCGATCCACGCCAGGTTCACCGGATCGCCCCCGAGCAGGATCGGGAGGGCAGCAACAGCGGTGAGCGGCAGGTAGACGATCTTCATCCCGACGACCGGGATCAGGCTGGCGACGCCGGTGAGCGCGCCGGCAAGGGCGGGATAGGGAACCTCCGCTGGCGCGGGCGCCAACACGTTGTACGCGCTGAACACCGCGATGGCGATGAGCGAGATCGCGAGGACGTTCAGGAGGTTCCCGAACAGAACGGCTTCGAGTTCATCGTCGACGGCCTCGAGGTACTCCCTGATGAGGGCCTCGTCGTCGAACCGGACCAGCCACTCGTTGATCCGGTGGCCGTCGACCAGGAGGTAGTAGGTGACGATGAGGGTGATAAACAGGTTCAGGAAGAACTGCGAGACCAGGGAGGTCAGAAAGGTGGCGTGGTTCGACACGAACGCCACGAACGGATCGAGGTCACCCGACTGGTAGGCATCGTAGAACCCTTGCATCGAGAGCTCGGGAATGGAGGCGACGCCGCCGAACCACTCGACGTTTCGGGCGGCGACGTCGATCAGGGCGTACTGTTCGGCGAACTGCCCCGCCTCGACCGCCAGCAGCACTGTCGCGTAGCTCACGAGCAAGATTAGCGGGAGCGCCAGGGAGCCCACGGCGATGATCGCGCGGACGTTGGCGGGGAGCCGAAACTGGCGGAGCAGCCGGTGGTACCGCCGCGTCGAGTAGTACAGAAAGACCGCGATCGTCAGGGAGGCGATGAACTCGTAGGCCAAGACTGCGATGACGGCCGCAACCGAGAGTCCGAAAACGGCGACAGCGAACCGTTTCGCGTTCATACGTCCGAGCGCTCCCGACATCCTAATAATCGTTACTCTGTCGCGGTGGACACGCCGGCGGCGTCCGACGCCGATTGGCGGGCTACGGTCGGCACCGATGCCCGGAGCGCTCAGCCGCGAGCGAGTCGGACCGAAGACCGAAGCCGCTGGGTGTCGTACCCACCGTCTGCGATGGACGTCACCGACTCCCCGGGCGCCGACCCGCCGACCCCGGCGTACGCCGACGCCGACGCGATCCTCGGCGAGGACGGAACCTACCGCTACCGGCTGTCGCGGACGTGGGCACCGGGACCGACCGCGGCGTTCGTGCTGCTCAACCCCAGTACCGCCGACGCGACGACCGACGACCGGACTCTCACGCGGTGCGTGCGGTACGCCGCCGGGATGGGGTTCGGGCGGCTGATCCTCGTGAACCTCTTTGCGCTGCGGAGTTCCGACCCGGCCGACCTCGACGCCCACCCCGCACCAGTGGGCCCCGAGAACGACGCCCACATCGCGGCCGCGGCGCAGGCAGCCGACAGGGTGCTCGTCGGATGGGGTAACGCCGGCACCAAGCGGGGACGAGCACGCGACGTCGCGGGGCGTCTCGACGCGGACCTGTACGCGATCGGCACGACGAACGCGGGGCATCCACGGCACCCGAGCCGGACCCCCTACGACACGGCGGTCGAACGGTTCAGTTACGAGGACGAGGAGTGACCGCCGTCGGGAGTCGGTCGGTACGCGAAGCGGTGGAACGCGACCCCGCAGGCCTCACACGCCACCCCGTGCGGCGGTTCGCCGTCGGGGTCTCCGAGGCTGTGGCCACAGCAGTCGTCGAGACGTCCCTCGACGAGGGCGTCGCCGCAGGCGGGGCAGGTGTCGAGAAACGCACACAGCGCGTCGGCGGCGACCGCGCGGAACGCCGGGGAGAGGTCGGTGTCGCGGAGGGCCGCGGCCGCGGCGACCTCGGCAATCGCGACCGGGCGGTGGAGCCAGCTCGTCGAGCCGTCGGTCCCGGTGACGACCAGGAACGTCTCCGAACCGGGGCGTTCGACCCGCGCCGACGCGGCCGCCGGGCTCGCGTCGCGAGCGGTCGCCGCGAGCCGGTCGTCGGAGCCCGCCGCGAGGTCGTCCATTCGCTCGCGCCAGGCCGTCTCGAACCCCGCGCTGATCCCCAGGCGGTCGCCGTCGGCGGCAACGACCCCGGCGTCGGCGAGCGACCCGATGACCGCTTCCGGGTTCGCGTCGTCGGCGTCCAGATCCGCGAGCGCGTCGGAGTCGGCGGGCGCGCCGTGGTCGAAGAAGTCACCCGGGAGCGGGTCGACCAGCGCGGGCGCAAAGCGCGGGGTGAACGGGAGCAGATAGCCCCGGAGCCAGATCCCCGTCGTCCCGAGGGCGCCGACAGCGGTGGCGGCGAGCGGACTGCGAAGCGCCACGAGGGCGACCACCACCAGCAGAACGGCGGCGTTCACCAACGTACAGGCGCGGCACCGGTTCGCCCCGGTGTACTCGGGGCGGCGGAGTCGCCGGAGCGGAATCACACCGTAAGGGACGGGACGGAGCCACCTGAGGCTATCGAGATCCGTCGGGACAGTCCGGTCGCGCGGCGTCCACACCGTCGAGAGGGCTGGCACAGGTCACAGTGTGGAGGGTACTGTTTAGTTAAGACTGGATCCGCTGTGATAGTGGCTGAGAAGACCTCGAAAGCCCCTGCGCTCTCGACTCGATGGGCTCGCTGCGATCCTCGTCGTTCGCTGCGCTCACTCCTGTGGTTCTTGTCTCGCCCGTCTTCGTCGAGAGCGCAGCCCCTTCCAGTCCCGCCCGTGGCGGTTGTTCGACCAGCATTCGCTTAACTAAACACGACCGTGTGGAGGATGGAAAGGGTTAAGTTAAGAATTATTAAATATATAACTATGCGTAAAGTGGATCGGCGGAAGTTCGTCAGCGGCATCGGCGCAGCGACCCTCGCAGGCATCGCCGGGTGTAGCGGCGGTGGCGGCGGGAGCGGCGACGGTGACTCCGGCGGCGACAGCGACGGTGACTCCGGCGGCGACAGCGACGGTGACTCCGGCGGCGACACGGAGACCGAGGCGGGAAGCGACATGCCCGCTCACACCGACCCGTCGACGTATCCCGACTTCGACCCGGCGGATCCCGAGTTCCCGCAACTGACCAGCACGCTGCTAGACGCGGGCTTCGAGACCGGGTCGCTGAACGACCTCGAACGGCTCCAGGAGAACCCCCGCGACGAGCCGCGGTACGGCCAGCCCGTCGCTGAGACGCCCGACGACGAGAGCGAGTGGCTGGATCCCGACACGCTGGAGTTCTCGCTGACGCCGACTGAGGACCCGACAGTGTACGAGGAGACCCTGCGGCCGCTGCTCGACAACATCGCCGAAGAGACCGGTAAGGAGGTCAACTACGCGTCGCTCGACTCCTACGCCGCACAGGTCGAGGCGATGCGTTCCGAGCGCCTCCACCTTGCCGGCTTTTCGACGGGTGCGGTCCCGTACGCGGTCAACATCGCCGATGCAGTTCCGTTCTCGGTCCAGATCGACGGGTCCGGTGAAAACGGGTCGTTCGGTTACCGGCTCTGGCTGATCACGCAGGTCGACAACCCCGATATCGGCTCGCTCGAGGATCTCGCGGGCGACCCGATGGAGAACGTCGCCCACGCCGACCCGTCGTCGAACTCCGGGAACCTCGCGCCGCGGGCGCTGTTCGAGAATCAAGGCGTCGTCCCCGAGGAAGACTACGAGGTGAGCTACTCCGGTGGCCACCAGCAGAGTTCCCTTGGCGTCGCCAACGACGACTACGAGGCTGCGCCGGTCTGTTCGACGTGTTACGCCCGCGTCGTCAACGACGGGCAAATCGATCCCACGCAGGTCAAGGCGGTGTACGCGTCCGACCCGTTCCCGACGACGGCGTTCTCATACGTCAGTACGCTTCATCCGGACATCCAAGAGGGCGTCCGCGCGGCGTTCCTCGACTACGACTACCAGGACACCACCATCGCCGAGGAGTTCGAGGGCCGCGGCACCTGGATCGAGATCGACTACGCGACGGTCTGGGACATCATCCTCCAGATTCAAGAGTCGCTCGAGGTCGAGTACCAGACCGGTAACCTCGAAGGGTAACGACCTAGCGCCCGTTTTTTATAGACCACTCGTTTCATAATTCAACCATGCTCTCAGTAACAGACCTACAAAAGACCTACCCGTCGGGTGACGAGGCGCTGAAGGGTGTCTCACTGGACGTGACGGGCAACGAGACCGTCTCTATGATCGGTCCAAGCGGAGCCGGCAAGAGTACGTTCATCCGGTGTGTCAACCGGCTCACCGAACCGACCGGCGGCAGCGTCGAACTCGACGGCCTCGAAATCACCGGCCTCTCGGGGAAAGCGCTCCGGAAGGCCCGCCGCGACATGGGGATGATCTTCCAAGAGTACAACCTCATCGAGCGGTTGACAGTCATGGAGAACGTCCTGTCGGGGCGACTCGGGTACGTCAGCACCTGGGACGCGTTCCGCCGAAAGTTCGCCGGCGACGACATCGCGCGGGCGTACGAAGTGCTAGATCGCGTCGGGCTCGGCGGCCACGAGAACAACCGGGCCGACGAACTCTCCGGCGGCCAGCGCCAGCGAGTCGGGATCGCACGCGCCGTTCTTCAGCGGCCGAAGATCCTGTTGGTCGACGAGCCGACCAGCAGCCTGGATCCCGAGACCTCCCGTGCAGTTATGGACCTCCTCACCGAAATCGCAGCAGAGGACGACATTCCGGTGTTGATCAACATCCACGAGGTCGACCTCGCAGTGGAGTACGCCGACCGGGTGGTCGGGCTCCGCGACGGCCAGAAGGTCTTCGAGGGCGATCCGGAGGATCTCGACGAGACCGCGAAAGGACAGATCTACCGCGGTGAAGAGATCCCCGAGGGCGCTGGCCCGGCCGGGAAGGTCGCCGCGGAGGCCAGCACCGTGGGCGAAACGGCCGCCGGCGAGGGCGACCTCAGAAGCACCTGAGATGGCGACCGAACAACAACCCCGTCGGGAGTGGTCGCGGCCCACTGCGTTCTACAACCACTACGTGAAATGGGCTGTGTACCTCGCCATCACGGTGTTCCTGCTGTGGAGCGCGTGGAACATGCGAATCGCTCCCGACCGGATCCTCGCCGGGTGGGACGCCGCCGTCGGGTTGGTTCAGGGGATGGTTCCGCCGGAGATCACCACCCAGTTCAAAAACGAACTCCTGATAGAGGGGCTGATCGAGAGCGTGGCAATGTCGGTGATCGCGACGATCATCGGCGTGATCCTGTCGATCCCGGTGGCGTTTATGGCCGCCGAGAACATCGCACCGAAACCCGTCTACTGGACCGGTCGGGGTATCATCACCGGCTCCCGGGCGCTCCACGAACTCATCATCGCGATCATCGCGGTCAAGGCGGTCGGGATCGGCGCGCTCGCCGGCGTAATCGCGCTGTCGTACAAGACCGTCGGCTTCTTCGCGAAACTCCTGGCCGAGGAGATCGAAGACATCGACACCGGCCAGATGGAGGCCGTCGAGGCCACCGGCGCGAGCCGGATCCAGACGCTCCTGTTCGGCGTCGTCCCGCAGGTGATGCCGCGGATCGTCGGGCTGACCATCTACCGGTGGGACATCAACATTCGGCACAGCACCATCGTGGGGATCGTCGGGGCTGGCGGGATCGGCGCGACGCTCCTGAACTCCTTCGACCAGTACGATTACGACTTCTTCCTCACGATCATTCTGGCGATCATCGCCATCGTCATGGTGGGTGAACTCATCAGTACCTACGTCAGGGGGCGGATCCAGTGACCGACTACCAGACTTGGCAGCGACGAACCCCTCGACAGCGGATCGGGCGGTACGCCCTGATCCTGATCGGGATCGTCGCCGCCGCGGTCTCCTGGCAACTGTTACAGATCAACTACAGCTACCTCAGCACAGCACCCGTCGAGTTCATGGACTTGGTCAACCGGATGTACCCCCCCAATGTGGGGTACACCGGGCAGGTCATTTCGCCGCTGATCGAGACGGTCCACATCGCGATCCTGGGGACGGCACTCGCGATCCTTATGTCGATCCCGGTGTCGCTGCTCGGCGCGGAGAACACCACCCCGAACAGGTACACCTTCCTCCTCGGGAAGTTCATCATCTCGGCGTCGCGGTCGGTGAACGTCATCATCTGGGCGCTGGTGTTCGTGATCGTGTTCGGGTCCGGTGCGCTGGCTGGGACCCTCGCTATCGCGGTCCGGTCGATCGGGTTCTGCTCGAAGCTGATCGCAGAATCCATAGAGGAGATCGATCCCGGCCAGGTCGAAGCGATCACTGCGACAGGTGCAAACTCGATGGAGGCCGCAATCTACGGCATCGTCCCACAGATCAAACCCGCCTTCATCGGCGTCGCCACCTACCGGTGGGACATCAACGTCCGCGCGTCGACGATCATCGGGTTCGTCGGGGCCGGCGGGATCGGCGTCGAACTCAACACGTCAATCAACTTTTTCGCGTGGGGACAGGTGCTCACGATCCTGATCGCGATCCTCGGGATCGTGATCATCAGCGAGGTCGTGTCGGCGTACCTCCGGCGGAAGGTGCGTTGAGACGGGACACCCCGACAGTCCGGACCCGTTATGCGTCCGTCCGAAGCCGTCGTAACACTCGGTATCCGGGTCGGCGATATGCTACGTGAGTTGTCAGGGTGTGGATCACCGAGTCACGACCGGTGCGTTTCGGGAATGCGAACTGACGGCGTATTCGGGTTCCAACGGTCGCCGCGCGTGAAGTGGCGGAACACGCGCCGAAGAGCGTCTGACGGTCGGATCTGCGCGGGGCAGAGGTTCAGGGCGGGCGGCGGTCGTTTCGTACAATCGAACGGACGGCGACGCGACCGGCAGCAGAACCAGACCTGCCGGAACGACGCCCGTACAGACGAACGAGACCGACGAGAAATCGTAGTATACGACCCAAAGGTGGTTCGAATTGTCGAACCGTGGCTGCCGACCGTGATCTGTCGAATGAAAAGTAAATAATATTAGCAATTCAGTTTCGTCAGACCGGTACAGACCGTCAAGCGTCCCGCAGTATATATTATTATTATTATTCATTGCGGTCGGAATTCAACGCGTACACCGTCGGATATGCGACGTTCCGGCGTATACTCCGAGAGAACCAGTCACGTATGGTCGTGCCCGGAGCGGTACTGTGGGATATATATAGAAAAGTCCAAAGTATTATATGGGGCAGCGATAACACGCTTAAAGTGAGAATGAACTCAGCAAAGTCACGGCGCAGATTCCTCAAGGGAGCCGGTGCGGCGACTGTCGCAGGACTCGCTGGCTGTTCGGGACAGGGTGGCGACGGTGGCTCCGGCGACGACGGTGGCTCCGGCGACGACGGTGGCTCCGGCGACGACGGAACCACGATGGGATCCGGGGGCGGCAGCGACGTCACGATCAAGTTCTGGCACGCAATGGGCGGCGACCTCGCCCAGCGGATCGACGACATCGTGAACAGTTTCGAGGAGCAAAGCGACGGGATCACCGTCGAGACCACCTCCCGGAACAGCTACCGGGACAACCTCAACGCCACGACGTCGGCGGTCAGCTCCGGCAGCCCGCCGGCGCTCTCGCAGATCTTCGAGATCGGGACCCAGCTGGGCGTCGACAGCCAGGCGTTCGTTCCCGTCGAGGACATCATCCCCAGCGGCCAGATCGACTTCGACAGCTTCCTCGATCCGGTGCTGGACTTCTACCGGATCGACGGGAAGCTGAACTCGATGCCGTTCAACTCGAGTAACGCGATCATGATGTACAACCGGGACGCCTTCGAGGAGGCGGGGCTCGACCCCGACTCCCCGCCGACGAGCTACCAGGGCGTCACCGAGGCCGCCAACACGCTCACGAGCCAGGGTGTCGTCGAGCAGGGGATGACGTTCCCCAACCACTCGTGGTTCGTCGAGTCCTGGTTCGCACAGCAGAACACCACCCTCGTCAACAACGACAACGGTCGGGCCGGCCGCGCAACGGAGTCGAACCTCGACTCCGACGCCGCACAGAACATCTTCGAGTGGTGGGTCGACCTCTACGAGCAAGACCAGTACCTGAACCCCGGCATCGAGGCGTGGGGCGAAGCCCAGCAGGCGTTCCTCACCCAGCAGACCGGGATGATCATCTACTCGACGTCGAGTATCGCCCCGATGAAGCAGGGCGCCGCCGACAACGGCTTCGAGCTCGACACCGCGTACCTGCCCGCCCCCGGCGGCGATCGCACCGGGATCCCAATCGGCGGGGCGTCGCTGTGGGTCCCACAAGGGCTGTCGGACGCTCAGCAGCAGGCGGCCGGCGAGCTCCTGGTGTACATCACGCAGCCGGAGCAACAGGCGTCGTGGCATCGCGGAACGGGGTATTTCCCGGTCCACGAGGGAGCCATCAGCCAACTCGAAGAGGACGGCTTCTACGAGGAGAACCCCTCGTTCCGGACGGCAATCGACCAGCTCAACGAAACCGAGAGCACCCCTGCGACGAGCGGCGCCCTGATGGGTCCGTTCCCGGAGGTCCGAACCATCATCGAAGAGGGCTACATCGAGATGATCCAAAACGAAGGGACTGACGTCGCGAGCGCGCTCTCGGAGGTCAAAAGCGACGTCGACAGCGCGATCCAGAGCTACAACGACCGGGTCTCATAAGACTGCGACCCATCATCGAGAACTGAGAGGTCACACCGCTTTCATCGACATACATGCCGGAATTCACCAAACCGTTCGACTCGAAGTGGCAGGCGCTGGTGTTGTTACTGCCGACGTTCGTCGTCCTGATCGCGTTCCTCTACTACCCCGGACTGGAGACCTTCCGATTGAGCCTCCAGCAGACGATCCTGCTGGGCTCCCGGAAGACGTTCGTGGGGCTCGAAAACTACCGGACGCTCGCGACCTCCGCGGCGTATCACAAGAGCTTCGCCATCTCGGTCGGGTTCGCCGCGGTGGTCGTCGTTGGGACGCTTGCACTGTCGCTGTTCGTCTCGTATCTGCTCTTCCAGGTCGACGTGGGGTCGTCGACGTATCTGATCGCCGCGATCTGGCCGTACGCGCTGCCGACCGCGGTCGCGGCGTCGGTGCTCCTGTTCCTGCTGCACCCCTCGCTTGGGATCATCACCCACTATTTGGAACTGCTCACCGGGATGTCGTTGGACTGGTTCACGAACGGGCCACAGGCGTTCGTCATCGTCGCCGTCGTCGCCATCTGGAAACAGCTGGGGTACAACATCATCTTCATGGTCGCCGCGCTGAACAACATCCCCGGCACCCTGACCGAGTCGGCACAGCTCGACGGGGTCGGGCACCTCAAGATGCTCTACAAGGTGTACGTGCCGCTCATGTCGCCCACGCTGGTGTTTCTCGTGATTATGGACACCATCTACGCGTTCTTCGCGACGTTCCCCTTGGTCGACCTGATGACGAGCGGCGGCCCGAACGGCGCGACGAACCTATTGATCTTCAAGCTCTACCGCGACGCTTTCGAGTTCAGCAACCTCGGGTTGGCGTCGGCGGAATCTGTCGTGCTGTTCGCAATCGTCGCAATACTCATGTACGTCCAGTTACGAATCTCGGAGACACACGCCCACTACGGAGGATAGTATGACAGGACACGTTCACACGCCGGCCGGGAGGGAGGCGTAGATGGCGACGCGAACGAACCCCGATTCCGCGCTGGCACAGCTGCTCCCGGACGGCGTCGACACCGAGCGGGTGCTCATCCACGGCGGATTGATCGCCTCGATCCTCCTGATGGGGCTACCGCTGATCCTGGCGTTGATTATGAGCACGCAGAACACCACCGAGGTGTATCAGGTGACGAATGTCGGGATCGGCAGCCAGGGGCTGTCGAACTACGAGACCGCCTTAGGCCAGTTCAACTTCGGCCAGTACATCATCAACTCGATCGTCATGTCGGCGATCATCGTGGTCGGGAAGGTGATCCTGTCGCTGTTCGCCGCGCTGGCACTGGTCTACTACCGGCTGCCGTACGAGCGGGCGATCTTCATGTTCATCCTGCTCACGCTTCTGCTCCCGGTCCCAGTCCGCATCGTGCCGCTGTTCGACCTGATGGCGCGGCTCGGCTGGGGCAACACGATAATGGCGATCACGGGGCCGTACATCGCGAGTGCGACCGCGGTGTTCCTGTTCAGACAGCACTTCATGTCGATCCCCGCCTCGCTCGTCGAAAACGCGCACCTCGACGGAGTTGGGCCGCTCACCTTCCTGTGGCAGGTACTGATCCCGATGTCGAAAGGGATGATCGCGGGCGTGTCCGTGATCACGTTCATCTACTCGTGGAACCAGTATCTCTGGCCGCTGATCATCATGAGCGACCAGAGCAAACAGGTCGTTCAGGTCGGGCTGCGGTTCCTCCAGGCGGCCTCCCAGTCGGGGCTCACCCAGTGGGGGCTGATTATGGCGGGCGCCATCATCGCCCTGCTGCCGCCGCTCGCGGTGCTCATCGTTATGCACCGGCCGCTGCTCGAGACGCTTGCGATCCAACAGAAGTGATTCCAGATGTCAGACATATCTATTGACGGGCTCACAAAGGAGTTCGACGACGTAACGGCAGTCGACGGCATCGACCTCGACATCGAGACCGGGGAGTTCCTCGTCCTCGTCGGGCCCTCGGGGTGCGGAAAGTCGACCACGCTCCGTATGATTGCGGGACTGGAGTCGATCACCAGCGGCGAGCTCCGGATCGGCGGCCGGCGGGTCAACGACCTGCCGCCGAAGGAGCGGAGCATCGCGATGGTGTTCCAGAACTACGCGCTGTACCCGCACATGACCGGCGCGGAGAACATGAAGTTCGGTATGAAGTCGGTCTCCGAGTACACCGATGAAGAGATCGACGAGCGCGTCCGGGAGGCCGCGGAGATCCTCGACATCCCGGAACTGCTCGAACGCCGTCCGCGGGAGCTCTCGGGCGGGGAACGACAGCGGGTGGCGATCGGCCGCGCGCTGGTTCGGGAGCCCGAAGTGTTCCTGCTCGACGAGCCGCTCAGCAATCTCGACGCGAAGCTCCGGGTCCAGATGCGCGCGGAACTCCTCCAGCTTCACCAGGAACTCGACGCCACCACTCTGTACGTGACTCACGACCAGACCGAGGCGATGACGCTCGGCGACCGGGTGGCGGTGCTGAACGACGGCCACATCGAGCAGGTCGATCCGCCGCAGGTGCTCTACGACTACCCCGGGACTAGATTCGTCGCGGAGTTCATCGGCAGTCCAGCTATGAACATCGTCCCGATCGACCTCGAGTACGAGGGCGACACGGTTCGAGCCGTCCACGAGGCGTTCGAGTTGTCGCTGCCGAACGGCGAGCGGTTCACCCACCGGCCGGCGTCGGCGGCCTTCGGCGTGCGTCCGGAGGACGTGTCCTTAGCGGTGAACGCTCCGGCGGACGCACAGACGTTCGAGGCCGAGGTGTCGGTCACCGAGCCGCTGGGTGAGTCGCTCCTGATCCACTGTTACGTCGGAAGCGACGAGCTACACGTCAAAGCTGAGGCCCGGAGCGCGATCGCCCCCGGGGACACCCTGGAGCTGGCGGTCGACGAGAAGCGGCTCCACGTCTTCGACGACGCGGGTGAGGCGATCTACCACTCCTCGAAGCGGGAGGACGCCGCGTCCGACACCGTCTACACGACTCCGGAACCGTGACGTCGGGACCGGCGCCCGGCGCGGCCGGCGGCGTGCGGCCGATCGCACACCGCGGCTGTCTCACGCAGTACCCCGAAAACACGCTTTCGGCGTTCCGGGGCTGTGCCCCGAGCGTCGATCTGATCGAGACCGACGTCCAGCGGTGTGGGTCCGGCGAGTTGGTGATCTTCCACGACGACACCCTCGATCGGGTGACCGACGCCACCGGCGAGGTGGCGTCGACGCCGATGGACGTACTGGAGGCGGTCTCGGTGCTCGACAGCGGGGAGTCGGTCCCGCAGTTGACCGAGGTGTTCGAGGCCGTCCCCGAGGACGTGGGGTTGAACCTCGAACTCAAAAGTCGGGACGTGGCGGCCGAGACGGTGGCAGTGGCCGCCGAGTACGACCACGAGGTGATCGTCTCGTCATTCTATCCGAGCGACGTTGCCGCGGCCCGAGACGCCGGTGCGGAGACGGTTGCCCACCTGTTCTACGCCGAAGACCCCGCCGACTTCGACGTGGATGCGGCGCTCGACTCCGCGGCCGACCTCGACTGTGAGTACGTTCACCCGGACGTCGGGCTCTGTCTCGAGACCCGGATGGTCGAGGCGGCCCGCGCCCGTGGATTCGGAGTCAACGCTTGGACCGCCGAGACCGAATCGGAGATCCTCGCCCTCCGCGACCGGGGCGTCGACGGCGCGGTCATCAACGACTGCCGGTTCGCGGCGACGTGTCGCTCGGGGCGGCGGCTACAGGAACTGGACCACGAGGACGCCGGCGAGCCCTAAGACTGAGAGGACCGCCGATCGGATCGTGACCGGAACGAGCAGGTTCCGATTGATGCCGGCGGCGAGCCAGATCTTGACGATGATGCTCGCGAGCGTGCCGGCCAGCACGCCCTGGGCGGCGGTCGCCGCGGGGATCTGACCGGTGCTGGTGAGCGAGACCGCAGTCGCGGTGGTCGTGCCGCTTGAGAGCAGCCCGCTGAGGAAGCTGGTGACCAGAAAGCCCGCGGTTCCGAACATCTCCTGAGCGGCGGCAGTGAGCACGAGCACCGCAAGGAACAGCGCCCCGAAGGTCAGCGCGTTCTTGCTGCTGAACGGCGAGTCGAGGTCGAGGTCGATGTCGCCGCCCCAGTTACGCTCGTAGATCGTCATCCCCACGCCACCGACTGCGATGAGCCCCAGCGGAAGCCCCACGCTCAGCGCCGACGCCGGGACGAACGCGACCACGATCACGAGGTTCCGGACCGCCATCGCGGCGTCGGCTACGAGCACCGTTGCCACCGCAAGCGTCAGGATGCCGTCGTTGATCTTCGCTCGGTTGGCGATCTCACCGATGACCGCGGTGGAGTTGACGAGCCCGCCGAAGAAACCGGTGATGAGCATCCCGCGGCCGCCGTACCGCTGCATGATCGCGTAGTTGGCGAACCCGATCCCGCTGACCGCGATCACCAGCGTCCAGATGAGCTGCGGGTCGATCGCGTCCCACGGGCCGAACGTCCCGGAGGGGAGAAGCGGGTAGACCACGAAGGCGATGATGGCGAACTCCGCGGCGCCGCGGACCTCGCTGTGGGACAACTGGTGGGCGAACTGGTGAAGCTCCCGCCGGAGTACGAGGAGGAACGACGACGTGATCGCGATCACGACCCCGACGAGCACGAAGTCCATCCCGACGAGGATGCCGACGACGTACGCGACCAGCAGTGAGGTCGAGGTGGTCAGCGCCAGCCCGTAGTCGTCGGTGTCTGCGTCCGCCTCACCGGCGTCGTCTCTCACGCTACGGGCGTCGTACACCAGCCCACGGGCGCCGAGCAACAGTCCCTGGCCGAGCACCAGGAGGCCACCGAGTGCCAGTAGGACCGCCTCGCCCAGGGTGGCGGCCGCGACGCCGACCAGGCTGGTGAGCGTGAACGTCCGGATCCCCGCGGCCTTGTTCGACCACTCCCGCTCTAATCCGAGAAGCATACCCAGCGCTCCCGCGATAAAGAGGTTGAACACGTCCGCGTCGACCGGAACGACCTCGGGGCCGATCTGAATCATCGTTCGAGGCCGGTCGGCATCGCTCGGTAGGTCGGGCTCATATGGATATGTACCAATATTTCTGCTATGTACACTATATAGACGCTTGGATATATTACTTGTGTGCAGTCGTCCACGTCCCACGGGTCGGCCGGTGACGTCGGGCGTCGCCGTTCACGCGGTGCCGGCGGCCGAGAGAACCGCTGTGAGTCGTGGCCGGCGGGTTTTTGCCCGCGCCGACCCCACCACGGGTATGCGCGCAGCAGTCTACCACGGCCCGCGTGACGTCCGGGTCGAAGACGTCCCCGAACCGGAACTCGACGCCCCTACTGACGCCCTCGTCCGCGTGACCCACGCCGCGGTCTGCGGGTCGGATCTGTGGTTCTACCGCGGCGACAGCGACCGCGACGTCCCGTCGACCGTCGGCCACGAGCCGATGGGAATCGTTGAGGCGGTCGGCGACGACGTCCGATCGGTCGACCCCGGCGACCGGGTGTTTGCGCCGTTCAAGATCTCGTGTGGGTCGTGTGAGTTCTGTCGCAAGGGCCTCCACACCTCGTGTGTCGACGGCGACGGGTGGGGCGGCGACAACGGCGGCGCCCAAGGCGAGATGATCAGGTGTCCCCACGCCGACGGCACCCTGGTCCGCGTGCCGGACCGCCACGCCGACGACGAGGACGTTCTCCGGTCGCTCCTGCCGTTGACCGACGTTATGGGGACCGGCCACCACGCCGCCGTGAGCGCGGGCGTCGGCGCCGGCGACACCTGCGTCGTGATCGGCGACGGCGCGGTCGGGTTGTGTGGCGTCGCAGCGGCCCGACGGCTCGGCGCCGAACGGATCGTCGCGGTCGGCCACCACGCGGACCGACTCGATGTCGCACGGGAGTTCGGCGCGAGCGAGACGGTCGCAGAGCGCGGCGACGCCGCGGTCGAACGGATTCTGGAACTGACCCACGGCGGCGCGGCCCACGTGCTGGAATGCGTCGGTGCGGCGTCGTCTATGGAACTCGCAGTCGAGGTGTGCCGGCCGGGCGGTACGGTCGGCTACGTGGGCGTCCCCCACGGCCTCGACCTGCTCTCGTTCTTTCCCGACAACATCACGCTCCGCGGGGGGATCGCGCCGGTCCGGGCGTACGCCGAGGAGTTGCTGGCGGACGTTCTCCAGGGGACTCTCGACCCCGCACCGGTGTTCACGAAGACGGTCGACTTGGAGAACGTCGCCGAGGGCTACCGCGCGATGGACGAGCGCGAGGCGATCAAGGTGCTCGTGGAGGTGTGACCCGTTCGACGCGGCTCAGTTGACGCCGCCGACGCCCGACGCCGCGTCCGGCAGGTCGTACGGCTCCGCGTCGAGACCCAGGTCGTCCAAGGCGGCCGCAAGGTGGTCGTCCTTCGCGTAGTCGGCACCGTCTGCGACCCGGAGTTCTTGGGCCTTCGCAAGTACCTCGCCGCGGCGGTCGTCGGGGATGTCGTACTTGTCGGTTGAGAGTTCGATCACCAGCCCGTTGTTGTCCTGAGTGTAGAGCGAAAAGAAGATGCCGCGATCGAAGACGTTGTAGTTGCGGCCGTCGTCGTCGAGCGCCGCGGCGACGTCCTCGAAGTCCTCGGGCGCGACGCTGAAACAGAGGTGATGCACCGATCCGGTGCCGCCCCGCTGGGGCCCGCGGTTCGACTGCCGGTCGCCGACGAACACCGTGAGGATGCGGCCGTCGCCGGTGTCGAAAAAGAGGTGGGTCTGTGAGGGGTCGTCGAGGTTCGGCTGCCGCAGTACCAGCGGCATCCCCAGCAGATCGCGGTAAAACGCGAGGGTGTCCGCCTCGTTGCTCCCCCAGATGGTGATGTGATCGGTGCCGGTGGTCCGGATCGGGCTGTCGGGTCGCTCCGCGGTGACAGGTGTCTCCTGACTCATACGTAGCGTAGGGGCGCCACCGGGTTAAGTATCGGAGTGACACCGGCGTCACCGGGTCCGAGGCCGCCGGGCACGACTCTTTTGAGACTGGTGTGCAAGCGTCGGGTATGGACGTCGACTTGGGGCTTGACGGCGACGTGGATCTCACCGAGACTCAGGCTACGACGTTCGCGCCCGACGTCAGGGTGAACGCAGTCGCCCCGGGCCCCCACGAGACCGAGGACATAGAGGAGTTTCTCACCCGCCGTGTCAACGCCGGCGAGTTCGCCGACCTCACGTCGGCCTGGGCGGCCGTGCTCGCGGACTGCCCTTACGAGTCGCCGGGGGATCCCCTCGAGTTGGGGAAGCTTGTCACCGTCTTGTCCAGTCGGCACGTGGGGTTCGTCAACGGCGCGACCGTTCCGGTCGACGGCGGAGGCGGGCGCTGAGAGCGACCGCCGCTTTCGCTGCGTCGCTGGCAAAACCCGGCCGAGACCGGCGGCGTCGACCCCTCGTCCGCGGGGGGCATCACCGCTTCAAGCAGTCTTTGACGCGGCCGATGGCGGCGGGAAAGTGGTCTGTACCGGCCGATCTCGGGGAGGTGGCCTCGGTCGAACGCCACCGGCGCATCCGTTGGATCGGTGGTGCGTTCGAGCAGTCAGCGAGGGAGTGAGTGGCTGTTAGCACACACATAATTATGGACCAGAACGGACGTGACGTTCAGTATATGACGAGCGAAGAGGACAAACCAGAGCACGTCTTGCTCCGTCCGGGAATAGACCGGATCTTCGAGAGTATGTCCACCCGCCACCGCCGTTTGGTTTTGGTGCTGTTAGAACAAGGGTCGCTCGACACGATGACCGATCTACTGAGGCAAGGGGATACGGAAGCGGACAACCTAGAGATCACCCTCACGCACAGCCATCTGCCGAAGCTAGCGGACGTGGGATACATCGAGTGGGATCAGGACACCGGTGAGATCTCCGAGGGCCCGCGCTTCGACGAAATCGAACCGCTGCTCGAACTTATCCAGAACCACGCCGACGAACTGCCTCCCGGCTGGCCGTGACCCACCCGCGTGCGGAGACCGGGTGGACGCCCACCGCTGAGCACGCCGACGAACGGTGCAGTCGGAGGACTGACACCGTGTCGATCGGTGATTCGTTGCGGTAATCCGTCCGAGGCGAGGGTGATCCGCCTGCGACGCCTCCGAGACACCCGTCACGCGCCGAGAACCGACGGTGTCAGTACCGCGAGGGGAGGTACGCGAAGCCGATCATGAACACCGCGGTGAGAAGCGACACGATGCTCACTCCCCACAGGCCGTTCTCGTACGTCTGGAACTGGTCGATCTCGGCGGTCTGCTGCTGGTAGCTGCTGTGATCGGTGATGAGTTGGATCGTGGAGCCGTCCGGGACGTACGCGAAGTACGTCTGGTCGCCGATCGTGACGTTCGACGCGTGTTCGACGTCCACAGTGTTCGTGCGCGGTGCGGTCCACGCCAATTCCGCGGCGTCAGCCGTCACTGAGTCCACCGTGGTGGTGTTCCCCTGGTAGTCGAGAGTGTCGCCCTCGGCGTAGGTCCGGGTCTCCGGCTCCGGGAAGTACTCCGAGGCGGGCACCAGTTCGGAGTTGTTGAGCACGACGTAGCGAGTGCCGTTCTGCTCGACGGTCTCCTCGCTCGCGTCGGGATCATTCTGGAGGATCGCAGTCTCGTTGATCGCCTCACGGAGGGTCACCTCGGGGGAGTCGTCGCCCTCGACGACCACCCGCCACTCCTCGTCGTCGACGGTCTGTGTGGAGTCGTTCTCCCACGTGACGGTGTACCGGTCCGACTCGTTTGTGTACGTGAGTTCCCCGCCGGTCTCGGAGACGCTCGCGACCGTGTAGGTCTGGCCCCCGACGTCGAGTTGGTCGCCCTGCGCGAGCTCGCGTGCGGGGTCGTCGAACTCGACGGTCGGCTGCTGTGCGGTCGCGATGAGCGAGTACGAGGCCGCACCGATGAGGACGAAGAGTGCGACGTATATCGCCGCGGCGCGTCGTTGCATATCTCGGGGTTTGACCACGCGGCGTTTAACCGTTATCGTTTCTCTGGAGGGTACTGTACGGACACAGCCGCAGTCGGCTGGGAGACCGCAGCGACGATCACGGATTTCCCACCGTCTCGACGGCGGCTCCGTCCGGCGGTGGGAACGCCCCACGGGAGATGACTCTGGCGTGACTGCCGGCGGAGCGACGCCGGCAGATCCGAGCGGCGGCACCGAGAGCGTGCGTCGGCGTTTTCGGGCTCGCTACCGCCGTGTCCACTCCTCGAGGGTGAACCGGTCGTACGCAACCTCGTCGACCAGTTCCCACTCGTCGGGATCCCACTCGGGATAGTACGCGTCGCCCTCGTACTCGCCGTGGACCCGGCTCAGGAACATCCGGTCGACCGCCGGCTGAAAGAGGTCGTAGATGCCGCCCCCGCCGATCACGTACGCGCGCTCGGCACCCAGTGACGCCGCGACCGCGGCCGCGCTGTCGACGTCGGTGGCGTGGTGTGCGGTCTCGACGTCGAACTCGGATTCGGATCGACTCAGCACGATCTGTGCGGTCCCGGGCAGGTCACGGAGCATCGACTCGAAGGTAACCCGGCCCAGGATGACGGGGTCGTCGGCGATCCGCTCGCGGTACTGGCGTTTGTCCGCCGGAATCGACGGCCACGGGAGCTCGCCGTCGTGCCCGATAACGCCGTTGTCCGCCACCGCCACGACGCTTATCAGTGCCACCATCAGATCCTCCTACTCGCAGTCCAGTTCACAGTCGTACGTGCGACTGTAGATCCAATAGCCGTCCGGTGTGGCGGGCATCGGGGAGGCGTGGTCCATCGAGAGCTTCGGGTCGTTCGCCCGATCCAGCGTCTCGACGAAGTGCCACGCCCCGTCGGGTTCGGAGATGGTGGCGCGGTACTGCCACACGTGGATCCACGTCGCGGTCACGTACACCGCGTACGACTCCGGGATGACGTCGCTCCGGGCTGGTTCCGGCTCGGGCTGGCTGGTGTCGACCTCCATACGCTACGATGGACGGCCAGTACATAGACCGTGTCGCTGCTCGCGCGCCGCCGCGCACGCCGGCGATGAGTTTATGTCCGATCCCTGGCGCCGCCGCCGGAGCCGACACCCGCGTACTCCACGCCGGTCAGCTCCGCAACCTCCCGCTTCCAAGTGGTCAGATCCCGGCGCTCGAACCCCGAGAGGCTGTCGTGGCCGCACGCCCGGGCCATCACCTGCATAAGCTTCACACTCGCCTGGAAGTAGTTTTGCAGCCCCTCGGCGGCGGAGTCGACGACGATTCGGTCTCGGAGGTCCTCCCGCTGGCTCGCGATCCCGACGGGGCAGTTGTTCGAGTCACACGCCCGCATTCCTAAGCACCCGATGGCCTGCATGGCTGCGTTCGCGACCGCCACGCCGTCGGCCCCCAGCGCCAGCGCCTTGATGAAGTCCGACTCCGTCCGGAGCCCCCCGGTCGCGACGAGCGTGACATCCGAGCGCTCACGGGCGTCAAGGTGGCGGCGGGCCCGGGCGAGCGCCGCCATCGTCGGGACAGAAATGTTGTTCTTGAACACGTCGGGCGCTGCGCCCGTCCCACCGCCGCGACCGTCGAGGATGAGGTAGTCCGCGCCGGCTTCCAGCGCGAAGTCGATGTCCGCCTCGACGTGCTGGGCGGAGAGTTTGAACCCGATGGGGATGCCACCGCCGACGTCGCGAACCCGGTCGGCGAGCGCGGCAAACTCTGCAGGCGTCTCCAGGTCCTCGAACCGGGAGGGGCTCACCGCGTCGGTGCCGGGTTCGAGGTCGCGGACCTCCGCGATCCGGCCTTGAACCTTCTCGCCGGGGAGGTGGCCGCCGGTGCCGGTTTTGGCGCCCTGGCCCGCCTTGAAGTGGAACGCCTGGACCTGCCGGACCTTCTCGATGTCCCACCCGAACTTCCCGGTGGCGTACTCGTAGAAATACCGGGAGTTGGCCGCCCGCTCCTCGGGGAGCACCCCGCCTTCGCCGGAACAGACGCCCGTCCCGGCCAGCTCCGCGCCCGTCGAGATCGCGACCTTCGCCTCCTCGCTCAGCGCGCCGAAGCTCATATCGCTCACGAAGATCGGGATGTCGAGAGTCAGCGGGTTCTCGGCGTTCGGGCCGATCACGAGTTCGGTGTCTACCGGCGCCTCGTCGTCGAGCGGGGTGCGCGCCAGCTGTGCAGTCAGGATCTGGAGGTCCTCCCAACCCGGAAGCTCCGTTCGAGGCACGCCCATCGCCGACACGCTGCCGTGTTCGCCGATCCCCTCCGGCCCCTTCTGGGCGAGTTTCTGGATGTAATGGGAGTAGGGTTCGGCCTCGTCGTCGTACTCGCCGTAGAACGCGGGGTCGACCGCGCCACCGTCCACGTCGTCGGTGGTGGCGCGCATCGCTCCGTCCGAGGCCTCGCCGTCGTCGGGGTCCGCGTACGGTTGGGGGGTGTCGTCGGCCCACGCCGCAACCTCCGCGGCGTCGACGTAGACGGTGTCCTGGCCCTCGTCGACCCACGCGGTGAACGTCGCCAGGACCTCGGAGTTGTCGTACTCGCTGATTCCGGTGTCGACCCGGTAGTCCCATCCGTGGACCCCACAGATGAGGTTGTGGCCGTCGACGTGGCCGTCGCCGAGCAGCACCCCCCGGTGGAGGCACCGGCCATAGAGGACCGAGACCTCCCCGTCGTACCGGACGACGACCAGGTCCACGCCCTCGATTCGAGCGTGTCGCGGCTCGCGGTCCGGCAGGTCGCTCCACGTGGCCACTCGCTGGGGGTCACGAGCCTCGTCCGCACTCATCGGTCTCGCCTTTGGTGTGTGCGATCCGACGTCGCGGCCCTCGTCGAATCCCCTGGCTGTGGTCTGTCCCTCTGTCCGCGGTCGGATCCGTCCGGTGCGTGTGTCATACTCATACGTGTCATTCCGCGCTGATTAGTGTGCTCCTCACGGTCGGCCCCGGGAGTGTACGCCCGGGAACCACACGTGCATTGCCCACACGGGTGCATTTATGCCAACACAAAGAACGCTCACGCGACCGTGTAGTCCGTTCCCACACTCGCTTCGATGTTATGTATATACCCCGCGTCAGTGGAGGTATGGCAACCGAGTACCCGGATCGCGTATCGATGGCGGAGATCGAATCGACCGTCGGATCGATCAAGAAGATGCTGATGATGGGAGCGGTGTTCGTCGCCGCGGGCTACCTGTTCATCGGCGCGGCGATCTTCTTCGAGCTGTCGCAGTTTCACCCGCTACTGGAGAGCTACTTCACGCAGTTCCCCGACACCAGCCTGGCCGGCGGTAGCGGCGGGACGCGCGGCGCAGCGGTCAACGGGGCGCTGGCGGCGATCCACAAGTGGCCCTCGACGCTCCTGTGGCTCAAACTCGGCGGCGTCGGCCACATCCTCGTGGGCATCTTCTTTGCGCTCGCCGCGATCGTTCGCGCGCTGAGCATCATGCCCCACCGGCTGAGCTACGAGATGCAGCGCGCACAGGAGTAGGTCAGTACCGCGCGACGGCCGCCCCGCGGTGGCCAGGACAGACCACGGCCGTCGGCGGTGCCGACGCGGGTTCACACCGGGTTCGAGTCGGTCAGGATCTCTACGAGCGCCGGGCCGTCGTGAGCGATGGCGTCGGCCAAGGCGTCGTCGAGACCCGCCTCCTCGTCGACCTGGATGCCGTAGCCCCCGCAGTTCTCCGCGAACTCGGCGAAGTTGGGGTTGACCAGGTCGGTCTGCCAGACGTCCCACCCGCCGGTGCGCTGTTCCTTGCTGATCTTCCCGAGTTCGTCGTCGGTGAAAAGCACGTGAGTGAGGTCCATATCGTACTTCACTGCAGTCGTGAACTCGACGGCGTACTGGCCGAACCCGCCGTCGCTGGAGACCGACACCACCGGCCGCCCCGCGAAGGGCGAGTCGGGCTCCTGTGTCGCCGCCCACGCCCCCAGCGCCGCGGGGAACGCGAAGCCGATCGACCCGAGGTAGCCCGACATCAACACCGACTGGCCCTCGGGCTCGAAGTACCGCCCGAACGCGTAGGTGTTGTTCCCAACGTCGACGGGGACGATGGCGTCGTCGGGGATCAGCCGGCTCATCGCCTTGAAGGCGGTGGCGTAGTTGAGCCCGCGTTCGGGTGCCTCCGCCCGGCGGGTGGCCTTCTCCGCGCGCCAGATCTCCCATCGGTCGTCGAGTTCGGCTCGCTGGCTCTCAGCCGCGACGTCGTCGGCGAGGCGGTCGTGGAGTTCGGAGACGGTGACGCCGATCTCGCCCCACACGGGCACGTCGACGCTGTGGAACTTCCCGAGGGTCATCGCGTCGTAGTCGACGTGGACGATCGGTTTGTACTCCGCAATGCCGGTGTGGTTCGAGAAGCTGGCACCGAAGACCGCGAGCAGGTCCGACTCGTTCATGAAGTGGCTCGCGATCGGCGTCCCACTCCGGCCGAGCACCCCCGCCGCCAGCGGGTGGGAGTCGGGGATCTGGCCCTTCGCTTTGAACGTGGTGAGGACCGGGCAGTCGAACCGCTCGGCGAGGTCGACGATCCCGTCCATCTCGAAGCGGGCGCCGTGGCCGACCACGATCACTGGCCGCTCGGCGGTTTCGAGCAGCTCGACCGCGTCCCGCAAGGCGTCCTCCGGCGGGGTGATGTCGCGGTCGGTGATCCGGCCGTCGGGATCGCCGGGGGCGACGCCTGCTGCCGGTCGGGTCTGGATCTCGTCGGGAAAGATCAGGTGCGAGACCCCACGTTCGAGGATCGCGGTCTTCGCCGCACGGGTGGCGAGTTCGGCGTGCTGGCTGTCCGGGAGGACGGTCGCCTCGAACGCGGCGACGTCGCCGTAGGCGGCCGCGAGGTCGACCTCCTGAAAACTCCCCGTCCCCAGGACCTGCGAGTCCACCTGGCCGGTGAGCGCGATGGTGGGCGAGCGGTCGACGTTTGCGTCCCACAGTCCGGAGAGCATGTTCGTCGCGCCGGGGCCGGCGATGGAGAAACACGCCGCCGGGCGGCCGGTCAGCTTCCCGTACGCCGACGCCGCGAACGCGCCGGCACCCTCGTGACGGACGCCGTAGTAGGTGAGGTTGCCAGCCTCGGCCTCCCGTCGGAGCGCGTCCGCGAGCCCGAGGTTGGAGTGGCCGACGATCCCCCACACCTGGCGGACGCCCCAGTTCACCAACGTCTCGGCGATCACGTCCGAGACAGTCCGTTCGTGGGGCTCTTCCCGGGGGAATCCGACGTAGATGCCGTCCGACCGCTCCTCGACCGGGAACGTCTCCACGCAGTCGTCGTGCGGCCCGGGCGTCTGGCCGGTCAGCGGGTCGAAGTCCCACCCGTGCCACGGACACCGGAGCTGTCCGGTCTCGATCGACCCCTCGCCCAGCGGGCCGCCCTGGTGTGGGCAGTCGTTGTCGAGGGCGGCGTACTCGCCGTCGTAGTGGGTGACCGCGACAGTGGTGTCGCCGCAGCTCACCGCCGTGACCCGACCCTCGGGGAGTTCGCCGTGGTCGAGTGCCTTGTACCACTCCAGTTCTCCCTCGGCGCCCGGTGGCGAATCGGCTGTCATACCCAGCGAATGGCCCGGCCACGCAGTAAACCCCCACCCCGTGTGTAACCGGCGCCCACCCGCGCAGAAGATTTATACCCCGCTCGATCCGTCCGGACCCGGGCTATTTCTGAGTAGTTCACAATACCCCCGTATGACACGGAACACATTCCGGACCCCGGCGGGCGACGAGGTGCCGGCAGTCACCGCCGCGGGGATGCGTGCGGTCGACCGCGTCGCAGTCGAGGAGGTCGGGCTCCAGCTGTTGCAGATGATGGAGAACGCCGGGCGGGCGTTGGCGTGGCACGTCCGTGACCTCCACGAGGACGGACGCGTCGTCGTGGTGGCGGGCAACGGCGGCAACGGCGGCGGTGGGCTGACGTGTGCACGTCACCTCGCCAACCGCGACGTCCCGGTCCGGATCGTCCTCAACCGCCCTCCCGGGGAGCTGAGCGGCGCGGCCGCCCACCAGTGTCGGATCCTCGACGCCATGGACGTCGCCGTCGCGACCGACCCAGGAGCCGTCTCCCGGGCCGACGAGCCCACTGTCCTCGTGGACGCCCTCATCGGCTACGGGGTGAGTGGGGAGGTGCGACCACCCGCTGCCGACTACGTGCAGGGGATGAACGGAACCGGAGACCCGGTGGTTTCTCTCGACGTACCCTCAGGGATGGACGCCACGACCGGCGACACCCACGGGGTCAGAGTCCACTCCGACAGGACGGTCACGCTCGCGCTCCCGAAAACCGGACTCGACGCCGTCGACGGGGCGCTCTACCTCGCGGACATCGGGATCCCGTCGACGGTGTACGACCGGCTGGACGTCGAGTACGAGACGCCGTTCTCCGGCGCAGACTGGGTCGAACTAGCCGAGTGACCGCTGGACACGACGGTCGTGTGATCGTTGCGCACACACAGAGCGGTTACTTATTGTAACCGACCCAAACGGTGGGTATGAGCGACCCACTGCCCGACCGGCGGCCGGCCGACTGCACGACCACGTCCTCGTTCAGCGATCACGGCGTCGACGACGGCGCAGACCTGGTGTCGGCCACCTACTACCGGCTGCTCGACGCCGGCTATCGGGAGTTCGAACCCGACGCGGGCCTTTTCGAGGCCATCGAGACCGCGTTCGTTCGGACGTACCTGGATCGGGTCGACGGCACGGCGGGGCTGTCGGACCACGTCGCCGCGGCGATCGACGACGCTCGGGTACTCACCCGGGAGGAGTTCGAAGGCCGATCCGAAGCCGACATCCGAACCGAAGTCCTGCCGGCGTTCTACCGACGGGTCGCCGGGTTCCACTGCTCGTACCGCGAGTAGCCGGCGGGATGGCCCCCTCGTGCGGTTCGTTGCAGCGCCTCACTCCCCGTAGGTGTGAAAGTCGACCGCCTGTTCGAGGAGTGCGTCGGGGATCCCCGGCACCGCCTCCGAGCGGACCGGGCCCTGCTCGTCGATCGCGTCGGGGTCCCGCGGGAAGTCACGGAGCTGAAAGTGCACGTCGATGCCGGCCTTCGCGCCCTGGCCAAGCGCGACCGGGACCTGGTTGTGGCCGGGGGTACAGTCGCCGACGGCGTAGACGTCGTCCACTGACGTCCGGCCGTGGTCGTCGACGTCGATCGAGCCGTCCTCGTTGATGTCGCACCCGAGTTCGCGGGCCAGGCCGTTGTTGTACTCCGCGCCGTACATCGCGAACCCGCCCTTGTACTCCCGGACCACGCCGTCGCCGGACTCCGTCCGGCTGTCCGAAGGACCCCGTCCCTCGCTGTCCTCGAACTCTAAGGCCTTCAGCCACCCGTCCTCGCCGTTCTGCACTCCGGTGACATCCTCGTGGATCACGTCGATGGGGTGGTTCTCGAGCATCCGATCGGTCTCGTCGCTCCACTCGGGATCGTGACCGCGGGTGAGCAGGTCGACCTCGTCGGTGAAGTTCAACATCAGCGCCGCGACGTGGGCGGCGCTCTCGGCGTGGCCCATCACGTACACCGACTCGTCGACGAACATGTACGCGTCGCAGTGGAGGCAGTAGTGGAGCCCCCGGCCGGTGCGGGGCAGCGGCGGGTCGGGGCGGACGTCGCTGAACCCCGTCGCCAGGACGACCCGCTCTCCGGCGTAGCTCCCGGCGTTCCCCGAGAGGTGGATCCGGTCGTCGTCGGTCCGCGAACAGGTGGTGATCATATCCCGGTGGACGTCACACCCGTAGCCCTCGAGTTGCTCCTGACCGATGTTGAGGAACTCCGCGCCGCTTGTCTCCTCGGTCACTCCCAACAGGTTGTGGACCTCCTGCATCATCGCCGCCCGGCCGCCGCCGCGGTTGACGACCGCGGTGTCGTGACCCAGTCGGGTGCTGTACAGCGCCGCGGTCATACCGGCGGGACCCCCGCCGACCACGACGACCTCGTACTCGTGTGTGTCTGCGTCGTCACTCATACGCCGCGTGACGGCGCGTGAAGATAAATAGCTGCGGCGGGCGTGTGTCGGAACGAAACGCCTGCGAGCAGGTGTAAACGGAGTAAGTATAGTTCGTCTGCGGCTGTGTAGCCCGCTCCACCGACCGCGTCGTTACGGACGTCGTGGGTCTCGCCCAGATCCGCGTCCCAGACCATCGTGTGGAGGTCGTAGAACAGTTCTACGTCGGATCGGAACGCGGACGTCTCCTCGACGGGCGCTCCCTGGTGCGGCGTGCGGGGATTGTCGGCGTCCCGATTCGCAGTGACGAGGACGTGCTGGCTCTGTCCAGCCGGCGTGCTCGTGATGGCGTCCTTGTCGCTGGGGACCCGAAAGTCGGTTGGCGGTTCGACCATCCAGAACGGTAGTGCGTGTCGAGTTATCAAACCGGTGGGCGCGTGTGACCAGCGCTCACTTCCGGCCGCCGGCCAGCTTCGACGCCGCCGGGAGCCCGCGGAGCCGAATCATGGAGAGGATCCCGATTGCGGGACCGACCGCCAGGGGAGCGAACGCCCACCGCCACCCGACCGCGTCGACGACGACCGGCACCAGTTGGATGGAGATCGTGGTGAGGAGAAAGCCGATGGCTGTCTGGAGAGTCAACGCGGTGCCGACGTACGACTCTTCGGCCAGTTCGGAGACCGCCGCGGAGAACTGTGCCGAATCGGCGACGATCGCGACCCCCCAGATCAGCACGAAAGGCACCAAAACTTCGAGCGAGGAGCCGAACAGGAAGCCGGCGGCGAGGCAGGCGACGCCGCTGGTGCTCATACTCACACTCGTGACGGTCGTGCGCCCGAGTCGGTCTGCGGCCACCCCAGCACCGACGGCACCGACGCCGCCGATTGCGATCGCGGCGAACGCCAGAAGCGACGCTGTGCCGCTCGACTCCCCGCCGCCGCCCGCCGCCAGGCTCGCGACGAGGTACGCCGGAATCCAGGTCCAGACCGCGTACAGCTCCCACATGTGGCCGAAGTACCCGCCGTTCGCCAGCATCGTCCCGTGGTCCCGAACCATCCGCACGATCGCGCCGGGGTCGAACGGCGCGGTGGGCGCCTGGTACGGCCCGGGTTCGATCAGGAGCGCCAACAGCCCCCCAACCGTCGCCAGGCCCGCGGCGCCGTAGAGGACGACCCGCGGGTTCCCGACGCCGCCGACCGCACGAAGCAGGTGCGGGAGCGCCGACCCGACCGTCAGCGCGCCGACCAGCACGCCGATGGCGAACCCGCGGGCCGTCTCGAACCACCCCGCGAGCAGCTTCATCCCCGGAGGGTAGACCCCCGCGAGCGCGACCCCCGTCAGGAACCGGAGGGCGATAGCCGGCCCCGCTGCCTCGACCGCGCCCGCGATGACGGCGGTGCAGGCGGCGCCAGCGACGGCGGAACCCGCAAAGAGGTATCGGGGAGCGATCACGTCCGATATCGTGAGCGCGGAGGACACGAGCGCGCCCACCACGAACCCCAACTGGACGGCGATGGTGAGCCACGCCGACTCGGCGGCGGTCAGCCTCCACTCGGCGGCCAGTTCCGGGGCGACGGCGCTCGCGCTGAACCACAGCGACATCGTCAAAAGCTCTGCGAGCGCGATCACGACCAGCACCCGTCGTTTCCGAGGCTCCATCTGGCACGTCGACCGACGACGAGGGGAGAGGAAAAAAGATCGCTACCCCCACACGATAGCCCGAGCGCGTCCGGGCGGCTCACGCCTCGTCGTGGGCGATTCTGCGAACCGCGGCCGAGGCGGGGCCCGCACCGATCAGTCGTCGCTGTCGGGGAACGCGTCCCAGAAGATCTCCGGCAGCTCCCGGTCGGGGTTGTCTTCGAGATACTCCCGTTTCGTGAGGTTGGCCTCCTCGATGAGCGAGGCCGCCTCGCCGGCCCACACGTAGAAGCCGACCAGCGTCTCCCGCCGCATCCGTTCGAGGTCAACCGAGTGATAGACGTTGACGACGCCACCGCCCTCCCGGTTGAGTTCCGACCGACGGAGAAGGCCGAGGTCCACCAACGTGTTGAGGTATCTGGTAACCGTACTCCGGTCGTACCCCAGCGTATCGGCCACCTCGTTCGCCGACAGCGGACCCTCGCCGATCACGCACAGACAGATATCCAGCCCCGCCTTCGGGAGGCCGAACGCCTGGAGAAGCACCTGTTTGACGTCCGGGGACTTGACCGACATCTCGACGCTTCGAACCCGCTCCATCGGCTGGTCGTGACACGACATCGGCGGGTCGTCGCTGCCGACCACGAGGACGACGTTGTCGCAGTCGGAGCACTCGAAGATGTCGTACCGACTCGTCTCCGGATCGTACTGTACCTCCTCGGACCCCGCGGCCGACGCGTCAGCCTCTGTGTCCGACATCAGCGGTTCAGCTCCATTTGGGGATTAATTATCACGACGCAGCATAAATCCGCGCCCGGCGTGCGGACCACCCCGGTGGGACGTTGACAGTCTCCCGCACGGACCGGTGACGGACCCCGAGGGAGTCATCCGTCGGACTCTCCGGCCGGGGGATCGACGATCACGACATCGTCGGTATCGAGCCTGAGGAGTTCTTCGCCGGTGATCGTCGCCCTGACGCGCCCGTCAGCGTGGGCGTGGGCGAGTTCGCAGGACGCGAGCCTATCGACGTGGGCCTCGATCGCCGCCTCGTCGGTGTCGAGCGCCGACGCGAGCGCCTCGATGGTCGTCGTCTCCCGGCGCTCGGCGTCGCTCGACCGCACGAGGTGCTCCAAGACGGCGCGTCTGGTCACGGCCATCGTGTGTGCGGGCCTCCGCCCGTCGGTTCCGCTGTGGGGCTTCGGCGGCGTCGCTCGACACTCATACCCACACCCCGCCCGGGACGTGACGCCACAGTTCGTAGCACCGACCGGGATACCGACGAGGACGGGGACGGAGTGTGGCCACAGCGCTCACTCCTCGACCGTCCGGGCGACGTCGAGCGTGTACGATTCGAGCACATCCCGTCCCAGTAGGACGGCGTGTGACATTCCCGACCGGTCGGTGATGCTAGCGGTGACGGAGCGCCACCCACCGTTGACCCGGAGGTCGATCTCGACCAGCGGCCGAGCCTCGCTGCCGACGCCCGACCGGACCTGCGTCGTCCCAACCACCGGGCCGGCGCCGATGTGACCCGCAAGGTCGGTGTCGACGCTCGTCCGCTCCGCGCCGGTGTCGGACTTGGCGACCGCCGCTTCCACGCCGTTCCGCCCGGCAACGCGGACCCGGGTGGTGTATCCCAGAACGCTGCCGTCGCCCCCGGCCTCCGAAAGCGGTGGTTTGCACGCGGGGACGGAGTCGTCGAGTGTGGACTCGAGATCGGCCACCCGGCTGTCGTCGACGCTCCCGCCGGCCCGCTCGATCGCCAGCCGGGCGATGTGCGGCGCCGGCGACACGCCGGTCGCGGAGAACAGCCCGCGGAACCCAGCCGTGGCGTTGACCTCGAGGACGTGCCACCCGCCGCCGGCCGACATCAGATCGACGCCGGCGAGATCTAACCCGGTGGCTGTCGCTGCCGTCCGCGCGATCCGCCGGGGTTTGGCCCCCAACTCCCCGGTCACGTCCTCGATCTCGCCGCCGCGGGCGACGTTCGTCCGCCACTCACCCTCGGGCGCGTGGCGGCGCATCGCACCCACGACCGCACCGCCAACCACGTACACCCGGACGTCGGAGGGGCGGCCCCCGTCGCTCAGAAACTCCTGTAAGAACGACTGCTCGCCGCCGGCGACGGGGCCGACGGGCTCCCCGGGCGACACGACCGACATATTCCGGGCGTTGGTGCCGATCGTCGGCTTCCGGACCGCGTCGGCGGGGAGATGCTCGGGCCACGTCTCGACCTGGCGCGGCGACCGGCCGAAGTACGCGTCCGGCACCCTGAGGCCCGCCCGCGCGAGCGTCGCCGCGGTCCGGTGCTTGTGGAGGGTTTCCCCGACCTGACACGCTGGGTTCACCGCGGGTGCCGTCTCCTCGTAGAGGGTGGCGAGGCGGAGGTCCTCGAGGGGGTCCGTGCTCTTGGTGAGCAGCAGTCGGTTGACCACCACGTCGACCCGGGGCTCGAGCCGGAGGTCGCCGTCCGCGATCCACGACCGAAGGTTCTCCTCGCGGATCCACACCGGGTCGTGGCCGAGCGCCTCGACGGCGTTCAGGATCGCCTTCGTCTCCGTGCTGTTGTGTAGGCTCAACACGCCGACGCGGTATCGGCTGTCCTCCCGGTTGACGGGACCGGAGCCGACTCCCTCGGCGTCGTCGACCGGCGGGCGCGGGGGAAACGTGACGGTCATCGCTCTACTCCCTGTCGCGGCCGTCAGGTATTACGGGTTCGGCGCGCGTGCAAGTCAGTCACAACCCACCTGTCGGGTTGATGTGCCACCGGCATGTAGGGACGGGTATGGCCGAGCAGAGGTCGGGGGCGTTCACGTTCGACGGCGGCCGGGTCGAACCCGGCGGGACCGAGGAGTTCCGGTTCCCGGTGAGCGAGACCTACCTCGGGGATCCGGTCCGAACGCCCGTCACGATCGTCAACGGCCCACAGCCCGGCCCGACGGTGTTTCTCTCCGCGGCGATCCACGGGGACGAGCTCAACGGCATCGAGGTGGTCCGCGAGGTCGCACAGGAGTGGGATCGCTCGGAGATCTGCGGGACCATCGTGTGTCTCCCCGTGGTCAACGTCCAGGGGTTCGTTGCCCAGGAGCGGTATCTCCCGATCTACGAACGGGATCTCAACCGGGCGTTCCCGGGGAAGCGCGACAGCACCAGCTCGAACCGGATCGCACACCGGATCTACCACAACTTCATCGAGCCCTGTGACCTCGGGCTCGACTTCCACACCTCGACCCGGGGTCGGACGAACATGTTTCAGGTCCGTGCGGACATGGACGACCCGGAGGTCGCGAGACTGGCCCGCGCGTTCGGCGCTACCCTCATTGTGGCCGGAGAGGGAGCGTCGGGGATGCTCCGGCGGGCGGCGACCGACGACGGGATCCCGACGATCACCCTCGAGATGGGCGAGGCCCACCGCTTCGAACGGGAACTCATCGACCACGCCCTCGACGGCGTTCGAAGTGTCTTCGCCGAGTACCGAATCTATCGACAGGAGACCGTCCGCTGGCCG
>Ga0102935_1000044_pt1 | contig 37661 bp, 41 predicted proteins | sample SalPonR2_A_D2_MG_FD_78508 | JGI IMG/M metagenome (GOLD analysis project Ga0102935, IMG submission 78508) | Salt pond soil microbial communities from South San Francisco under conditions of wetland restoration - Salt Pond MetaG R2_A_D2_MG | ecosystem: Environmental > Aquatic > Marine > Intertidal... | reverse complement strand
GGATGCTGTAGAGGACTTTGAGAACGGAGAGGATGGAGCGATCAATTTCCTTGTTGGACAAGTCATGCAGCTTTCGGGAGGAAAAGCTGATCCAAAGTCTGCGAGAGAGAAGATTAAAGATGAAATGGATGAGTAGAGGCCTAGTTTCTGTATGAAAGCAGACAAAGTTCTCGACAGTTTAGAAGTATCTTATGAAGAATTAATCCAAAATAATCCTACTGAGAGCTGTGACGATGCAGCTAAGGAGAGAGGCCTGGAAACTAATCAGATCGTTAAATCATTGATAATAGAATCAAATGAGGAGAAGTTCCATGTACTTCTGCCGGGTGATCGTTCTTTGTCTGAGAAAAAATTCGGCTCTGAGTATAAGTTGATTCCTCCAGAGGATTCCAAAGAGTTAACAGGATTTGAGTCTGGCACTGTACATCCGTTTTCAACTGAGCTTGATCACGTAATTGATGAAAGAATATGTGAAAACGAAAAAATCTCACATACTGTCGGCGAGAAAAGGAGAGCAGTCATATTAAGTTCTGATGGTTTTCGAGAGGCTCTCAGGAAATCTGATTTTAATATAGAGATACGTGATATAGCAGTATCCACACAGAAGGATTACAGTCAGGTTGAGGACAAGAATCTGGACGAGGAATCAGCAAGATTTATCGTTGATAGAGGCTACAGGAAAATATTCTTAGAACTGAGTGAAAAATATGAATCAGGACGCTTACTCAATTTATTCAAGGCCTTTAATCGAGAGGATCTGAATATAGATACAGATAGGGCCGAAGAAGTTCTTGAGCGTGCCGAGAATCAGACACATATACAGAGACTGACTGAAAAACTCTCAAATCAAGGCGAACTTCCAGAGGCCTCTGGATTTGATCTAGTTGAGGAAGTTTCTGAAATAATAAATGAAAATCCTGACGCTGTTGAGGATTACAGGGATGGACAGGAATCCGCTTTGAATTTCTTTATAGGCCAGTTGATGCAGAAAACGAATGGGAAAGCTGATGCCGGAGAGGCCCGGAAAAAGTTTACGGAGGAACTGGAATGAGTTTTGAAGAAGCACGTGAAAAATTTGAGGAAGCAAGCGAAGAGAAAGATGTAGCGGAGACAAGATATTTGATGTTCCTGTCTTTCCAGGATTTATTGGATGAACTTGGTAAGGATTCGGTTAGTGATCTAGACGGCTTCGATGGATTTATTTACAAAAATTCTCAGGATTTTCTGACTTCATCCAGTTCATACGAGAAAGAGAAGAAACTGGAAAAAATACTAGACTATTTTGAAAGAAAATACGTAGATTAAGTTACTCTTTTCTCAACTGAAATCCGATCTCTGTTCCAGAGTCGTCCTGAAAAATTCTTAGTGGAACAGTATCGCCTAGAGGCTGTACAAGTTTTGAATCTCCTAGATCGATGTTAAGCTGTTCTTCGTCTTCAAGCGCATCTGCTATGTCTCTGAGAAGCTCAACAACGTCTTCGTCTCCAAGTCTGAACTCTTTCTGTACGTTTTCACTCATTTTATCTCACTCTGTATGAAAATCAAAAGAAGTAGATATGTTTAAGCGAACATCTCGTCTGGATGGACATCCTGTTCGCCTAGGAAGTCTTTCTCAACTCCGATGTACCCTTCCTTGAGATCTTTGATTGCTGATCTGAAGTCCTCCATTTCTGCAGAGGCCTCTGAGTAATCCTCGAAACGATCTAGTGCATTGATTGAGGCCTGTCTCACGATCTGTTTGATATCTCTTCCTGTGAAGTCATCATCCATCTCTGCTACAAGTTCCTCTAGATCGATGTCTTCACTGAGATCGATCTTCCTAGTGTGGACTTTGAGGATTTCTTCTTTTGCATCTCTGTCCGGTACAGGTACTTCGATCGCACTACATCTGTTCAGTAGTGCTGGATCCATGATATCCGGTGTGTTTGATGCAAAGATCGAGATTACGTTTCCATCTTCCTCTGTGTCTAGGCCATCAAGTTCTGATAGGAGCTGGCTCATAGTTCTTTCTACTTCTTCTCCTCCGTGTCTTCTATCATCTAATCTCTTCTTTGCGATCGCATCGATCTCATCGATGAATACGATCGCTGGCTTGTCACTTGCTCTTGCCTGTTCGTAAAGTCTTTTGACTTTCTTGGCTCCTTCTCCGATGAATTTTTCTACTAGTTGTGGGCCGTTGATCATGAACATCTCCGCGTCGTACTCGTTTGAAAGGGCCTTTACAAGATGTGTTTTTCCTGTTCCAGGCCTTCCGATAAGTAGCGTGGACTTGTCCATGTCCATGCCCCATTCCATTATTTTTTCCTTCTTGTTTGAGTCAAGCTGTGCTCCAACGTTTGATTTCAGTGATTTGACTACGTGGTCCAGGCCTCCGATATCCTGGAAAGTCACGTCAGTGATAACTGAGTCGAACTCTGCGTCTTTCCCTCTGTCGACTATATCTGTTACTTTGAAGCTGTTTGGATCAAGAGCTACTTCAGTTCCTGGTTTGAAGTCGCTTACGTCGTATCCGCTTGGTACTTCTACTCCATAGCGTCCTTTCATGTTGCCAGAGGCCTCTACCCATATTCTTTCTCCGTCGTATTCCGAGACTACTACTCCTCTGAGTACGGGAGTTGTAAGATTTGTTCCGTTAGGATTCCGATTTCCTTTCTTCTGCTGTTGCTGGAAATACTGTGGGAACTGAACTTTCTGTTTCTTCTTATTATTGTTTTCTTGTTCAGAGCTCTCTTTTTCCGAATTTTCCTCTGTTTCTTCTTCTTGATTCTCTTTCAGTTTCTCAGAAATATCCTTTTCGGTCATCTCGGTCACCCTTCGATGAACACGGACAAGGAGTCTCCTGAAATCCTTGATCCAGTCCATTATACACCAAAAACTTCCTGTCTTATCTTTATAAATTAAACATGTCTTATAGGCCTCAAGACTTTAAATAGTGAAGAAACAAAAAACTAGAAAAAGAGCAATCTTGACGGATGTGCATTACTTGATGAAAAATACAAAGATAGTATCGACGATAGGCCCGGCAACAGAAAACGAAAAAACCATAGAGGAACTAATAGACGCAGGAGTAAACGTTTTCCGACAGAACTTCTCACACGTGAATCACGAAAAACACGCAGAGATATTTGAAATGATAAGAGCTACTACGGAAAAAACAGCTATAATGATGGACACCAAAGGCCCTGAAATACGTCTTGGAAAAATAGAAGAGGATACAGTCCTTGAACAAGGCCATAAAGTAACTATAACAACAGAAGAAATCAAGGGAGATTCTGAAAAGATTTCAGTCAACTACAGCGAATTTACGGATCATATAGAAGCCGGAGACGAAGTAAGGATTGACGACGGAAAGATAGAGTTACAGGTGGATAAAGTAGACGACGTGGCGGAGTGTACAGTTGTTTACGGCGGAGAAATCTCCTCACGGAAAGCAGTGAATGTTCCTGGCAAAGATATAGGCCTTCAAGCACCTACAGAAAAAGACAGGAAAGACATAGAATTCGGAGCAAAAAAAGGATACGATTTCGTTTCGTTGAGTTTCGTGAAGGAGGCCTCTGACGTAGAAGAAGTCAGAGAAATACTTGAAGAGCATGACTCTGATATGCATATAATCTCGAAGATCGAACACGCAAAGGCTGTTAAGAACTTTGATGAGATTTTAGAGGCCTCTGATGCGATAATGGTTGCACGAGGTGATTTGGGTGTCGAACTGCCGGCTCCGAAGCTGCCGATGATGCAGAAAGAGATGATCAAGAAAGCCAATAGAGCAGGAAAACCTGTAATCACGGCGACTCAGATGCTCGAATCTATGACAGAAAATCCTACTGCGACACGTGCAGAGATCTCCGATGTCGCAAATGCCGTTATAGATGGCACGGATGCTGTGATGCTTTCCGGAGAAACGGCTATAGGAGATTATCCTGTGAAAACGACTCGTTTCATGTCTAGTGTAGTTGAGGAAACAGAAGCATCGATTAAAGAAAACGTACATCACACAGTAAAAGAAAGCTCAAGTAATATTAGAGAGATAATCTGTAAAAGCGTCTGGCAGGCCTCTAGAGATTCTGATGCTGAATACATAGTTGCCCATACGTCTTCAGGAAGTACGGCAAGAAATATCTCAAAGTACAAGCCTGAAAATCCTATTGTTGCCTTTACAGATTCCGAAATAGTTGAAAGACAGCTCCAGCTTTCATGGGGTGTCAGGCCTTACTATGAGGAGTTCCCCGAGAACGTGGAGGATATGCTTGAAAATTCTGCTCAAAGACTTGAAACACTGGATCTTGTATCAAAAGATGACAAACTAGTTATGAGCGCAGGAATCCCAGTAAAAGTCAAAGGCACGACAAACATGATGCAGATCAGAAAGATAGGCAATTTAATTGACTGATTCAGTCATCAGATGGACTGTAATTAGAATCTTGTTCGTACTCGGGGGCTAGAATTCCTTTCTCCCTCCATCTGTCTTTCTGTCTTGAAGCCAGATAGGAGTCAATCACTCCTTCTGCATTCTCTAGATCCTTTTTTGTATGGCTAGGAGTATCGTATCGGGCCTCTGCCATATGATTTAAGGCCTTTCCAAGTGCTTTCTTTCCAACATATACTCCCGTTGCTGCTCCTGTAGTAGCCACTGTATATGTGAATTCTGAGCTTTCAAGCACAGAGTTTACAAATTCCTCCATAGATTTCACGATGAATGAGAATCTTTAAATACAGTATAGCTAGATTTATTCTAGAAAAATTGGGACGAGCCCGTAGGGATTTGAACCTGCCGAAAACTCGACAGAGTTTTCTTGAGTGCTATCAAATCCGATAAGTTTCGTTAAATGACGGACCCACAGGGATTTGAACCCTGGACCTTTCGGTCCGAAGCCGAACGCTCTGTCCAAGCTGAGCTACGGGCCCTCATTTTTGTGTTTTTTCCTGTAGTAGTACGGTTCTGGAATTTTTTTATAACCGTTCTACCTGTGTTTGTCTAGTATTTTCTCTGTTGATTTGCCGGGGGATTGAAATTGATAGGGGCCTATTTACTTGTTTATGGACAGAATTGCATTGTTGATAAGACGTGAAGAAGAGTTTCTTCTTTTTGAAAATGATAATGAGTGGAGGCCTATTTTGAGACAGATAGAACGTGGTGAAACGCTTAGAGAGGCCGTGAGAAATGAGACAAAGGAGTTAACAGGTGCTGACATCGAGTTCGTGGATAAGATAACGAAGACAGAGATAGGCGACGGAAACGAAAGAGTTCACTGGTACGTGGCTGGAGAGAAAGCACCTACTGAAGAAGATCCTGAACCTGCAAAAGTTGAAGTCAAAGAAGGAAACCACAGATGGTGTGCTAAAGACGAGATAATGGATAAACAGCTTAACCAGCACCTGAAACAGTTCATGGAAGAGCACGGCGATAAAATAGTCGACGCCTGAAAAAGAGAAAAATCAAGGCCTCTCCAGATTTATGGAGAGGATTTATGTTTTTCATCTTATTTAGAAAGTCTGTAACTTGCCGTCTACACATTTCTCCGTGACTGATTTTATTTCCTCAAGATTTCTCTCGATAATCTCAGTTATCTCATCTCTTGAGGCCTCTGTCTCCACTTCAACTAGAGCAGGGTCATTTATCGGCGCCCCGATCTGGGCCAGTAACTTCACATGTGCATAACTTCCTGTTTTAGAATGAATTTCATCTGCTATTTCATGGGAAAGCAAGTTGTAGATCTTTCCGACATGTGTCACAGGATTCTTCCCTGAAGAGGCCTCCATACTCATTGAACGATGCGGTGTGATCAATCCGTTTACACGGTTTCCTCTTCCGACGCTTCCATCGTCTCCCATCTCAGCTGATGTTCCTGTGACAGTCAGGTAAACTTCTTTGTTTTCAAGATCGTCCGCAGTGTTGACATAAATTTCCGGCTCAAGATCCTGTTTCTTGACTTCTGTTTCTGCTATCTTTTTGACTTCTTCACGATGTTCGATGTAATCATCCATGCTTTCAACTCTCTCGCTGATCGCTGCAGAGGCCACTGTGACAGTCAATCTATCATTCCTTCTTAATCCCATGACTTTGACGTCTTCGCCAGAGGTGTAGAGGCCTCTGACTTCTTTCTCTATGTTTTTGACTGCTTTCTCCGTCCTCGAGTAAGGTGCATGGCCGACTCCGAAGCTCGTATCATTACTTAGTACTTCTTCACGATTGTAGACTGATTCCAGATCTGTAGAAGTCTCGCCGATCCTTGATTCGAACTCTATCATCGAAGGCTCTAGGATCTTGAAGTTTTCTCTAATGTATTCTTTAGCTGCTTTCAGAGCGATACTGTCGACTGGTATTTTTTCTCCATCAAATTGTTTAGTCGCCCGACCTGTCAATAGGATGTACATCGGGGTGATTATCTCCCCTAATCCGAACTCGGGACTTGATTCGCCAGCTACCAGTTGAACTTCATCTGTGTTGTGGTGGAGTATCTCTCCAAAACGCTCTCTATACTCTTTGGAAAGTTCTCTGGAAACAGACTCTGCGATCCCGTCACATATGCTGTCGGGATGTCCGATACCCTTACGTTCTACTAATTCGATTTTCCTTTCCTCTACAGGATCAGAATCCGTCTTTGTTATATCGATCTCCATAAAGAATATTCGTTTACTCAATCAATTAAATCTGATCTAGAAATCTTGTGTGAAAAAGTACCTGTAGTTCCTGTCAAACTCTTTTCCTCCGATCTCAAACACCAGTTTTCCTTCAACAGATACGTTCTTTGTTCCTTCTAGGCCTTCTGTAGAGGCCTTGTTTCTGATAGGCAACATCTCTGTCTGCCCTGCATCAATTGTTTTAGAGGCTTTTAATGCTCCTTCGCCTATTGTTTCGCCGTTTACTTGGGCTCTGTATGACATGGCGTCGAAATAGGCTGGTACGATGTTCGGATTAGTTATCTCGAAGTCTTGTACGAACATCATCTTGCCGTCCTTCATATCAACTTCAAGAATATCTGTGTCGTCTATACGGAAGTTCTCAAGATTTAGTCCGGCTGAGAAATCTCCTGTCACGCTGTTTGGCATTAAAACAGCTGCTGAGCCAAAAGTAGCAAGTACTACAGCCAAGGCCAAGAGGCCTCCTTTCAAACTCTCGTACTCAAGTGCCTCAGAGTGTTCATCTACAATCCTCTTTCGCACTGAGTCAAGACGCAGTTTAGACATTCTCGATCACAAGTTAACAGTTTCTTTTTAGTCGCCGCCTATTATTATAACTTTCACCAAGAAATCTTGTTTATTTGAAGGTAGTAACAGAAACAGAAGATACTTAAGTGTTATTAAATAGTAGTAACATATGAGGAGGGGTTTTTCAAATCTGGGTGAGGTACTGCTTGTAGTCTTGGTGCTGACGATAGGATATATGGGGGGAGCTATATCTACTTACCAGATCTCTGATCTTGGATCTCAGCAAGATGTAGTTCACAGCCCAAGATACAACCTTACCTGTCCAGAGATGCCCCATCAAACTGTAGAGGCCTCTAATACTCTAAATACTGATGAAGGTGGTAGGAGTACAAATAATTACATACAGGCTCCTTACACACAAGTCGATTATGATTTAGAGAATGGTCAGGCTAGAGTGGAAGTAGATGCGGTGGCTCATCCCGAAGGTAAGTCCATGAGGCCTACAATCTTCTCTGGGAACACTGTACTTCTTGAAGAATACGAAAATGGTGATATCTCAGAGGGAGAGATACTTAGATACAGTTCAGGTGACGGCTTCGTCATCCATAGGGTACAGGCTAACTATCTTGGTACAAGTGACTACCTGCTTATGAGAGGAGACAACAACGATCAGTCCTCAAGGATAGAAGTCGATCAAGTAACTCACAGAGTAGTTGGGATCTTGCCTACTGAGGAAAAACCGGATTATACAAGTCTTAAGAACTAGTTTTTTACTTTATTTTGAGGTCTCTAACTTTACTTTTGTGCCTTCTATGATTCCTTTTTCGTCAGTAAAGTTTTGATTGGCCTCAATCACGTATTTTGCAGGACCTTCACTAGTATAGGTTTTCAGATCTTCATCTGAGACGTTCGGCTCAGGATCGGCTTGTTTGATCGTCCTCACTGTTCTTTCAGCTGTCAAAAATATCATGTCTAGAGGAATATACGTGTTTTTCATCCAGAAACTTCTTTCTTTGGCCTCATCATATATAAATATCATTCCTTCGTCTTCTTCAAGACTAGTACGATTCATAAGGCCTATTGCACGCTCTTCAGGTGTCGTGGCTGTCTCAAGACTTAGTTCTGCTACTTCCTCGTTATCTAGTATAAAAGAAGCGTTCACTCGAGAACTGTCTGAGATATTTGTATCTCCAAAGCTTCTTTCATCGCCATGTATGGATACGATGCCAAATAGAATTACGAGTAAAACAGGTAAAGTCAAGTACTCGTAACTGAACTCCATAACAACGTTATCTCTGCCAACACTTTTGAATCATTGACTATGTCAACACCAGAGAAAAGATTTTTTTGTGTGTCAGAAGCTTCCTTACTGAATATCACACGAACGTAAAAGATTAAGACACTTCTATACCGAAATATAGGTCTATAATAATAATCTTAATCTCTATCGACGTAAAAGGTGATAAAACATATTTAATAAATGTTGCAGAAAAGGATGTGAAAATAAGACTCGTATGGCAATCTGTAACAGTTGCAAAAGAGATAATAATGTTTCGAATAAGTTAAAACGCTGATTTAGAGTTTCAAGGGTCAGAACAATCTCTTATCATTCCACAGTTTTGGCATCGTAGTTCACAGGCAACGAATTTTGTCATTTGACTTCCACAGTTCCAGCAGGTCATTTCGACCATTGTATTACTCACTCTCCTTTCTTTTTTCTCAACTGACTGTAATGTTTCAATGCTTTTTCCACGTCAGATGCTTCTACGGCCGGGAAATTCTTTTTTATATGATAGAATTCGGCATAACTTGAGTTCCATATCGGAAATCCTGATAAACATTCTCTATCAGGATTGTCGCCTGTCCTGATTACAAAATCTATGTCTGTCTTGATTTCGAGATGATCAGTTAAATCGGACTCTGTAAACTCTCCTCCATTAACTGTAATAGCTTTAGAGGCCTCTAATATATCTTTTTTTCCAGAATAAGATATGATAAGATTGACTTTTATATCGCCGGCCTGGAACTCTTTCTCCAGATCTTTCAGCTTTGTCTTTAACTTATCGGGAAGTGCTTCAGGTGCTGTAGAGGCCCAGTTCAAGCGGTAGTCCCCGTCACGGAAATGTTCTGCCATGTCGTCAATGTTTTCCTCAAGTAACTGGAAAAGAGTCTCAAGCTCATCTTCATCCCTTTCCAGGTTCTCCTCTGATAGAAGGTAGAAACTTATCTCATCCAGTTTATCGGAGTAACTGCTTAATGCATCCGTTACATCCATTACAGTGTCACGTGCCTTCTTGTAGGCCTTGTAATTAGTGAATCCGTGAGAATCTGCGTACCTCCTGTTACCATCCGGTATCACTCCTATATGCATGAAATCAATCAGGCCTCTTACCAAGAATCACTTATCGAAGTTTTTTATACTTCTCCGGAATCTATCTCCAAGGCAACATAGCCTTCAACTGCTCACGGCTTAGCAGGCTTGTAGGCCTGTCCATGTGAACACCGATCTCTCCCTGAAAAATCCACATCCCCAGCCTCTGAACAATCCCGGGCATTGAATACATCTTCTCGATAAAACTGCCGAGCAAAATATCATGCTTTAATTCTTTTCTCCAGACCTCTTCATATGCTTTAAGATCAGGTTTCTCTGGATCAACAGCTTCTGATGCCTTCTCCGCACATCTCATCCCGTAAAGGATTCCTCCGCCTGTAAAAGGCTTTGTCTGTCCTGCAGCATCTCCGACAAGAAACACTCTCTCAGTACTGACTTTTTCAGGAGGATTAATAGGAATCGCCCCGGCACAGACATCCCTTCTCTCACTTCTCTCGATATCGAATTTTTCCGTCACTTTATCCAGCCACTTCATCGGATCCTTTCCTTTCGGGACTCCGACGCCGTACTCTACACTGTCGCCTCTCGGGATCCGCCAGCCAAAGAACTCAGGTACATCCAGAACAACATCAACGTTGTCAGAACTATCTTCTTCGTCCGTGAAACACAGTATTCCCTGGTAGAAGTGATCAGGCTCTTCAAGTCCGACTTCCTCTCTTACTGTGGAAGAAGCCCCATCACATCCAGCTACTACAGAGGCCTCGTACTCTTTTTTATCTGTTTCAACTACTACTCTATTGTTTTTCTCCTCAACTTTCTCCACTGTCTCGCCTAGTTTTATCTCGGCTCCGGCCTCTTCTGCTTGTGTTGCTTTCTTCTTATCCAGCTCTACTCTATCGATAACATAGGAAACTACATTTTCGCTGTAGAAACTGTAGTTTTTCTCTCCTGAATGAAAGACGGCCTCTTTTATCTCGTTCTGGAGTATTTCATCGAACTCGTTCTCTGAGACAAAGTTTCTGATATTTGGAGAGACGTGTCCGGAACATGCTAGAGGCCTTCCGATCTCATTACTTCTCTCTAAGACAAGTGCTTCGTGGCCTTTCTCAGTCATCTTCTTCGCTAGATGTGATCCTACAGGTCCTGCCCCTACTACTATGATGTCTTTCATTCGTAAACACTTCTTACTTCTCTAATACATAATTTTTTTAGTACCATTCTGGTTCGCTTATTTTTACGTCGCCGTGGATCTTTGCCTGACAGCTTAAACGGAAAGGTCCTTCAAGTACTTCATCGCCTTGAAATCTTCTGAGAGTATTTTTCTCATCTTCCTGCATCTCAGAAATGTTTTCACTGCCTTCCTCTATCTTGACTCGACACGTAGTACAGTTACAGAATCCTCCACAGGCATGCATGTACTCTTCTCCTGCATCAAGGATGGCCTTCAAAATAGTCTCTCCATCAGAGGCCTCTACTGAGACATCTCTATCAGTGAACTCAACAGTATGCGACATAAATAGTTCAACTGTTCAAACAAATAAATAACTCGATAAAAAACTTGAAAGAAGAGATTTTAAAGAGGAATAATTCCTCCTTTATTGCAAAAAATTCTTTCGAATAAGTGATCTAGGCCCTCTTGCCTTCAGTCTTCCACTTCCTGACGATATTGGATCCTTTCGGACTAGAGGATGTGTCACTTGAACTGTTATTCACGTGTTCCTCAGCTCTATGGATGCCTTCCTTCGTGATGGCATCTCCATCGTCGTCAGATTCAAAGACTTCGCCGCAGTAAGGGCATTCCGCTGTATCATCTGTCATTTGTGTGCTACTACCTCGAAATAGTGAATGAGTCTAAGAATCCAGATTTTGTACTGGTCTCTTAACAATCATACAATCAAAAGATTATATTTATAAACCTAATCCTTGTTGATTGCTTTCTCTCAAACATATTTAATATGATTTAAAGGCCTGAAATTATCGACAAAACTACTGATCCCAGCAAAAAGATCCATACTAGTAAAGACAGATAGTTGAAAATCTTTGTGCTTTCTTCAAAGTATTTATCTGTCACTGCAGCTACTATCTGTCCTCCATCCAGAGGCCTGATCGGAAGCATGTTGAAAAGACCTATCAGTAGATTCAGTAGGGCTATTACCTGTAATCCGCTTAGCGTCCAACTCAAAAAGCCTTCATAGCTACGGTACTGCTCTTTTATCTCTCTATTGTTGTTTATCATGTCGTAGAAGTCGCCGAGCAAACCTTCGCTCGTGTAGATCAAGATACCCATGTGTGCTGATCCGTTTCTGTCCATCAGTGTCACGTTGTAGAGGCCTTCAGACGTATTCGCCTGGACGGTGTCATTTACTTCGTATTTCTGTAACACGTTCTTTACATCTGACCCGTATCTTACGCGATTGTCGTCAAGACTGTAAAGCGTTCCGTTATTCATTCCTACCTCTGAAGCGGATAAATTCTCTTGAGCCAGATAAGTGACTCCGGAAGGAGCCGTCACGGATGTGAAAAGTAACAAAGCAAGACCTGTCAAAATTAGAGCAGTTACATAGTTTGCAAAGCTTCCGGCAGCTAATACCTTCAACTGAGAACTTAATGAACCTTGATCCCAGTGACCTCCGCCTATAGAGGCCTCTTCGTCCTTATCATCGTTGTCTTCTTCTGCTTCTTCTTTTTCCTCTCCTTTCTCAGGCAACATGTCCTCTCCCTTCGGCTCCACAAATGCTCCAGGGATTATTCCTAACACGATCCATCCAACACTATTTAATTCCATGCCTTCGGCTCTGGCGACTATCCCGTGACTCATCTCGTGGACGAACATAAGTACTCCGATTCCAAGCACCCAGTACTCTACAGGGATGAACGAGATTCCGGACTGGAAAGTTGTCTCTGCCGAAAGGCCTGGAGCCACAAGACTAGGCCCGCCTGTAGTCCCACCGGATTGGAACATCTGGCTGAAAGACAGTACTATATTGAAAACTATGAAAGGGATAGAGATTAATCCTACTACGAGGCCTGTCCAGCCATAAAAGTTCCAGAAATACGGGAATCTCTTCGCAATTTTATCTATCAAGTCTAGGCCTTTATCTGTCCGCCTGTAGAAAAGTATTGACTCTCTTTGAACGTTTTCACGATCCCTGTAGATCAGGAATCCGATTAAGGCAACTGAAATTATCAAAAACAAGAATCTTGGATTAACTCCCTGCAAAAACTCTATCATATAATCATAACTGGAGGCCTGTCTTTAATAATTCACATCCAGAGAATCATCACTATGTCTCAAAATGTGAAGGGAGAAGTCGCTGTCCCAGTCACGAAATATAATGGAAAGATACTGATAATGAAGAGAAGCAAAGAGACATCCAGTAGCGGGCTATGGATCTTTCCCGGGGGCAAAATTAAAGAGGACGAAAAGAGTTCTGAAGCTGTTTTAAGAGAACTAGAGGAGGAGACAGGCCTCAAAGGAGAAATAATGAAGAAAGGAGAATCCTGTATAGACAGTGGCGAACTCGGTTCATGGCGTCTTTATCCGTTTGTCGTTGAAGTCAAAGAAAATAAAATCGAACTGAATCATGAACATTCTGAGTACAGATGGGTGGAGAAACAGGAAATAGAAGAACTTGATACACTGGGAGAACTCAAGGCCTTGGAGATCCTTGATTAGTTAGAGTAAAAAGACTGGGCGACAAATACATAACATGAAAAATAACTTCACTACGAAAAATTCCTCATTCAAAGTGATCAAATATGAGTAATGACAGGCCACTGTTCTGGAGCCAAAGATTTGTAAGCAAATCTTCTTCGAACAAAATATCGGTGAATAATTCATGAGTAATGAAAGACCCGTATTCTGGAGCGATCAACTAGCATTCGGAGTAACAAGAAAATATCAGGACAAGGACGAGTATATCTGTGCTTCAGGAATTAGTCCATCTGGAATAGTACACGCAGGAAACTTCAGAGAAATAATTACCACAGATTTCGTCGTCAAATCTTTGAAAAACAGGGGAGAAGACGTTGAATTTATTTACTCATGGGACGACTACGATAGATTCAGAAAAGTACCATCAAACATCCCAGACAAATTTGAACAATACCTAGGACTACCGCTAGTCGAAGTACCAGACCCAGAAGGATGCCACGAATCTTACGCTGAACACTTCGAGTCTCAGTTAGAAGAGGAGTTGGAAGGGCTTCACATGAACATAGAGTTCATCAGACAATCAAAGAAATACAGGAACGGCGACTACACCGAACAAATCAAACACGCGATGCAGAAAAGACAAGAAATCAAAAAAATACTGGACAAATACAGGAAACAACCCTTAGAAGAACCATACTACCCATTAAGAGTCTATTGCAAAGAATGCGGAAAAGACTACACACAAGTAACTGATTATGACGAAGAATACACTATAAGATACCAGTGTGAAGAATGTGGTGAAGAAAAAGAATTAAACTTCAAACAGCATCCTTCTGTGAAGTTACCTTGGCGTGTTGATTGGCCAATGAGATGGAAAATTGAAGATGTAGACTTTGAACCTGCAGGGAAAGAGCACAGTGCTTCAGGAGGAAGCCGTGATACCGGAAATGAACTGGCAGAAAAAATATTCGATAATGAACCACCTGTACACCAAATGTACGAATTTGTCACCAAAGACGGTGGAAAAATAAGTTCAAGTGATGGAGAAGACGTCTTCACAATTTCAGAACTGAAAAAAGTTTATTCGCCAGCGATGATCAGATTCCTATTCTCAAACACCAAGCCAAAAAAGGCGTTTGAAATACCGTTTGAGGATGAGGAAATATTCCAAAGATACGAAAAATTTGACGAAATAGAACACCAATACTTCAACCCCGACCAATTAGAGAATGAGAAGGAAAGAGAACATCGGAAGAGAGTGTACGAAATAGCAATGGTGGAAATACCTGAGGAGGAACCTGTAAGAGTTCCTTTTAAACAGGCAGCATTCATAGCCCAGACAGTACCAGAAGAGTTCTGGGAAAGTAAAGGATTCAAATCATTGAGGAGAACTGGCCATCTGCCAGGCGAAATATCCGAAGAAGACAAAGAAAGAACGTTAGACAGGCTTGAAAGAGCTAAAAACTGGGCAAGAGAATACGCACCTGAGAAATACGTGTACGAAATAAATTACGAAGTCCCAGAGAAAATTGTCGCTACTTTAGATGACAATCAAAGGGAAGCGGCCCAATTACTTGGAGAAATGCTTGAAAACAAGAGTTGGGAAGACCAAGATGATTTAGATGGTAAAATATTTGATGTCAAAGAAGAATCCGATCTTGGGACCGGAGAATTCTTTAATGCAATGTACAAAATCATTTTGAGCCGTGAAAATGGTCCAAGACTGTCTAGACTGATTATATCGCTTGGATCAGAAGATACAGCAGAGATCCTGAAACAGGCACGATAAATATGAGCTAGCAAATAACGAACATCTAAAACAAAAATTTATGCAGAGATTTACACATATTTTTGTAGGTTAAATATGGTTTATGTGTTATTTAGGATGTTTTAGTCTGCGCTAATTGTTTTTAGTAAGTTTTATTTTGTTTTATTGTAGCTATGAAGAAGACAACGCTATTTGCAGCACTTATGGTTGCGGTTGGCTTTACTGCAGCTGCACCCGGTTCACAAAGCTTTTTTCAGGATGATTTCTTCAGTGACTCAGGAGAAGAAGCGAGCAATTCTGGATTAAGCTTTGAAGAAGATGACTTCTTCGACGATTCAGGAGAAGATAGTGAGAACGAAGAGGAGAGTTCAAGTTCCGATAGTTTCTTGGAAGATGATGACTTCTTCGACGAAGAAGACTCAGAAGAAACCGAGGATTCAGAGAATTCCGACGACTCTAATGATGATGTTGGAATTTGTGTAATAGGTGAAGACAGCCCATGTAACTCAGAAGAGTACGATGGAGATAACCAAGACTCGGATGAATCGGACTCAGATGAGTCTGACTCTGACGAGACAGTGGTTGAGGAGCGCAGTGTTACACCTGCTCCTGAACCTAGCTATGTTGGAGAGGACTACCTGAGCTACCCGAATCCAAGAGACCACTTTCTGCACAACCAGGGTATCCACCGTGAAGGTTCATTGAAGGTTTGTAAGATTCTACTTAACCAGAACGGCGAGGTAATCGAAGGTGATACAGTTGACGCTACTTTCAACGTCGACACCGAAAACGTTCCTTACAGCGACGCTGAAACCATCAGTTTCGACACTCCAATCGACCAGGTTGCGGACTTGGTAGGGACAAGTGAGGAACTGATAGAAGGAGACGGTTACTTGGATGCAGAGTGTGCAGAGTACCACGACCTGCGCTTGAACGAGACTTACACCTACAGCCAAGAAGAGATCACTGGCGAAGACGCTGACGAGGTTGAAACTGTTGGATACATTGAGAAATGGGAGAACCGTAACACACCTATCGGTAATGTCGAAAACTACGGAGAAAGCGAAGACAGCGACGGAACAATCCGGCTCGAACCAGGCTACAACGGAAGACACGCAGAAGTCATCATAGTCAACCAAATCAACCGATAAAAAACCTTCTCTCTTTTTTTCTTTACAATTGGAAGCATCTTATTAAACCTTAAGATTTGTTTTTACCGCTCAAAACAATCTTCTTCCTATGAATAAATTTTCCTTAAGTTTGATCCTTAGAAGTGGTGTATTGAAATCAGGTTGTGCAGTAAAAGCAGTTCCAGACCTGATAATCGAGAACTCAGAACAAAGACAAGGATTCATCGATTGTTGTTTTTCCTTGTATCATGTCCAAGCCAAAAAAAAAGAAAGAAGGATCCGGAAACGTTACATCAACAGCTACAATAACCGATGAGGCATTAAAAAGAGAATGACTTGACAGATGCCATAGGAGCACTCAAAAAAATTTCAAATCAGAATGCGAAATTGAACGTAAACACATCAGTTTCACATCTCTATTTCAGCAATCCTTTCAAATCCAGAACCTGATTCTCCACACACCGCCAATTGAAGATAGAGTAGAAGACTACAAAGCAAAAAAACCCTTTTTGTACTCCTGACTGGGAAAAACTTTGTGTTTTCAACTCTTTGAAAGATATACAAATCTGAAATATTTGATTTATAATTGGCTATCAAAAGTAATTTTAATGAGTCTTATAGAAGTCTTGCCTTTAGCTGTAGTAATGGTTGCTGGACCTCAAATAATTTCAACGGTTGTCCTGGCTACAAGTCATTCTTGGAGGAAAAATTCTGCAGCATTTCTTTTAGGATCACTTCTATCAATAACATTAGTAGTTTCAACATCCTATGTAATAGGTTTTAACCTTATTTCCTCAACCCAAGAAACCAGCAGTACTCTATTACTGCTAATTTTACTGCTTCTTCTTTATGCCATGCTGCAAACATACTTGAAAAGAAATGTTTCAGAACCTCCAAAATGGATGGGCAAGCTTCAAACACTTAAAACTGGTTCGTCTTTCAAATTAGGGTTTCTGCTTCTAGGTTTTTTCCCAACCAACCTTGCCACAAACCTAGCAGTAGGATCATATCTTTCCGCTCAAGGAGACCCTTTAATCAACTCTGCAGGATTCATATTTCTCACACTTCTTTTCTTAGGGACACCTGCAACAGCACTCATCCTATACGGAGAAAAAGCTGAAAAAAAGCTTCCTGAAGTCAGAAAATGGATGAACCAAAACTCTTGGATAATCAACGAACTAGTACTGACAGTATTTATCCTCATAACACTCAATAACATCACATAATAAAAAACTAAGAACTATACAGAAAACTGTAACAGCCCTTTACACCCATCAAACACATTAAACCTTTATGAAAAGTTTAAAACGAGATAACTATTTCTGGATTATTATAGGATTACTAGTCACGGCAGTGTTTGTTTTACTTGCTGTCGAGTATCTTGGATGGATAGTGTTCAGCATATTTATGTACTATCTTTCTAGACCAGTAAGAAACAAGTTGGGAGAATACTTGGATTCAGATACCTTAACATCTTTCTTATCGCTTTTCCTGATAGCTTTTCCTATAGTACTGATAATTTCGGCATTCCTTGTATCAGCTTTAGGACAATTAAACGCTTTTCTAGGCAGTAAAGTCGCCCAAGACCTTGTTTCAATGCTTCCTCAAGTTTTCAACTTTTCTAATCCTGAAGAAGCAATCGATATCCTTGAACAGGCAGCAGCCAACCCAGACATACAAAATGTGATAGACTCATCTTTAGGGATTGCAGGTGCATTCGCTGCTTCCTCCTACAACTTGTTTATCTCATTGATACTTGTTTTCTACTTGTTAAAAGAAGATAGAAGAATTTTCAACTGGATTGACACCAAATTCTTGGATGAAGAGAGTTTAGTTAGAGGGTTTTTTCAAAAAGTGGATTCTGGTCTTAACTCAATCTACTTTGGATACACCCTGACAATCTTCGCTGTCATAATCTTGACAATGATAATATACATCATATTTAACCTTTTGGCTCCATCAGGGTTAGCAATACCTTCTGTAGCACTACTGGCACTGCTTACTGGATTATTCACACTCGTACCATTAGTAGGGCGCTCAATAATATACCTGTCAATAACACTCTACCTAGCTTTCCAGGCATCACAACAAAACCCGGCACTGATCTGGTACCCAATCCTATTCTACCTATTCATGGCAATAGCGTTCGACAATCTTATCAGAATCTACATACGTCCATACTTATCAGGCAGACAGTTCGAAACCAGTCTAGTCATGTTCGCATACCTACTAGGACCCGCATTATTCGGCTGGTACGGAATATTCCTAGGACCGCTCCTAATGGTAATCACAGTCAACTTCATTAAAAATATTCTCCCAAAACTCCTCTAGCTTCAGTTATTGTTTCCCAGCCGAATAACCAAGCAAGATTAATGCAACTCCTGTAGAAATAAGATTAATACCAAGTAACAATCCTAAAGCCCACGCTGCTGTACTTGGAAAACCAATGAAAATCAAGAAAGACAAAATAATCGACAAAAAGCCATTAATACCTAGCCAAACAACTCCAGAACCAACCCAAAGAGAAGAATAAACCTGAAAAATACCCTCCACAAATAAATAAACGATTAAAATAACTGTAAGAGAGGTCAAGCCTAGAAAAGGATTAAAAATCAACGACAAACCTGCCAATACATAAATACCAGATAAAACAAACTCCCAAACTACACCTTTCCAGGCCTCAATCTGTAAAGCACTAGCAAAACGAGCAAAACCACCTAACACCAGAATCACACCAAAAACAATCGAAATACTCAAACCAGTCAAAAACGGAGTCAAAACAGCCAACAAACCAAGAAAACCTAAAACAACACCTGCAAACACCAAATATCTCTCATCCTCAGAAAGACCACTAGAGACAAATCCCATAATAATATGAGGAAAACTCATAAATACAACAATTATTACACATCAAAACAAACAAAAGAACAACTCTGATCCACCCAAATCAACCATAACTAAGTTAGACGACATTACTTCTTCGACTTGTTTTCAATTAATGGAAATCCATGTAATAGGATAGTTAAAAGTCTAAATTATATTTTGAGAAGGACTTTAAACAGTTTAAACCATCAAAAATTTCTCTTACTTAACTGCCGGAATGATAAAAAACTAGATAGAAAGTTTCTCTGCATGGGCCTTTCTAATGAAAACCTGAATTTCACTGCTCTGAAACTCTGTGGGCTTCTAACTGTAGTCTACATTTTACAACTCGCTACAGGATTTGATCCTGGATTTCAGGCTTATGATTCTCCTAACATAAACTTCTTTCTTTCATTTCTCGGCCACAGTAGTTTAGAACATCTTTTCAACAACCTCTTCTTTATAGGGCTATTTGGAACTCTTTTTGAACTCTTAACTTCCAGAAAAACATTTATCTACACTTTTTTGATCTCAGCGATATTTGCCAATTTTTCAGCTTTTATTTTCTACACAGATTCGGCTATAATAGGGGCCTCTGGGGGAGCAATGGGTCTATTATCTGCTTTAGCTATTTACAGGCCTAAAAAGATTGGTTTGGCTATGGGTGTGCCTGTGCCGATGTGGGTGGTCTTGATAATTTATATCTTGATAAATACGGCTGGTCTTGGAGTTGATACGAGTACTGCGTACGAAGCGCATCTTTTCGGGCTTGTTACAGGATCTATAATCGGCTCGTGGCTGAGAAATCAGGATTCTGAAAGCGAATATGATTCTAAGAGAAACAGTTACGGGAAAAAGAAGAAAGGCCTTTTTAGAGAGAATTCAAACGATTTGGAAGAGGCCTATGTCTCTGAAGATGGAGAGGATAGTCTTACTGGTGAAAAATGGGAGAGAAGGATTAGAAAATGGGAGGAGAAGTATATGTTAGATGATTCACAACAGGATGTTCAGGAAGATAAACAGGCCTGAGATTATTGCTGCTCCTCCACTTCCAAGATTGACGAGGAAAAACGTCAATAAAATAACTCCTACTTGATTGTCCCATAGTTCTCTGTAGCTTTCGATCTCTGCGATATCCTCCAGTTCCTTGACTGTCGGAGGATTTACAGAGGCCTCTACATAGGATGCAACTAGTCCTGCTGGTAAAAGAGGATTGATTGATGATATTGGCGAAATTAGGAACGAAGCTATCCAAGTATATATGGTTGACTTGGCTAAAATAGCTCCTATTAAAGCTAAAACGCTGTTTGTTACGGTCCATACTCCTAGATTTGTTAGGCCGTTTGAGAATCCTGTGTGGAAGCTGTAAATTATCATCGATATTATAGCAAGAGGAATCCCATATTTCACGAGCTTGGCCCATGGGATCGAGAATCTTTTGTTATGTTTTTCTATTTCAAGATTTTTCTTTGTCTTTTTGAGATCTTTTGAGAGACCTTCTACGTGTGCAGCACCGACAACGACTACTGCATGCTCGAAATCTTCTTCAAGTATTTTTTGTGCCATGAACTTGTTCCTATCGTCTAGAAATACTTTTTTCAGGACAGGAAACTCTTCTTCAAGAGATTTTATTATCGTATTAAGCATGTTATCTTCTTTCAAATCTTCTACTTCAATTTTATCGGCCTGAAACAATGGAGAGATTAATAATTTAGACTTTTCGATTAATCCAAGTTCTGAAAGAGCTAGTCTAAATGTTTCGTTTATATCCCGATCTATAAGTCCGTATTCCATCCCGTTCTCTTCAGCTGAATATACTGCTTCAAGAAGCTCTTCTCCAGGCTTTACACCTTCCTCTAGGCCCATCTTCCTCTGATAGATTGAAAGTACAAGATTCAACAGTAGTAGAAAGCCTTTTCCATCTTTTATGGCTTCAAGAATATTTAAGTCCGTCCATCCGCTTCCTTCTCTAAGGGATTCGTATCGATCTTCGTCAAGCTCCACGCCTACAAAATCAGGATCCTTTTCCTCTATAGTATTCCTTACTTCTTCTCGGCTCTCTTCAGAGACGTGGGCTGTGCCTACTAATGTGACTTTTCTGTCTCCCAGATCAACTTCTTCAATCATAAAAAACTATCAGAGGCCCCTTGAGAATAAACAGGAAGTGAAAGATAATAAATCCTCTCATCGACCAGCTGATAATAATGGATCTCAAAACATCGAGAAAGATAATAGATTCTCTAGTTGTAGGCTTGATACTGGCTTCATCGTATCTTACAGGCTTCCTGATACAGCTTGATATAGGCCCAATGAAAGGGGTATTGATCCTTCCCGGATTACTCGTATTATTGATCGCCTACACACATCTTGTCCTGAGAAAAGGCAGGAAATACGATAATTTTGCACACTCACTTCCCTATGAACTTGAGAAAACTCTGCTGTTTGTAACATTGGCATCTTTGAGTTACACTTACTCTGTAACTGATGCAAATCTCTTCCTAGCCTCAACAGCAGTGATATCTCTTGTATCGCTTTACGTATTTGCTTACAGACCTCATAAATAATCTATTTCGTTCTTTCAAGACAAAAACGAGTCATATCTTTCAAAAATCTCTGGAACTCTTCGCCCCCCTCAAGATCCTCTATCTGTTCAAAGGCCTCTTCAGAAAGCTCATCCATTTTTTCCCTGACTTCGTCTCTAACTCCCAGTTCCTCTATCTTATTTATTATGTTCTTCTTTTCTTCGTCTGTGAGATCTTTTCTCAGCTTTTCACGCATAGCTTCTCTTTCTTCATCATCTAGTTTCTCCAAGATCTTCAATCTATGCAAAGTTTTCTTGTTCTCGTCCAAATCCGATCCCAGGCTTTTCCCTGTCTCATCTGTATCTCCGAAAAGACTCAATTCATCGTCACGTAACTGGAAAATAATCCCCATCTTCTCTCCGATACTGTAAAGCCTCTCTATTTCATCCTCAGATACTTCAGCCATCAACGCTCCTGCTTTAAACGGAAGTGAAAAAGTGTAACGGGCAGTTTTATCCCTGTAAAGCCTCATGATCTCTTCCTCATCTATCTCGTTCTTCGAGTAGCCGGAGTAAATATCCACCTGTTCTGCAAGGCCTACAGCTGAGAACTCGGAGAAAACAAGTTCTGTTATCTTCCTTCTCTTCTCAGCATCTATCTCCAAATCAGCCAGAAGTCCCTGTCCCATGAAATAAGCTATGTCTCCGCCTGAGATCGCCATCCCGACGCCGAAATGCTTTCTGTTATCCACGTTTTCTTCTTTCCCTAGATCTTCGTACTGTTTTGCGAAAGTCTTCCGGCCTCTCCTGTAGTCGTCTTTATCGATTATATCGTCGTGCATCAAGAGGCCTGTATGTAGTAACTCTATTGCTCCTGCTACTTTAACTGATGCCTCAGTGTTTTCGCCACTGTAGAATTTCTCCGTCTTTATAACGAGTGATCCACGCACCATTTTCCCACCTTTGGCCATGTCCTCCATTCTTTCCTTTATATCGGGCCTCCAGCGACTTGCATCCGGCTCCATTTCCTCCCATGCCTCCAGATACTCTTCTAGAAATCCTTCTATCATGCTTTTTTCCTTTCGAATCTGTTTTAGGACGTTCTTGGAGCTGTTTTCAGATGCCATGGAAAAACCTTTTTCTAAGTTGGAATTTCGAAGCAAAAAGTTAAAGAACTGACCTATCATTAAGTCTGGATTATTGATCTAACTTTAATCTAAAACACTGATTCAAACATCTAACTGAGGCCTCCAAGAAGTTAAATACAGTTCTAAACAAGTATTCAAGTATGAGTATCGTCTCTGTCAAAGACGTCGCAAAAAGTTTTGGAGAAGTAGAAGCTCTTCAAAACGTAAATATGGATGTTGAGGAAGGAGAAATTCTAGGTGTTTTAGGCCCAAACGGAGCAGGAAAATCAACGCTTATAGACATAATCACTGGACAGCAGAAGCCGGACAATGGAGAAGTAGAGGTATTCAGTATAGATCCTGTTAATAATCCTGTAGAGGCACGTGAAAAAATGGGGATCTTGCCAGAAAGAGAGGATCCGCCAAGCTTTCTGACAGGAAACGAGTATCTTGATTACGTCTCAGATGTAAGAAATACTAGTATCGATAAACAAGAATGGATTGATAGATTAGGCCTTGAAGGGAAGATGGAAAAACAGACACGTAATCTTTCGAAAGGAGAAAGACAGAAACTACTTTTGATTCAGGCCTTTTTCCATGATCCGGAGATCGTTTTTATCGACGAGCCTCTTGTCAATCTTGATCCGTTTATACAGAGAGAGGCCAAGAAAATATTTGAAGAATACATAGAAGACGGAGGAACACTGTTCCTTTCAACACATGTTGTCTCACTGGCTGAAGAGATGTGTGACAGAGTCTTGTTCCTTGAAGACGGTGTTTTCAAGGATGAAATTTCCGAAGTAGAAAATCTGGAGCAAAGTCTTTTCGAACAGCACTGATCCCTCTATGTTATTGAAGATGATCAGGGAAGAATGGCGGAAAAACTCCGCTATGTACAAAGGAAGATCGTTTGCAGCATTCCCTGTGATGGTGTTCTTTTTCAGTTTTGCATGGAACTGGACAGCGATAAATTACTCTACAATCCCGATTCAATCACTTGAAACATTCACGTACATGTTGATAGCATTTGTAGGCCTTGGAGTAGGAGCAGTAGGATTTTCAAGCCGAGACGCATTCAGAAACATACTAGGAAGGACTAACTATATTGTCTTCACATCGAGGACGCTCCCCGTAAGTAGCAGAAAACTCCTGGCTTTGTTCACATTAAAAGACATGATATATTACGCTTTTCTCGTCTTAGTTCCGCTTATATCAGGATTCGTATTTGGGACAGGAAACATAACTCAGATAATCTATCTAGGGCCTCTACTTTTCCTTTCAGCAATAATCTTAAGCACTTTATTCACTTCAAGCTCTCTTAAAATCCCTTTCAAAAGAATCTTGAATTACAAAAAACTGGAAAGACTGGAGCCAGTGGCCTCTAAATCAGTGATGGATGTATCAAGATCATCGGGAGGATTCTTCAAGATAATCTTCTCTATCGGCATCCTGACTGCGTTTTACTGGACTCTCGTGCTTTACTTCCCTGTTACATCCATTTTCTTGTCGAATCCACTCCTCTCATTCAGCGTTATACTTGGCCTTGTCGGATTAACAGTCTACAACTGGCTGAACAGATTCGACGGAGTTCAAGATTACACTCATCTCCCTGTAGATTCAAGCAAGATTTTAAAGGCCAAGAAAGAGGCCTACATGTACACAGCACTTCCATTGATTCTTTTTACAGTAGTATTATCTATGTTTTTCTACGCAGACAATATTTTACTGTCTCTTTTCACTGCAACATCGATGACAGTATACAACATGGCTGTAGCAGTCCACTTCACAGGCCTCACTCCAAATGAAAGCCTTTTCCACACAGATATATTCCTGAAGTACTTGATTGGGCTCAGCGTACTGCTTGTTCCACAACTCTATCTATCAGTAGCTTATACAGTAGAACTACTTCCATGGATGTTAGGAATAAACATTTTGGCCCTCTTGATAGGCCTCTACAGTTACAGAAAATAATCTATCTACGATCGCTTCCGCCGTTTAATAGATTGTCCACTGTATGATCTCCGAATATCTGTTCGCCTAATTCCCGTCCATATGAAGTCAATGTGTATTCGTTGAAGGAACTTTCTCTAACAACGCCTTTGTCTTCCAGACTTTTTAGATCGTTCTGAACAGTGATTATCTCTCTATCAGTATCATCGTATCCATCACTGGCGTCTCTGATCTCTCTTGGACTAAGAGCGTCATCCTCAGAAAGCAAGGCCTCCACAGCATTAGTATATGATTCTTGACTCAACACTTTCTCAAGAAAATACTCTCTATCTGCCATGAACACAAAAAATCATACAATTTTTATAACTGTGATGTAACTACATCGAGAGACTCTGTGGAAAATACAAGGATTATTCTTCTTAGAGAAACTTAGAGAAAAAATTCGTATGGACTCTTCGGGATTTGAACCCGAGGCCTCTTCCCTGCCAAGGAAGCGTTCCGCCAAGCTGAACTAAGAGCCCTTCATGTAGTATGTAGAGGCCTCAATTTTTTAAGTTCCGACAGTTTCTTGTCCTCTTGTTTTTTGAACACTCGTGTCAAATAATAATGTATGGATCAAAGGTCCTCTTCGGCTTTGTTTATCGGACTTATTTTCGTGTCTTCTCCGCTTACGATAAATTATATCCCTATCCAAGTCGATTTCAGTTTAACGGCAAAACTGATCGTTTTGCTTTACGGCTTGTTGATGATTTTCGGAGGATTTTATGCAGGAAAAGCCAAGAGATACAAGTTTCTGCTTGACATCTATAGCGTCTTAGGATTGTTCATCTTGCTTGGAGGCCCTCTAACTAATTTCCCGCTTGGAACCGACTTTTGGAACACGATAAGTCTGGTCTCAGCTATATTCCTGGGATTGCCTACTGTACTGTTATTGAAACTTAACAGATGAATTTGATTTAATTGGCTGAAACTACTTCTATTACATCCAAGTTTTCCAGTACATGATCACTGCCTATCTGTCTATTTTCTCTACAGTCGATAGCGTGGATGAATCCTTCTCCAAGATCTGAGTGGATTGTATACGCGAAGTCTTCAGCTGTTGATCCTTCGGGAACAAGAAATACGTCAGGCAAAATATTGCCGTGTTCGTCGCCTAGTCCGTCAGCCCCTCCAGGGAAGACAGCCATAACACCTAACTCTTCAAACAAGGCCTCTTCCAAAGCTTTCTGTACTCCTGTTCCGCCGAACTCTTTCATGAAACTTCTGATCTTTTCCAGGCCTCTCTCTTTTTCTTCAGGCAGTTCATCTGTCAAAATATCAAAGTCTTCATCTCCAGGATAGTAATCCACAGCATCCTGCTCAGCAGCATTCTTCAAGGCCTTCTCCGCGTGAGCACTAGCCGGAACAAAGTCCAGATGCTCGTACTCCGAATCCGAAGTAATCTCATCGTAATTTTTCTGAGCTTTCTCAGTATCCATTTTGTTTGCTGCGATGATCATCGGCTTTGTTTCCTTCCTTATACTTCTAGCCAGTTGTTTCCTGTCGTCTTCACTCCAGTTCTCAGGATCAAGCTCGAGATCTTCTTGAAGAATTAATTGCTTTATTTCATTTTTATTTGTTTTAAACGCACTCATCTGTTCAGCTAATTCTTCCTCAAGTTTAACGTCTTGCTGATTCATCTTTGATTCGTATCTGTCGATCCCTTTCTCCAGGATTTCAAGATACCACATATCCAGTTCTTCCTCCAGAAAATCGATATCTTCTCTTGGATCATGGCCTTCAGTCGGCTCTCCTTCGGCATCTGTCTCTCCTGAGAAATCCACTATATGGATCAATACGTCTGCCTCGTTAAGATCAGTTAGAAACTTGTTCCCGAGGCCTTTTCCCTCGTGAGCGCCAGGGATCAGTCCTGCAACATCGACAAGTTTTACAGGAACGTGTCTCGTCCCTTCGTGGCAGAAGCCTGTGCGTGGATCACAGCTTTCATCGAAATCCGGGGCAGCACATTTTACTCTTACGTAGGCCTCTCCGACACTTGGCTCTATAGTTGTGAAAGGATAAGAGGCCTCATCAACTGTGTTCATGGTGGCTGCGTTGAAAAACGTACTTTTTCCGACACTAGGTTTCCCGACTAATCCGATTTTGTAAGTCATACTAATGAATTGTTGAGAAGATTTTTAATCCAATTCGTAAATCTGATTTTGTCTTAGGTCTTTCTGATTTTTCGTTTTAGAACTTAATCATCTGTTTCTTCTCTTTTTTGGGATAGGTCTAGTCTTTCACAGGTTTGATAAACTGTGATGACTATCTAAGTTACATGGGATTTCTGGGATTTGGTGATGGAGGAGATGAAGAGGAACAGGATTCTCCTGAAGAGGAAGTGGAAAGAGAGGAGGCGAAAGTGATTTCTGATCTGGAGTCTCTTCAGGAAGCTATCGAGGATGCCTTGAAGGCCGAAATAGATCTATTCAAAGCTGCTAACGATGGCATGCCTGAGCATATAGTGGATGAAAGGCTTGGCAACATTCAGATCTATCTTCAGGAAGATATCTCTCCCAAAGAACACAGTATAGAATCAGAGATCCAGAAACTGAAGTCACATGAATCAAAGCTTCAGGCCTCCAAGCCATTAATGGAGGAGCATCAGCAACTTCTACAGATTATCCAAGATGCGATCAATAAAACTGAAGACGAAATAAGCAGATTAAGGGATATAATAGAGGTTTCTGAAAACGTCCTAGGTCAAGATAATTTCTCTCATGAAGAATTGATTGATCAAGTTGAAGGTAAAATTACAAAGGATAAAGAGGAGGCAAAGGCCCTTGAAAGCGAATTGGAGCAAGCTGAAAGTATTGAACTTGATATACGCCAGTCCTGAAGTATCAATCCTTTGATATTTTCTATTTATTAAAGAATTGAAAAGACTATAAGTTTCATGAGAAAGCTGAAACTCCCGGGAAGAACAAAAAACATGCCTAGGCTGAACGAGCATGATTATCGCCTGATAAAGGACAACGGCATCAGGGAGATCAAGAAGCAGGCCCGGGAAATAGTCGAAGCCAAGTTACAGGAGGTTCCGGAGAACGATGGAACTCAGACTCCGAAAGCCGGGAATCCTATCTACAAGGCGATGCATGCCTGCCACTCTGCTTCAAGAAGAGGCCTTTCACTGACTCATAGAGTCCCTCAGGAAAGAGATATGACAGAAAGTGAAGTACAAGCCGTCGTAAATCTACTTACTAGATGGATTGCAAGAGAGTACAATTTCTACAGGGAAGAGGAAGATAGACAGAGGGATCTCGGTGAATTCAAATAACTCCCGAATTTGTTCACGTTAAAGTAATAAAATTTGCTATCTGATTTCTACCTCGTTATGGAGGATGATTACTCTGTAGATACTGATGAAGGCCTTTCTCTAGAAGAGTTAGCGGAGACTATGTACGATGACTTCCATCATTTCAGTGAAAGAGAAAACTATGACTGGAAGGGAGGAACACTGAGGCCTCAGGACTATGAGACAGTGGATTCAGTTGAAAGAGTTCTGGAGGCCTGGGCGCCATTCTCTGATCATCACGAGGCAGAAGCAGCTTTCGGAGATCAGGACGCCGGGACACACGTGGATTTCAGTTACAACGTCAGACACGTCACAGTAGACGAACTGTAGAAAAAGAAGAAAAATTAAATGAGGAGTCGAGAGGCCTAGTATCGGGCTAAAATTTTTTACATCAGTTCCTCGGATCTCAGATGCTCTACTACTTCATCTTTGTCCAGAGTCTCTTCCTCGCCCGAATCCATGTGTTTCATCGTAACTTCGTCGTTCTCCAAGTCTCTTTCCCCGATAATCAAAACACGCCTAGCGTTCATGTCATCAGCATATCCCAACTGACTTCCAAAGCCTCTTCCAGCCAAGTCAGTCTCCACAGATAGGCCTTCCGACCTCAACTTAGTCGCATAATCAAGGCCGATGTCTCTCACGGATTCGGAGACTGTCAGGACATAGACATCAGTTTCAACCTCTTTTAGAGGATACCGATCCTCCTTCTTGAGGAGTTCGATAGTCGTCGAGTATCCGAAGGCGAATCCTACTGCTGGAACTTCACGATTCCCAAATGTTCCGACAAGCTCATCGTATCTTCCGCCTCCGAACAATGCCCTAAGTTCTCCTTCACTGTCAAACGCTTCGAATACAAGACCTGTATAATAGGCAAGGCCTCTGACAATTGAGAGATCTACTCTACACACATCTGCTACTCCATAGGAATCCAGTGCTTCGGCCAGGCTCTCCATTCTGTCAACACTTCCTTGTACTTCTTCCGGAGCTTTCTCTCTCAAGTCCTCGATCTTTTCAAGTATAGGCCCTGAAATATCTGTAATTTCATCGACTTCCTGGGCTTCTTCTCTTGAGAGGCCCCGATCTTGTAGGTCTTCCAGAAACTCTTCTCGATCCATTTTTTCCTTGTCATCGATCACTTTCATCGTTTCCTCTGTTTCTTCAATTCCATGAGATTCGAGGATTGATTCAAGTAGTTCTCTATCATTTATCCTGAAATCGACTCGATTATCGAGATCCAGTTTCTTGTAAATAGTTGCTGCAGCTGCGATTACTTCTGCGTCTGCTTCAACACTTTCGATTCCAAAGATATCAAAGTCTCCCTGAAGGAATTCTCGGTCTCTTCCACGAGTTACGTCTTCATATCTCCATCTCTTGGATGTGCAGTACCATTTTACCGGTGTCTTGAGATCTTTTCTCTTCTGCATCAGCCTGGCTCTAGTCGGAGTCTGTTCTGGAACCAGTGTGATTTCATTATCGCCTTTGTCTGTAAATGCATACATTTCATCTGTGACTGAGTCTTCCTCTTTCTCTGTCCAGAGTTCCTGTCTTTCAATACCCGGAGGACTTATCTCTCTGAATCCGAATTCTTCAGCAGTCTCGCCGACTACCTCGATCAGTTTTTTCCACGTCGCCCACTCGTTCGGGTAACGATCATAAGTTCCTTTCAGACTCTCCAGATTAATGCTCATGCAGTTTCATCCTCGCCTATACTTGAGTTCAGGCCTCTAATACTAAATAAGTTAAAGAAAAAGAAGTGAGTTTTGGGAGAGTTTTTCATAGAGGTCTCCAGAAGTATCCTCTGAGATCGCTGTCTTCTCGCCCCACAGTTTCTACTTCTTCAGTTACTATCTCTCCTTCTAGTTCAAGTGCGTCAAATCCGAGGTCGCTGTCCAGTCCCAGTTTCTTCTCGTTTTCCTCAACTGAAGTTCTCATAAGGCCTTTCTCAAGATCGTTTCTCTCCCTGACTTTTTCCAGTTCTCTTCTTTTGATCTCTTTTCCTATTCCCTGATCTCTGTAAGAGGGAAGAACTCCAATTTCTGCGAAGTAAAACGAGTCTCCCTCGAAGAATTATCTGGGAACTTCACTGGGGAACTCTTCTCTGTCAGAGGCCTCCAGTACTTCTCCCTATCCAAAAGCCACAGGCATCCCGTCATCTAGCGCGATGAATCCTTCAGTATCTCTGTCCTCAATACTTTTGACAATTCTTTTGACAATTTCCTCAGCCAGTTCGTAATTGAAGTCTTCCTGGTATGGAGAATTTTTGAAAACTCTCTGATAAACACCTATTGCTGCTGTCTCAAAGGCCTCATCGCTAAGAGAGTACTCGCCTGGATCATAGCTCATTTCCGTGAACTCGATATTATCCACGGATCATCACCTCCACTATATTTCCATCGAATCGGAAGCTTTCAACTTCCTCAAATCTCGAGACGAATTTCCGGGCCTCTACAGAGTTTTCTACTCTTTTTGAGACTTCTTAACTTTTGAAAGACTCAGGCGTATTTTTTGCCTTCTTCAAGATTGAAGCGTTCTCTGTATCTTGAAGGAACTGTTACACAGCCTCTGGAGTCAAGCTTTGCTGAGAACTCCGCACGAGTGAATACATTCACCTTGTGTTGAAGAAGAATTTGTACGGGCCTTCGAATCGGTATAGTTGAAGCTGTCTAGAAGATTTTGACTATTTTTCGAAACTTGCTTTGTACTCTCCTGTTTGAAGGAGATGATAGTAGCCACCTTTCATTGGTAATCGCCTATGCAGGTAATTCCTCTCTTTATTTTTAAATCAAAGTGGGTTAAGTGTGGGAGAAACACTTTATTTCCCGGAATTCAGGAATACTGTTTATATTATCCGAATACGTAAATAGTACTGTATGAAAATAAAGGCTGGATTGATAGGCCTGACTTTATTCTCGGGCCAGGCCTCCGCACAGATCACCGGCTCAGGAAACTTTCAGTCAATTCCAGCTCTTTTCTCACAGATACTCGGAATAAATGTTTCCAATCCCTACAACGTATTAGGCGTGTTGGCTACTTTCGCTGTTATGTGGGTTTCTGCATACGTTATATTCAAAATAGCTATTACAAAGCTTGATGGAGACACCAGAAGAGGAGGATTTGCAGATTCTCTCGGTATAAAGAATAAAGAAGACACTAATTTACTTGCTGTACTTACTTTATTGATTACATTAACGCTCCTAGGCACAGGAGCTTTCTACGGCTTGATCAGAGGATGGCAATCCATGATACTCCTGATGTTTACATTCATGCTGATTGCTGGAATTTTATTTGTTCTTATCGGAGGATCAGGCCTTTTATTTGGAGGAGGAAGCTATCTGGCAGGGAAAGCAGCCAAGTCAACTATTGAAGGAGTAAATGAAGTTAGAGAGGCCTCTGAAATGATCAGTACTGAGGAAGATGACGTTGAAGAAATCGAGAAAAATGTGGATGAAGAAGAAGACGACATCAAAGATAGAGAAGAGAGAGGAGAAGGAAAAAGTCGTGGTGGAGAAGACGAAGGAGGAGGTTCAACTGTTGAAAGAGAAGTAGAGGATGTAATAAGAAAGATTGAGCGTTCTATACAGCTAATTGAGGATATAGAAGGTCTTTTTGATGAAAGTCTTGAACAGGAGATTGAAAACATGAAGAACGATCTCCAGACAATGAAAAGGATTTTACAGGTCCTGGGCGTGGAAGAAGGAAGTGAAGGGCTTGACGCATTGAAGAACGTTATAAGGAGAGCTGATTTTTCAGAGGGTGAAATAAAAGATTTATTTGATCCCTCAAGGAGTTCTGACTCGGCAAAAGAGTTTTATGAAGATTTGATCGGTAGGGAGAGGCCTCTTTCAATATCTACAAGTGAGGCTGAAAGTATTAGAGACTATATTGAGGAAATTGAGGGGCTAAAAAGACAGCTTGAAGTCCTGAAGGCTAATGCTCAAACGTATAGAGGGCTTGAACAGCTTCTTGATAGGCTTGAAGGGGAGCTTGAGCATCTTGAAGATGAGGAGTCTGCTCTTGAGAATCTACTATCTCACTTGGGTACTGCTTCACGTGAAATGTTTGAGGAAGTGAAGAAAGAGAAGGATGAACTGAGAAATATAGAATCTAATTTACAGAGGATTGAACAACTTGATGAAACTCTGGCCAATATAAAAAAGAGGCTTGAAAGTCTTGAAGATAGGCTTGGAGAGTTTGAAGGTACTGAAAGCATATTCAACGCTCTTGATCTCAGAAGATTACTTGCTGAAACTGTAGCAGACTCTGGTAGCTCCGACGTAAAGAGTTCAAAGTTCGTTAATTTTGATCCAGATGCCGAAGGCGTATCTCTCAGGCCGGGTGTAGTTTTACTTTCTTCTGGAGAATCTGAAACTGTCGTTGAAGTTGACATGGATATGTCTGCAGGAGGATTTACTTCCAAAAAACCCTTTGAATTTAGTGATGTGTCAAGAGGCCTTATTTCAATGTTTGAAGAGGAAATGGAGGATTACATCACATCTCATTCAATAAAGGGGAAGAAAGATGTTGAAAGAGAATTATTTAATCTTTTCAGCCATTTAAACAATCAGTTTGCAGATAAAAATTCAGGGGACTTTTCAGGCAGATTGAAGATCTCCAATGCGTTCGAGTCTCCGTCTTTTGATTCACGTCTTGTGAACACTATTTTCCTCGGATTCCTGGTTTACAACTTCAGACCTATCTACGATCATATCTTGACTGAAGCTGGCGATCCTGACTCCCACATAGGGGCCTGGAGGCCAGTCAGGAATGTTATGAACGATGCACATGTTTCCTTGGGGATGTATAGGACTTCTTCAGGTCTGTTGCCATGTATTTTTGTTGATACAGAGGCCTCGGATTACTGTTTCTGTCCTTCGACTGGAGAAGTATTCTCAAATGTTGAGTCAGACAGAATAGGCAAAACAAGGTTCATAGTTAATAGAGACTGAATTAGTTTCTAAGATTTTGATCACAATCAAAATGTTGTCTGATTACTGTAAATAATGTTTTGAAAATCTAAGCTAGTTTTTTTCTTTCCGAATATGTTGGATAAATATAAAACAATTTGCCGCGTTGTTATATCTTGGTGAATAAAAAATGAATGGTGATGGAGAGGATTCTTCTAGATTCGATTTCGGATTTGAACTGGAAGGTAGAGAAGAGGAGAACAAGGGGAATCCTGCTAACAGACGTGCAGGAACAAGAGCAACAGCTAGTGTTCTTGATGAGGATGAACTGGCTCGTGAAGCCCAGAACGCAGAATCTCAGTACGGTAATGCTTTAACAAATCAAAAACATAGAGAAGAAAAATTAAGGAGATTAAAGGATCAACTTGAAGGACAGGCAGGTGATGAAAATCAGCCTGTAAATCGCTTCCTTGCTGATGCTGAGGCTACAGGCCTTGCAGATGTGGATAATGAATGGGAAATAGTTTCTTCAGATTATCTTGAGGAAGACGGAGATCCTATTGAGTTTGCGGAAGAGGGACAGGATCTGCATAATTACTTCATGAAGAACTCTGGAGTAATTGAAAATCTTTCAGAGCAAGCCACTCAATTTACGACTCTCTTGAGCAGTGTATCAGAAAAAGAGAAGAAAAAACTTGAAGATCTTCAGTCAGAACTTGAAAAGGCTCAGAGGAAGAGAGATAAGAGAGTTGAAAAGGCTCAGAAGAAAAAACAAAAAGAAGCATTGAAACTTGGAAGCCAAGTACAGGGAATGGTTGATTCCGATTTGGACGGTTCTGAGTTCGATGGAGCGGAAGATATGTGGGAACAAGAATGGAGTGATATTTCCCGAGGCTTTAACTCTGATATTGAAGATGCAGAGGCCCGATACGAGGATCGTGAACAGAATATTGAGCAGGAAATGGCCGAAATTAGAAGTGATGCAGAAGAGCAGAGACGTACTTTGAGATCACGTAAACAGAGTATTGTATCTCAGAGGGCTGACAGGCTTGATGAACTTGAAGAAGTTCACGTTGAATTCTCCAACGATGTAATTCAGTACGTCGAGGAGCAGGCAGAAGGTCTTGAAGATCTGTTCATTACTCTTTCCAGCCTTCAGAATATGAGAGATTCTCATGAGAATGATTCAGTTGCAGAGGCCTTGCCTGGAACAGCTGAGCTTTCTCAGGATCAACAGGGAGTATCTCAGGATATTAACAGTGCTGCCAATGCGATTGCGACAAGAGCATTGACTAGAATTGATTATCTTGAGGATGCTGTAACTGATTACGCAGCAGTGGCAGATATGCTTCCAGATGTGCTTGAGGAAAAGGCTCCAAGAGTTGGAGAAAGGCTTGACAATGTCGTTTCACAGTACGAAGGATTAGCACTCGATGTAAGCGGTGATGAATACGGTATTGAAGGACTTGAGAGAAGAGTTCAGAGTCACGTTGAGGAGATCACCGGCTCAGATTACGATGCCGTAGATGAGTTCCGTGAACATGTTGAGAGCATGGCAAGGATGCCTTGAAAGAGGCCTCCTTCATTTTTCTTAATTTTTTCTATTTGCGCTTTCTGAGTGAGAATTAACTCTTATAACCGGGCAATCCAAAAAAGATGTTATGAGGCTTCGGGCAATATTTGCTTTAATGTTAGGCCTTTTCATTCCTTCTGCTTCTGCACAGATCACAGGAAGCGGATACTACGGATATAACACGGCCTCTATTCCAGAGCTTTTCGCACAGATTTTTGGCATATCGGTTTCGAATCCCTATCAATTGATTGGTATACTGGCTACTTTCTCAGTTATGTGGGTGTCGGCTTATGTAATATTCAAGGTATCTCTACAGTATTTGGACACAGAGCTTTCAGATGATGGGTATGATAAGCCTTTCCAGGATGCCGTTGGATTGACAAGTGAAGATGATACTAATATTCTAGCTCTGTTGACTTTGCTAATTACTTTAACTATAATTGGCACGGCAGGATTTGCAGGACTGATAAACGGATGGCAGTCAATGATTTTACTAGCCTTCGCTTTCATGCTTCTGGCAGGAACGATATTCGTAGTTATTGGTGGTGTCGGAGGCACAGTGGCAGGTTCGGCTTATATAGCAGGGAAATCCGGTCAAGGCATTGCTGCAGGAATAAACGAAACAAAGGAAGCGCTGAACAGAGTTGAAAGACACGAAGACAATATAGAAGTTGAGGAAGATGAAGAGGAAGAAGAGATAGATGAGGGCAGAGAAGACGAGGCAGATGAAGAGGCCCATCACACTGCTGAAGAGCTTGAAGAAGTGATAAGGATTCTTTCAGATGCGGAAGACGAGTTAAATGAGTTATTGGAAGAGGAAGTTGATGAACTTGAAAACGATATTGAGAATTTGAGACGTATAATCAATCTTCTGGGAGAACACGATGCCTGAGAAATACAATACTCGTCTGAATACTTTATTGAATGAACAACTGGAAGTTCCTGATGGAAGAGACGAAGATGAGTTAAAAAGTGTTTTATTAGGATTCAAATCCGGAGATGAAGAAGTCAAGAATGTTTTATCTGATGCTACAGTACTTTATCTTGACAAAGAGTCGAGTAACTTTCTCAAGGATTATATAAATGAGATAGATCACAGTATGGAGTTTGCCAGAAGCCTTTATGCTGAAGAAGGGGTGGAATCGCTTCAAAGGCGCTATAGAACTCTTTTTAGCTTGACTCATGAGATTTCAAATGATCTAGAAAGGGCTGTTGATGAAGATAGTGAGCTTGAGAGTATTGCAAGAAAGTTGAAGGATGCTCATTTGCTTGCTGAAGTAGATTATGAGAAAGAGCAGTTACAGAGAGTTGGCCAGAATTTAGAAGATCTTCTTGAGAGAAAAGAAAAGCTCCAAGCTCTAGTTAATCATTTTGAAGAACTTGAGGAGTATGTTAGAGAAGGCAGTCTTGTAGAAATGTTGGAGCACAGGAAACATGTACTTGAATTGATGCTTGAGTACAGTGAAGATGGTTCAAAGGAATCTTCTAAGGCCTCTCCTGGAGGCAGTGGTCCTGTATCTGTTCGTGTTCCGGAAAAATATCTTAATCAGTTGCGTGAGTTTGCACGCGGTTATCTTGAAGAGGTATCAGGTGTTTTCCTATGTAGGAAAGATGAAGGCGAATTAGTTGTTCTGAAGATGGTATTCTCAGGTTCAGGTACAGAGGGAAATGTTTCCCCAGCAAAGTCTATCGTCAATGCTGTTAATGAGTTACTGGATAATCATGCTAGATATCGGTTCATCGATTTCCATACTCATTCAGTTGGAACTGTAAGAAATCATGGGGACTATTATGCAAATAACTGGTCGGATGGAGATCTTCAGAACTTCAAGGATCAGGGCGAAGGATATACAGCGATGCTTGTTACTCCAGAAAAAGTTCTTTTGAAAAGAAACGGTAGGGATGCAGAGTTACAAGTCTTCGACAAGGACAGTTCCAAAAAATTCGATGAGTGGGCGGACAAAATTGATGAGGATTGGAAGGAAGTAGCTTCAGGATACAGTTTTCCAGACAATCTCTTAGATTTAACTAAAGCAAAATGATAGAAAATGACTAATTACAAAGAAGCAGTACAGGCCTTGGCATCATCTATTTCGTCGAGTCGTACAACTCTTTCTAGAGAAAAGAAACTGGAGATTGCTAGAGGCATACTTGCTAGAGAAGGCCTTGAAACTGATAGACGTGATATAAACATTGATTTCTCAGATGAGAAAGATTTTCAGATAATGAGAGATTATCTCGGTGCTCTTCAAAGAGCAAGGAGAGCAGAGTTAGGGGAAAATATTCAGTCCTCCATTGATAATGCGAAGAGATTGAGTGACTTAAGAGATGAGTTACGAGAAGATCTTTCAGAGGCCTATGATGAAGATGAAGAGCTTGAAAGTATCGCCAGGAGGCTTCAAGATAAAGGGCTTGGGAAGGTAGCTGGCAAAGAGGAAGATCAGATAAACGAGTTAGGAGCCAGTCTCCAGGAACTGGCGCGAAAAGGAGAGGAAGTTGATAATCTTGAAAGGACACTTGAAGAAATAATTAGAGAGCATGGACTTGATAGGGATGGATTAGCTCATGAACTTGAGAAAAGAGCGTCCAAAGTAGGCCGTTTACTTGAGTCTCATTCAAGAGACAGTGACGTAGATCTTGATTCAATAGTTGATACTATTGCAGGGGAGCAGGACTTGCTTGAAGATGCGGAATCACGTGGAAAGAAATCTCTTGAGGAAGATATCGCAAGACTGAAAGATCTTTACGGCCATAAAGAAGCAGAGTCTGCTCAGCTTGATAATTTGGAGGAAGAGCTTCGTCAAGGAAAATTTGATGATGCCGTAAGCTCTCTTGATCTGATTCTGGCTGATAGGAAAGGTGTTTTAAGGGGAGGCTATTCTACCTTGAAAGAATTACATAAGGATCTAGAGGATTCATTAGATATCGCTTTAGGCCTCAAAAAATTGTTTGGTCAGCTGGAAATAGTTGAGTCAAGGGATGATATTAATTCAGATGAGTTTTATGACAAACTGGCTGATAGAATAGGCCTTCCAGACAGTGCTAGTGCAAAACAGTTTGTAAGACGACTTGAGAAAGACTATGGCTCTATGAAGGATGAAATAAGGAAGATTGAAGGCTTGAAAGAGCATAACATTGAGAGAGACAAAGAAAACTATGAGAAGATAAAACAGATCGATAAAGAAGATTCAGAACTCCGCAAAAGAGCTTCCAGCCCGGATGCCCAGAGAAAGTTGAAGACAATACACGAAAAGCTTCAAGAACTGGGATACGAACTGGAAAACGAGATAGAAATAGAGACAGACGGAGAGGCCTCTTCAGATTCTGGAGATTCTGATACGGATGATAGTGACTCC
>Ga0102935_1000040_pt1 | contig 38122 bp, 34 predicted proteins | sample SalPonR2_A_D2_MG_FD_78508 | JGI IMG/M metagenome (GOLD analysis project Ga0102935, IMG submission 78508) | Salt pond soil microbial communities from South San Francisco under conditions of wetland restoration - Salt Pond MetaG R2_A_D2_MG | ecosystem: Environmental > Aquatic > Marine > Intertidal... | reverse complement strand
GAGCCGCGACAAGCGCCTGCAGGCGCAGAAGGCGGCGAAAATGGACGAGCTGTTCAACTCGATGCAGGACGAGGCGGTCAAGACCGTCAACCTGGTGGTCAAGGGCGATGTCCAGGGCTCGGTGGAGGCGCTCACGCAGTCGCTGGTCAACCTGTCCACCGACGAGGTGCGCATCGTGGCGGTGGCCACGGGCGTCGGCGCCATCAACGAGTCCGACGTCAACCTGGCGATGGCCTCGGAGGCGCTGCTGATCGGCTTTAACGTGCGAGCCGACGCCAAGGCCCGCCGCCTGGCGCAGGAAAACGACGTCAAGCCGCATTACTACAGCATCATCTACGACGCCATCGATCAGCTGCGCAACGCCATCAGTGGCATGCTCGAGCCGGAGACCCGCGAGTCGATCATCGGAACGGCCGAGGTCCGCGAGGTGTTCCGCTCGTCCCAGCTCGGTCAGATCGCGGGCTGTCTGGTGGTGGATGGCGTCGTGCGGCGTCGCAACCCGATCCGCGTGCTGCGCGAGAGCGTGGTGGTGTTCGAAGGCGAGCTCGAATCGCTGCGGCGTTTCAAGGACGACGTCCGGGAAGTGCAGTCCGGCACCGAGTGCGGCATCGGCGTCAAGCACTACAACGATGTGCGTGCCGGCGACCAGATCGAGTGCTACGAGCGCGTGACCATCGAGCGGACGCTGTAAGGGATGCCGAAGGACTTCCCGCGCGCCCGCCGGGTGGGCGAGCAGATCCAGCGCGAACTCGCCACGCTGATCCGTGAAGAAGTGCGTGATCCGCGCGTGGGATCGGTGACGGTCTCCGAGGTCCAGGTCAGTCGCGACTTTGCCTATGCCGATGTCTTTGTCACCGGTCTCGGCATGGATGCCGATCAGTCACGTGCCATGGTCGGGGTGCTGACGGGCGCGGGATCGTTCCTGCGCCATCAGCTCGCCCGGCGTCTGACGCTGCGAAAGGTGCCGACCCTGCGCTTTCAGTATGATCCGACCTTCGAGCGCGGTGCGCGCCTCAATCGCCTCATCGACGATGTCCAGCCGGGGGACGACCCCGCCGCACCGGGCTCGGACTGAACCGCGCCATGGGGCGTCGCCGGGGCCGTGCAGTCGATGGCATCCTGCCCGTGGACAAGCCGGCCGGGCAGACCTCCAATCAGATCCTGCGCCGGGTCAGCGGCTGGCTGAATGCCCGCAAGGCCGGCCACACCGGCAGCCTTGATCCGCTGGCCACCGGGCTGCTGGTGATGTGCTTCGGCGAGGCCACCAAGATCAGCGGCTATCTCCTCGACGCCGACAAGCGCTACGTGGCTACGGCGCGATTGGGCGTGGTGACCGACAGTGCCGACGCCGACGGGACGGCGCTGGAAACCCGCCCGGTCCCAGTGATTGACACGTCACGGCTTGAATCCGTGCTCGAGCGGTTCCGTGGGCCGATCGAGCAGGTCCCGCCCATGGTCTCGGCGCTCAAGCACCAGGGCCGGCGCCTGCATGAGATCGCCCGCGAGGGCGGCACGGTTGAGCGCCCGGCGCGGCCGGTCACGATCCATGCGCTGCATGGGCAGTGGCTGGAGGGCGGACGGCTTCACCTGAGCGTGGACTGTACCAAGGGCACCTACATCCGCAGCCTGGTGGCCGATATTGGTGAAGCGCTGGGTTGCGGCGCCCACGTCGAGACGCTGCGGCGCACTGGCCTGGGCCCATTCGATGGCAGCGGCATGTGGGATCTGGAGGCCCTTGACCGGCGCCGGACCGATACCGAGCGCGGCCTTGACGAGTGCCTGCTGCCGGTCGATGCCGGACTGCGGGGTTATCCCGCGGTGACGCTGCCGGCAAGCGAGTCATCGCGCTTTTGCCAGGGCCAGGCCGTGGCGCTGGCCGCCCACCAGTCGGCGCCACCGGGATTGTGCCGGGTCTACGGCGATACCGAGGGATTGCTGGGCATCGGCGAGCGGGCCGGTGATCAGGGCGTTGCGCCACGGCGTTTGCTTGTTCAGCGCCGCCCCCACGGATAGAATATCGAATTGTTGATTAACCGTTTTTCAATCAGGAGTCATTGATGTCGCTCAGCGCGCAGCAGAAGCAGGAGATCGTCCGTGATTACGGGCGGGCGGAAGGTGATACCGGATCCCCGGAAGTGCAGATTGCGCTGCTCACCGCCCGGATCCAGTACCTCACCGATCACTTCGCCACCCATAAACAGGACCACCACTCCCGCCGCGGGCTGCTCAAGCTCGTCAACCAGCGCCGGCAGCTGCTGGATTATCTCCACCGCAAGAGCCTCGAGCGCTATCAGACGGTGATCAAGCGACTCGGACTGCGCAAGTAAGGCGCTCCACAAAAAGACCAGGGGATAGAACTCAGTGACTCCAACTGCCGTTAAAAAATCTTTTCAATACGGTGAGCACAACGTCACGCTCGAAACCGGCCGGATTGCCCGGCAGGCGAGCGGCGCGGTCATGGTTAACATGGCGGATACGGTGGTGCTCGTTACGGTCGTCGGCAAGCGCGAGGTTGTGCCCGGACGAAGCTTTCTGCCGCTGACGGTCAACTACCAGGAGCGGACCTACGCGGCGGGCAAGATCCCCGGCGGATTCTTCAAGCGCGAGGGTCGGCCCTCCGAGAAGGAAACCCTGGTCTGCCGCCTGATCGATCGGCCGATCCGGCCGCTCTTCCCCAACGGCTTCACCAATGAGGTGCAGGTCGTTGCCACCGTGATCTCCATGAACCCCGAGGTCGATCCCGATATCCCGGCGCTGATCGGGACATCGGCGGCGCTGGCGGTCAGCGGGATTCCGTTTGACGGGCCCATTGGTGCGGCACGGGTGGGCTACCGCGATGGCGAGTTCGTCCTCAACCCCGCCATCTCGCAGCTCGATGAATCGGCGCTGGACCTGGTGCTGGCCGGTACCGAGCAGGGCGTGCTCATGGTGGAGTCCGAGGCCGACCGGCTGCCTGAGCAGACCATGCTCGACGCGGTGCTGTTCGGGCACGAGCAGATGCAGTCAGCCATTACGGCCATCAACGAATTGGCCGCCGAGGCCGGCAAGCCGCGCTGGGACTGGTCGCCCGAAGCCGCCGACCAGACGCTGGCCGAGCGGGTGCGCGAGCATGCCGAAAAACCGCTGACCGAGGCCTATGCCGTGGCCGACAAGCAGGCCCGGCAGGAGGCCGTGGCCGGCGTGCGCGAAACGGTCAATGCCGCGCTGGTCGCCACTGACGACGGTCAGGACGGCTGGTCCGCGGAAGCGGTCAGTGATGCCTTCAAGGCGCTCGAGAAAACCACTGTCCGCGGCCGCATCCTTGCCGGCGAGCGGCGTATTGACGGTCGCGACAACCACAGCGTTCGCCCCATCGATATTGAGGTCAGCTCGCTGCCGCGCACGCACGGCTCGGCGATCTTCACCCGGGGCGAGACGCAGGCCATTGTCGTGACCACGCTCGGCACCGGGCGTGATGCGCAGATCGTTGACGGCATCGAGGGCGAGCGCCGCGAGCCGTTCATGCTCCACTACAACTTCCCGCCCTACAGCGTGGGCGAGGCCGGGTTCATGGGCACGCCCAAGCGCCGCGAGATCGGTCATGGCAAGCTTGCCAAGCGCGGCGTCCAGGCGGTGATGCCCGAGCCCGAGGACTGTCCCTACGTGGTGCGGGTGGTCTCGGAAATCACCGAGTCGAACGGCTCAAGTTCCATGGCCTCGGTCTGCGGCACCAGCCTGTCGCTGATGGACGCCGGTGTGCCCATCAAGGCTCCGGTGGCCGGCATTGCCATGGGCCTGATCAAGGAAGGCGACGACTTTGCCGTGCTCACCGACATCCTTGGCGACGAGGACCACCTCGGCGACATGGACTTCAAGGTCGCTGGCACCGACAGCGGTGTCACCGCCCTGCAGATGGACATCAAGATCGATGGCATCACCCGCGAGGTCATGGAGCAGGCCCTCGGCCAGGCCCGCGACGGGCGGCTGCACATCCTGGGCGAGATGAACGGCGTCATTGCCGAACACCGCGAGGAAATGTCCGCCTACGCGCCGCGGCTCATCACCCTGCGGATCGATCCGGACAAGATCCGGGACGTGATCGGCAAGGGCGGCGCCACCATCCGGCAGCTGACCGAGGAGACCGGCACCACCATTGATATCACCGATGAGGGCGTGGTCACCATCGGCTCGGTGGACAAGGCGGCCGGTGAGGAAGCCCGCCGTCGGATCGAGCTGCTCACCGCCGATGTCGAAGTCGGACAGGTCTACGAGGGCAAGGTCATCAAGCTGATGGACTTTGGGGCCTTTGTGAACATCCTGCCCGGCCGCGACGGCCTCGTGCATATCTCGCAGATCTCGGACCGCCGGGTCGAGAGTGTCTCCGATGAGCTCGCCGAGGGTCAGCATCTGCGCGTCAAGGTCCTCGAGGTGGATCGGCAGGGACGCATCCGGCTGAGCATCAAGGCGCTGGGCGAGGAAACCGCCGAGGGCTGATCAGCCCCCGGCACGGCGGCGATGGCACCGCCCGGGAAAAACCCCGTGGGCCCGATCGGCCGGCGGGGTTTTTTTGTGGCTAGAACGCCCGCTGCTGGCGGCGGAATTCCACCATCTTCTCCTGCGCATCAATGGCGTCTTCGAGACGCCGGATGCCGACATCGGGGAGCAGTTCGAACAGCTGGATCATGATCTCCGCGGTGGTCAGCGAATCACCCAGGGCGGTGTGGCGGCCGCCCACGCCCACACCCAGCCGCCGGGCGACGCCCTCGAGGGTGTGCTCGCCCGTGTGATCGTGCAGCAGAATGGATAGCAGCAGGGCATCCAGCGTGGGATGATCAAAGCGCACGCCACAGCGGCGCTGCTTTAACCGCAGAAACCGCATGTCAAAGGCGATATTAAACCCCACCAGCACGGCATTGCCGGCAAACGCGTGGAATCGCCGGACCGCCTCGTCCACCGGCGGGGCATCGGCGACGTCCTCGTCGTGAATGCCGTGAATGCTTGTGGCAAGCGCGGGGATGGGGCGCTCGGGATTGGCGAGTAGCTCAAAGGTTTCGCCGTGAATGACGCGCCCCTGATGGATGCGCACTGCGCCAATCGACACAATCTCGTCACCGTGGCCGGGCTCGAGACCGGTGGTCTCGCAGTCAAAGACCACATAGTCCAGGTCGCCCAGCCGGGTCTCGGCCTCGTCGCCGAGCGCGCGCACCGGCTCGGCCTCATCGGCGGCAAAGTCGTAGTATTCGGGGCGCGCGGCAACCGGGCTGGGCGCTTCGGTCTTTTCGGGGGCGCCGGGCAATGGCAGGCGCAGCAGGGCGCGGTGGACGCGCGAGCGGTCCGGCTGGCTCCACACCGTGGTGTCGTGGCGCTGCAGCACCTCGCGCAACGTCACCGTCCCGCCGACGTCATCAAGCCCGGCATCGAGCCACTCATCGAGCTGATCGGGGTTCACCACATCGCCGGACCAGTTCATGTCCAGATACACCAGGCTGCCCTGTTCACGCCCGGAGACGGCCACCGCGCTGACACCAAGGGCCTCAGCAAGGCGCATGAGCAGCGCTTCGACCACCTGGCTCAGCAGATAGGGCTCGGCGGAGACCCATACATCGGCGCTGCACTGGATGCGTGGCAGGCCGTTGGCCGCGGCGTTTTTCTTGATGCCCGCCACCAGACTGCCAAGATGCAGATCCTCGAGCCGCCAGTTGTCGGTGACCATCGAGGTGGTTTCATCGGCGAGATGGGCGAAGGCCTCGGTCAACCGCTGGGTGTCTTCCTGGAGCATGCCGGTGAACCGCTCGGCGTCGTCGCGCATCTGTGCCTGCTGGGCAAGCCGCAGGCTCTCGCTGACGGTGCACAGACTGGTGAGCGGATCGCGCAGTGACTCCACCGCCTCGCGCAGGCTCTGCTCGCGGCGCAGAACCGCCCGTGTCTGGCGCGAGACATCGGTGAGCGTGACCACAAAACCATCGGTCCCGGGGTCGTCGGTGATCAGTCGCGCCACCCGGCAGCGCAACAGGCGCTCGCCGCTTGCCGTGGCACAGACCAGCTCGGTGTCGGCTCCGCTCGCGGCATCGGCGCTTGGGTCGATCAGGCCCAGGGCGTGACGTAGCGGGCCGTCATTGAGCACTTCGTGCAGATACCGTCCCAGACCCAGCGCCGGCTCGGCATCCAGCAGCAGACGTGCGGTGCGGTTGTACAGGGTGATCCGGCCATCGTCACGGCAGACCACCACGCCCTCGCGAATCTCGCGCAGAATGGTCTCAAGGCGGGCCTTGCGCGCCTCGATGCGTGTCGTCCACGCCGTCGCTGCCTCCTCCATTTCGCGGCGGCTGCGCGCCAGTGTGCTGCCCAGCTGCTCGACGGTCTCGGGCAGGCGACCCAGCCAGTGACGGCTCGGCAGCTCCAGGCGGTGGCCCGGGTTGGAGCCGGCGATAATGCCGGCCCCCCGCTCGGTGGCACTGAGCGGTCGGGTGATACGCCGGTCCACCAGCAGCGCCGCGGCAAGCGGTGCCAGCCCCGCCACCACGGCGCCCAGCAAGGGCTGCAGTGTGCCGGCCAGCAGCGCCCCGAGGCCGGCTAGCAGGGCGATGGCCAGCGCCGATACCCAGAGCCGCTTACGCAGCCACGGGAGCCGAAAGGCTCGCACTCTCAGGCAGCTCCGCTTGCCAGCGACCGGATCCGGCCGAGGATGGCGGCGGGCTCGAAGGGTTTGACGATAAAGTCGGTCGCACCCAGCGAGAAGGCCTTCTCGCGCTCCACCGCCAGGCCGTGCGAGGTAAGCATGAGAATGGGCAGTCCCATGGCACCGGCGCCCTGCAGCAGCCGCTGGCAGAGGTCGTAGCCACTGCGATCGGGCAGGGTGGTGTTGACCAGGGCGACATCCGGCGCGGTCTCGGCCATGGCCGCTTCGGCCTGCGTGCCACTGCTTGCCAGCGCCACACGAAAGCCCGATTGCTCGAGTAGAAACCGCAGGGCACTGGTCAGGTTGGATTCATGATCGACGATGAGAATCGTTTTAACCATTGGCCACTCAGCATCCGTGGATGCTGCCTCCTCCTCTTTTACCGCCAGTATAGGCTACTCCCATGCCCGTTTGTCGAGGTACGCTGATACCAGCCGTTAGACAATCAGCCGGGAGGCAGCGATGACCGACGACACGGCCCACACCGATGCAGCGGTGGTGGGCGCATTCCTTGAGGCCCATGCGCCGTTCGACCGCCTGCCAAGGGCCCTGCAGCGGCATTTCCGCGAGCACTGCGAGGTCTGCGACTACACCGCCGGCACCGTGGTCCTGGAGCCGTCGGGCGAGCCGGCCGCATCCTTCTATCTGATTGTTGACGGTCAGGTGCGCGCCGAGCGCCCCGGCGGCGAGCGTTTCGAGCTTGGCCCGGGCGATAACTTTCCCATGGCCGCGATGATCGGCCAGCGCGCCACCCGCACGGTGTATCGCGCCGGGACACCGGTTCGGTGCCTGCGCATCCCCCGCACCACCTTCGAGCATCTCGTCGGTGAAAGCCCGGTGTTCCGCGACTACTGCCTGCGCGGCGTCAGCGGGCTGCTCGACCAGGTCCAGCAGGACATCCAGCACCGGGCCGCCAGTAATCTCGGCAGCGACACCACCATGGACACGCCACTCGGCGAACTCATGAATCGCCACCCGTTGACCTGCGAGGCGCATGTCTCGGTGCGTGAGGCGGTGGCGACCATGCAGACGCGCAAGGTAGGCAGCGTGCTGGTCACCGATAGCGACGAGCGTCCCCAGGGCATCTTTACGCTGCATGATCTGCGCAGCGTGGTCGCCGAGGGCAGTCACCTGGATGAGTCGCTTGCGGCGGTGATGACCCGGGAGCCGATTACCCTGGATACCCAGACCTATGCCTTTGAGGCGGTAGTGGAAATGGCCCGCCATCACATCCGTCACATGATCGTCACCGATGCGCGCGGCCGGCTTGCCGGCGTGCTCTCCGAGCGTGACATCTTTGCCCTGCAGCGCATCAACCTGGTCCATCTCACCCGCTCGATCACCGGCGCGGCGGATGTCGACGCACTGGTCCTTGCCCGCGGTCAGGTCGGTTCGCTGATCGACAGCATGATGGCTCACGGGGCGGGGGTGGAGCAGATCACCCGAATCATTACCCTGCTCAATGATCGCACCGTCACCCGCGCCATCGAGCTGGTGCTCGCCGAGCGGGGTGACCCCGGTGTGGCTTTCACCTGGATCGCGTTTGGTAGCGAGGGGCGTCGCGAGCAGACCCGGGTCACCGATCAGGACAACGGCATTCTGTTTGATCCCGGCCGCGAGACCCCGGAGGCGGTCCGCGAGCGCCTGCTCCCCCTGGCCCGGCGCATCAACGAGGTGCTTGATGCCTGTGGCTTCGCGCTGTGTACCGGCAATGTCATGGCCAGCAACCCCGGGCTGTGTCTGAGTTTTGAGGAGTGGGAAGCGACATTCGGTCGGCTGGTGGCGAGCGCCACGCCGGAGAATGTCCTCAGCTCGACCATTTACTTCGATTTCCGTCCCGTGTGGGGGGATCTGGTCAGCGGCGAGGCCCTGCAGCAGCGGGTGGTGGAACTGGCGGCCGGCAACTCGGTGTTCCTGCATGCGCTGGCGGCCAATGCACTGGCCATCAAGCCGCCGCTTGGCGTGTTCCGCGACTTTGTCACCGATCGCGATGTCGATGGCGTACACCGGCTGGATCTCAAGGTACGCGGGCTGACGCCGTTCGTGGACGCGGCGCGGGTGCTGGCCCTGCAGGCGGGCATCGCCGATGGCCATACCCAGACGCGGTTCCGCGAGCTGGTCCGTGCCGGCGTGCTTACGGCCGAGGATGCCGGCGCTTTCGAGCGCTCATTCGCCTTTGTCCAGTTGCTGAGGATGCGTGAGCATCAGCAGCAGTCGGTCACGGGCGACACCATGGGGAATCGTCTGGATCCGGAAAACGTCAATCCCATGGATCGGCGCATCATGAAAGAGGCGTTTCGTGAGGCCCGACGGCTTCACAAAAAGCTCGAAGTGCGTTTCCAGCTATAAAAAAACCCCGGGGGCAGGGCCACCCGGGGTTTTGACGTCGGGTTAGAGCGCTCAGGCCGCGCGCGGCACCCGAATACTCTCCACCAGCTCCTGGATGTCCTTCGGCGGCGGCGCTGTGGCCCGCGACACGAGCGTTGCAACGATCACGTTGATCACCGCGCCAATGGCACCGATGGCCTGCGGGCCAATCCCGAACAGCCAGTTCTGGGGATTATCCGGCAGCAGGTTGGTGCCGGGGATGAAGAACCAGCCCTTGAAGATGAACACGTACACCAGCGTGAACCCGAGGCCCGAGAGCATGCCCGCGATGGCGCCGGCACTGTTCATCCGCCGGTTGAAAATACCGAGCATCAGAACCGGGAACAGCGACGAGGCCGCCAGTCCGAAGGCCAGTGCGACCACCTGCGCGGCAAACCCCGGTGGGTTCAGGCCCAGGTAGCCTGCCACAAGCACCGCCATGCCCATGGCGATTCGGGCTGCCAGCAACTCGCTCTTCTCGCCGATTTGGGGGTTGATGACCCCTTTGATCAGGTCATGAGAGATCGACGAGGAGATGGCCATTAGCAGTCCCGCCGCTGTGGACAAGGCCGCTGCAAGGCCACCGGCCACCGTCAGGGCAATGACCCAGTTCGGCAGCTGTGCGATCTCCGGGTTGGCCATGACCATGATGTCGCGGTCGACGGTCAGCTCGTTGCCATTCCAGCCATAGGACTCGGCGGTGGACTCGAACGCCGGGTTGTCGCTGTTGTAGTACTGGATGCGACCATCGTCATTCTTGTCCTCCCAGGTGAGAAGCCCGGTTTCTTCCCAGCGCGAGAACCAGCCCGGCACGTTTTCATAGGCCAGGTTGCCTTCCTCGGCCCCGATCTCGCCCGGCTGGACGGTATTGATCAGGTTAAAGAACGACATCGCGCCCACGGCTGGGGCCGTGGTGTAGAGAATGGCGATGAAAATCAGCGTCCATCCGGCCGACAGTCGCGCATCCCGGACCCGCGGCACCGTGAAAAAGCGCACGATGACGTGGGGCAGGCCCGCCGTACCGATCATCAGCGACATGGTCAGAAAGAACATGTTGAGCGTGGTGCCCTTCATGACCGTGTACTGCGAGAAGCCCAGGTCAACCAGGATGTTGTCGAGGGTGTTGAGCAGGTACTGACCATCGCCAACGGTACCGCAGGCCCAGCTGCGGCAGCGGATTGCCGGTGATTGCCAGCGAGATGAAGATCGCCGGAATCGTGTAGGCAAAGATCATGACGCAGTACTGGGCGATCTGGGTGTAGGTGATGCCTTTCATGCCGCCGATAACGGCGTAGAAAAAGACAATCGCCATACCAATGAAAAGTCCCAGCTCATAGCTCGTCTCGAGAAAGCGCGAGAACGCCACACCAATGCCCTTCATCTGACCGATCACATAGGTGATCGAGGCAACGATCAGGGCAATGACGGCGATGACCCGCGCAGTTTTCGAGTAGAACCGATCGCCGATGAATTCCGGGACCGTGAACTTGCCGAACTTGCGCAGATAAGGAGCGAGCAGAAGCGCGAGCAGCACATAGCCGCCGGTCCAGCCCATGAGATAGACCGAGGCGTCATAGCCCAGAAAGGCGATGAGACCGGCCATGGAGATGAACGAGGCTGCCGACATCCAGTCCGCCGCGGTGGCCATGCCGTTGGCAATCGGGTGAACCCCCTTGCCGGCGACATAGAATTCGCCGGTACTGCCTGCCTTGGCCCAGATCGCGATACCGATGTACAGGACGAAGGTAGCGCCGACGATCAAATACGTGGTGAGTGATAGATCCATGTCGAATTCCCCTCGTTACTTTTCGTACACGTCGTATTTCCGATCCAGCGCATTCATTTTGAATACGTAGACGAAAATCAGGACGATGAACGTGTAGATTGCACCCTGCTGGGCGAACCAGAACCCGAGGGGGTAGCCCGCAATCATGATGTTATTGAGTAATGGGGCCAGAATGATCCCCAAACCGAACGAGACGGCAAACCAGATGATCAGCAGCGTGATCAGCAGTCTGACGTTCTCTTTCCAGTAGGCCATGGCGGCCTGTTCCTGATTAGAAGCCATGCTTCCGCTCCTCCTGCGGTAATGTCGGATGACAGTATCGTGTGACGACCTGTCGCTTTTTGTGTTTATGCGTCCCTCAGAATTCTGTCAAGTGGGTCAGCCCCTCCCTCGCTCGTACAATGACTGTTGACGACCACCCGGCGCCCCCGTGGCGGACGCCGGGCGACGATGGCTACTGGTTGGCGCGCTGGCTGATTAGATCATCCACCACACCGGGGTCCGCCAGCGTACTGGTATCGCCAAGGCTGTCCAACTCGTTGGTGGCCACCTTGCGCAGAATGCGGCGCATGATCTTGCCTGAACGCGTCTTCGGCAGGCCCGGAGCCCACTGGATGACGTCGGGCTTGGCAATGGGGCCGATCTCACTGCGGACCAGGCCGGCGAGTTCCTTTTGCAGGTTGTCGCTGGGCTCAATGCCCTGCACCAGCGTGACATAGCAATAGATCCCCTGGCCCTTGAGGTCGTGGGGATAGCCCACCACGGCCGCCTCGGCCACGGCGTCATGCAGCACCAGAGCGCTTTCGATCTCGGCCGTGCCCATGCGGTGGCCCGAGACGTTGAGCACGTCATCCACCCGGCCGGTGATCCAGTAGTAGCCGTCCTCGTCGCGGCGGGCACCATCGCCGGTGAAGTACTTGCCCGGATAGGTCGTGAGGTAGGTGTTCATGAAACGTTCGTGATCGCCGTGGATCGTGCGCATCATGCTCGGCCATGCCTGGGTGATGCACAGGTTGCCCTCGGTGGCCCCCTCGAGGACATTGCCCTCGTTGTCCACCAGCTGTGGCTCCACGCCGAAGAACGGCAATGTCGCCGAGCCCGGCTTGAGGTCGACGGCGCCGGGCAGCGCCGAGATCATGATCGCGCCGGTCTCGGTCTGCCACCAGGTATCGACGATGCGGCAGCGCTCGTCACCTACGACGCGGTAGTACCACTCCCAGGCCTCGGGGTTGATGGGCTCGCCCACCGTACCCAGCACCCGCAGCGACTGCCGGGAGTGCTTTTTGACCAGCGCCTCGCCCTGACCCATCAGTGAGCGGATCGCGGTGGGCGCGGTGTAGAAGATATTGACCTGATGATCGTCGATGACCTGCCAGAACCGCCCCGCGTCGGGATAGGTCGGGACCCCCTCGAACACCAGGCTGGTGGCGCCGTTGGCGAGTGGTCCGTAGACGATGTAGCTGTGCCCGGTGATCCAGCCCACATCGGCGGTGCACCAGTAGACCTCGCCATCGTGGTAGTCGAAGACGTATTTGAAGGTCATCGAGGCCTGCAGCAGATAGCCACCGGTGGTGTGCAGCACGCCCTTGGGCTTGCCGGTGGAGCCGCTGGTGTAGAGGATGAACAGCGGATCCTCGGCGTCCATTGCCTCGGGCGCGCAGTCATGGGAGGCGGCAGCCAGAGCCTTGCCATAGTCGATATCGCGGTTGTCGTCCCAGGGCACCGAGTTGCCGGTGTGCCGAACGGTGATCACCGAATGCACCCGCTCGAGATCGGCGATGGCCTTGTCGACGTTTTCCTTGAGCGGGACCGGCTTGCCGCTGCGCAGCCCCTGATCCGCGGTGATCACGGTGCGGCAGTCAGCGTCCTCGATGCGATCGCGCAGCGCATGCGGCGAAAAACCCCCGAACACAATGGAGTGAACCGCGCCGATGCGGGTGCAGGCGAGCATCGCCACCACCGCCTCGGGGATCATCGGCATGTAGATGGACACCCGATCCCCGCGGCCGACGCCCCGCGACTTGAGCACATTGGCCAGGCGGCAGACATCGGCATGCAGCTCGCGATAGGTGATGTGCCGGGTGATGCCCGGCTCGTCGCCTTCCCAGATGATGGCGTTGCGATCGCCGTGGGTGTCGAGGTGCCGGTCGAGGCAGTTGTAGCTGACGTTGAGTTTGCCGCCCTCGAACCAGCGGATCTGCCCCTGGCTCAGGTCGTTGTTGCGGACTCGGTCCCACTTCTCGAACCAGGTGAGGAAGGTCTCCGCCTGCTCGCCCCAGAACGCCTCCGGGTCCTCGAGCGAGCGCCGATACATGCGCTCGTAGTCTTCACGCCCGAGCAGGGCATTCTCGGCGGTTTCCGGGGGAACCGGATAGTGTTTCTCTGCAGCCATGCCGTTTACTCCTCCTGAATGACAGCGTTCAACGTCTGCTCTCGATGTTCTGGCCCTTATACTGCGGGTGTTGGACGCCTGATGCCAAGCCATCGGCAGGAATTGCCCGAATCCGCCAGTGCGCGATGGCCCATGCAAGGAGCGATTCAGGCGGTGCACCGGCCAGATCCGCCGGGGGTGGATGCCCCAGAAACCCCAGTGCATCGGTGATTGCCGCGCCCGCCCGGCGAGGGTCCACCGGCGCGGCGGCGTTGGTTTTGCTGAGCTTGCGGCCATCCTTGCCGCGTGCCACCGGCACATGCAGATGTCGCGGCTGGGCAAGCCCGAGCGCGTCCCGCAGCAGGATCTGCGGGGCCGTGGCGGGCAGCAGATCGACGCCACGCACCACATCGGTGACGCCAAGGGCGGCATCGTCCACCACCATGGCCAGGTGATAGGCATGCAGGCCGTCGCCGCGGCGAATCACGAAATCGCCGATCGCCGCCGACGGGACAAGGGATTGCGGCCCCAGGCGCCGGTCGTTGAAGGTCATCGCCCCCGCCGGCACCCGGAAGCGCCAGCTGCGGGCGGCCCGGCCCGTGGGCAGGCCGTCGCGACAGGTGCCGGGGTAGATCATACCCGCGCGTCCGACCTTGCCCGCCGCGGTCACCTCGCGCCGGGTGCAAGCACAGGGATAGGCGCGGCCCTGCTCGGCCAGCTGCTCAAGGGCGGCCTGATAGTGCCCGCGGCGCTCATCCTGCACCTGCACGGCGCCATCCCAGGCAAGTCCTGCGGCCTCGAGCGCGGTTCGGATGTCCTGCGCGGCGCTGGCGCGGGCGCGGTGCCGGTCCACATCATCGATACGCAGGTGCCAGCGACCGCCGGCCGCCCGGACATCCAGCCAGCTCGCCAGCGCGGCGATCAGTGATCCCCGGTGCAGCGGCCCGGTCGGGCTCGGGGCAAAGCGACCAATAGTGGGCGACGGTGGCATGCGGCACTCCCGATCGTATCCCCGCACTCTGCCACGCGGATTGCTAGACTGCGAGCGCTGCGATCTGCCGAGGTCACCTTGCCACGCCCCGTGCTGTCCGCGCGCAGTCACCACCGGCGCAGTACGCGGCTCTGGCCTGCTTTACCCCGGCCTCGATTTCGAGCGCACCGCGCCCGAGCGGCATGTGCGCTTTCCCTGTACCACCGATACCAATCGTCTGGGCGAAGCGGTGCGGCGGATTGAGCGACTTCTGGCTGCCGGCGGTTAATCCGGGCCGGGGGGCGTGCATACTTCGGAGCGGGTCAGGAAGCGTTTGCCTTCCGGCGCTTCCAGTGAAAACCCCGAGCCGCGCCCGTCGATGACATCGATGATCAAGCGGGTGTGCGACCACAGCGCATATTGATCGCCCCCGATATAGAAGGGCTGTCCGCCGATGTCACCGAGGTGGACATCGCGCGCGCCGATGCGGAATTCGTCGCGGGGGTAGCACATGGGCGCACTGCCGTCACAGCACCCGCCGGACTGGTGGAAAAGAAGGGGCCCGTGGCGCCGCTGCAGATCGGCGATCAGCGCCTCGGCAGCGGGTGTCGCGACCACGCCGGGTTCATTCGTGTCCATCGTGTCCTCCTGTCTGGCAAGACCCGGGCCGGCACCGGCGGTGTCCGACCCGGGTGGGTAGGCTCGGAGGCCGGGCCTCAGGTCCCTAGAAAAGCCCCATGGGCGACTCGCTGTAGCTCACCAGCAGGTTTTTGGTCTGCTGGTAATGCGCGAGCATCATGAGGTGGTTTTCCCGGCCGAAGCCGGACTGCTTGTAGCCACCAAATGCCGCATGGGCGGGGTAGAGGTGGTAGCAGTTGGTCCACACACGACCGGCCTGGATGCCGCGGCCGATGCGATAGGCGGTGTTGACGTTGCGTGTCCACAATCCGGCGCCCAGGCCATAGAGCGTGTCGTTGGCAATCCCCAGGGCATCCTCCCGGTCATCGAAGCCGGTGACCGAGACCACCGGACCAAAGATCTCCTCCTGGAACACGCGCATGCGGTTGTTGCCCTCGAACACGGTGGGCTGGACGTAGTAGCCGCCGCTCAAATCGCCGCCCAGGTCGAGGGGCTCACCGCCAGCAAGGACCCGCGCGCCCTCCTGCTTGCCGATGTCCAGATACGCCACGATCTTCTCGAGCTGATCGCGCGACGCCTGGGCGCCCACCATGGTGTCGGTGTCGAGCGGATTGCCGGTCTTGATCCGCGCCACCCGGTCCAGAGCGGCGTCCATGAAATCGCCGTAGAACGATCGCTGCACCAGCGCGCGGGACGGGCAGGTGCAGACCTCGCCCTGGTTGAGGGCGAACATCGCGAATCCCTCGAGGCTTTTTTCGCGAAACCCGTCGTTCTCGGCAAAGCAGTCAGCGAAGAACACATTGGGTGATTTGCCACCCAGTTCGAGGGTGACCGGGATGAGGTTCTCCGAGGCGTACTGCATGATCAGCCGCCCGGTGGTGGTCTCACCGGTAAAGGCCACCTTGGCGATCCGCGGGTTGGAGGCCAGCGGCTTGCCTGCCTCGGCGCCAAAGCCATTGACGATGTTGAGTACGCCGGCCGGCAGCAGATCGGCGATCAGTTCGGTGAGCATCAGAATGCTCGCCGGGGTCTGTTCCGCCGGCTTGAGGACCACGCAGTTGCCGGCGGCCAGTGCCGGTGCCAGCTTCCAGGTCGCCATCAGGATCGGGAAGTTCCACGGGATGATCTGGCCGACCACGCCCAGCGGCTCGTGGATCTGATACGACACGGTGTCGTCGTCAAGCTCGCCAAGGGAGCCCTCCTGGGCGCGAATGACCCCGGCAAAATAGCGGAAGTGATCGATCGCGAGGGGCAGGTCGGCGGCCAGTGTCTCGCGCACGGGCTTGCCGTTCTCCCAGGTCTCGGCGACGGCGAGGGCCTCGAGGTTCGCCTCCATGCGATCGGCGATGGTGTTCAGGATGACCGCCCGCTCGGCCACCGGCGTTTTGCCCCAGGCGGTTTTCGCGCCATGGGCGGCGTCCAGCGCCCGTTCGATGTCAGCGGCCTTGGAGCGCGGAATCCGGCAGAAAGGCTGACCGGTGACCGGGGTCGGGTTGTCGAAATATTCCCCGTCAAGCGGGGGCTGCCAGTCGCCACCGATGAAGTTCTGGTACTCGCTTTTGTAATGGACAATGGCGTTGGCACTGCCGGGATTGGCGTAGATCATGCTATCTCCTCCGTTTTCTTGTGGGTCGGTCCGCCATGCGGGCCGACCCCGTTATGCCAGCAAGATCCGCGCCAATCCGCCGCCGGCCGCCGAGTGCTTGCGTCATGCCCGCGACTGGGCGATTGTGGCGGTCAACCCGCCCGTCAGAGGCGGGCGGCGGCTGTGCCGTTTTCGAACAATCTGTCGCGTCCTGCGACAGGGGAGCAGGGCGATGGACAAGCAGCCTTTCTACGACCGCGCCCGGCTTATCCGGGTGCGGCGTCAGCTGCTGGCCGGCGAGTTGATGCCGGCCGGTGCGGCCTGGGGCGTGGCCGCGTCCTGGCAGCGAATGCGCGATGCGGGGCTGTCGCCGCGACGACGCGCCGGCGATGGCGCCCTGGATGAGGCCGCGCTGCGGGCGGCGCGTGCCAGTAACGAGTCGCTGATCGCGCTGGCGCTGCCGGAAATCGAAAACCTCTACCACCAGATCAGCGGCAGCAACAGCGCCGTGCTGCTCAGCGACGCCCACGGCACGATCCTCGAGCGTCATGGCGATCCGCATTTCCACGAGCGCAGCCAGCGTGTGGCCCTGGCGCCCGGCGCCTGCTGGGACGAGGGCGTGCGCGGCACCAATGCCATCGGCCTGGCGCTGGCCCACGGGGCGCCGGCGTCCGTCCATGGGCCCGAACACTATCTGCAGTGCAACACGTTTCTCACCTGTGCCGCCGCGCCCATCCACGATACGAACGGCACGGTGATCGGCCTGCTGGATGTCTCCGGGGATCAGTCGGCCCGTCAGATCCACGCCCTGGGGCTGGTCCGAATGGGCGCGCGCATGATCGAGAATCGCTGGCTGACCGCGCAGTTCAACGAGGCCTATCACCTGCACCTGCATGCCCGTCCCGAACTGCTCGGGACACTGGGCGAGGGCATCATTGCGCTCGATGGTGACGGCCAGGTACTGGCGCTGAACGAGGTGGCCCGCGATTACTTTGGCGACGGGTGTGTCGGCACCCGGTTCGAGGCCCTGTTCGAGGAAACCTTTGAGGGGCTGCTGCGCAGCGACGAGTCAACGCCCCTGCGGCGGACCACCGCCGGGATCATGACCTGCCTGCGGCTGGTCCCGCCACCGGCGCGCCGTCCCGCATCGGCTGCAGCACCCACGCTCCAGTCGACGTCCGCGACGACGGCATCCGCGGGCCCGACGCTTGACGGGCTGCACGCCGGTGACCCGGTGGTGGCCGAAACGCTCGGCCGCGCCCATCGGGTATTCGCCCGCAACATCCCGGTGCTGATCGAAGGCGAAACCGGCACCGGCAAGGAGTGGGTGGTCCGTGCCCTGCACGCGCAGGGGCCGCGGGCTGCCGGGCCCGTCGTGGCGGTCAACTGCGCGGCGATTCCCGATGGCCTCGCCGAGGCGGAGCTGTTCGGTTACGTGCCCGGGGCGTTCACCGGGGCCAGCCCCCGCGGGGCCGAGGGGCGTATTGTCGAGGCCAGCGGCGGGACGCTATTCCTTGACGAGATCGGGGACATGCCGGTGGCGCTGCAGACCCGACTGCTACGGGTGTTGCAGGAGCGCACGGTCCTGCCGGTGGGCGGCGGCCAGCCCCGGGCGGTGGACTTTTCGCTGGTCAGTGCCACGCACTGCGATCTCGCCGCCCGGGTGACCGCGGGGACATTTCGGGCCGATCTCTACTACCGCCTGTGCGGATTGCGCGTCGAGCTCCCGCCGCTTCGCGAGCGCAGCGATCGCGAGGCACTGATCGATCGGCTCGTGGCCGAGCAGGATCCCACGGCCACGCTTACGGCGGAGGCCCGCGCGCGGCTGCTGGCCTATTCCTGGCCCGGCAATCTGCGTCAGTTGCACAGCGTGATGCAGACCGCGCTTGCACTGCGCCGGCCGGGTGGGCCGGTGACGCTGGCCGATCTGCCCGATGAGGTGGCGGCGGCAGTCTGTGCGCCGGCGTCGGCCTCGCCGGAGAGTGCCACCGACCTGCGCGCCGCAGAGCAGCGCCACATCGAGGCGGCACTGGCCGAGCACGGCGGCAATGTCGCCCGCGCAGCGCGGGCGCTTGGCATCAGTCGCAGCACCCTCTACCGGCGCATCGGTTCCTCGTCCCCGGGAAAGTGAGTATCTTGAATGCTGCACGGCAATAGGGACGCTCGCGTCGATGCGGCTCGATAAAATCCGCCTGAGCGGTTTCAAATCCTTCGTCGATACCACCCCGGTTCCCCTGGGCGCGGGCATTACCGCCATCGTCGGCCCCAATGGCTGTGGCAAGTCCAACATCATCGACGCGGTGCGCTGGGTGATGGGCGAGCGCTCGGCGCGGCATCTGCGCGGCGGCTCGATGGCGGATGTGATCTTCAGCGGATCCGGCAGCCGCAAACCCGTGGGACAGGCCAGCATCGAACTGGTGTTCGATAACAGCGACGGGTCACTCGGCGGCCAGTATGCCGCGTTCACCGAGATCGCCATCCGCCGCCAGGTCAACCGCGATGGCCAGTCCGCGTACTATCTCAACGGCAGTCGCTGCCGACGCCGCGACATTACCGATGTCTTTCTGGGCACGGGGCTGGGGCCGCGCAGCTACGCCATCATCGAGCAGGGCACCATCTCGCGACTCATCGAGGCACGCCCCGAGGCATTGCGCGGCTACCTCGAAGAGGCCGCCGGCATCAGCCTGTACAAGGAACGCCGCCGCGAGACCGAGCGGCGCATTCGCGATACCCGCGATCACCTCGAGCGGCTTGAGGACATGCGCGGCGAAGTCGACCGTCAGCTCGACAAGCTCAACGACCAGGCCCGCACCGCCGAGCGCTACCGCCAGCTGAAGGCCGACGAGCGCCAGTGCCATGCCGAACTGACCCTGCTGCGCATCCGCGAGCTCGAGACCGAGCATGCTGACCTGGCGGCCGAGCGGGCCGAAGTCGAAACCGCCCTGGAAGCCCGTGTTGCCGAGCAGCGACGCTGCGAGCGCGACATGGAAGCGGTACGGGCCGAGCAGAGCGCCGCGAGTGATGAGCTGAACGCGGTGCAGGCAAGCTACTACGAGCTGGGGTCGACCCTGGCCGCGCTCGAGCAGCGCATCCGCCATGACGAGGAAACCCGCACCCAGAATCAGCAGACCCTCGAGCAGACCCGGGCCGCCATCGCTGATAATGAGCGGGCGCTGAGCGCCGATCGCGACGAGCGTGAGCGGCTTGACGCCCGGGTCGCCGCCGAGACGCCGGCGCTTGAGCAGGCCGATGCCACCCTCGCCACGGCGGATCAGGCCGTCGATGCGGCCAGCGGCCGGCTTGAGGCGGCCCGTGACGAGCGCGACACGGTGGCCCGCGAACACGCCGAGGCCGAGCGCCGCCGGCAGCTCGAGCAAACGCGCATCGAGCAGCTCGAGGCGCGCGTCGCCGAACAGGACCGACGGCTCGAGCGCATCGCCGAGGAGCTCGACGCGCAGACGGATGAGGCGGCGGGCGTTGAGACCGCTGATCCCGCCGATATCGACGCCCTCGAGACCGAGCGCGAGCCCATCGACGCCCGCATTGCCGCCGCCGAGGCCGATCAGGCAGCGGCTGACGAGCAGCGCCAGTCGCTTGACGCCCGGCTCGAGGAGGAGCGCTCGCGGCTGACCGCCCTCGAGGCACGCCACGAATCGCTGCAGACCCTCCAGAACGAGGCCCTCGGCCGCGACGAGGCCATGGCCGGCTGGTTACGCGCGCAGGGTCTGGAGGATCAGGCCCGGCTGGCCGACCGGCTGGTGGTGGCGCCGGGCTGGGAGATGGCTGTGGAGTGGGCGCTCGACCGCGCACTTGAGGCGGTGGAGGCGGGGGATGTCCAGCCCGATGCGCCGCAGACCGGCGAGGTGATGGTGTTCAGCGCCGGGCCGTCCGCGCCGGCTCCGGCCGACTCGCTGGCGGCCAGAGTCGAGGGGCCGCCCGCCGTCACCGATCTGCTCGCCGGCATCGGCGCGGCGGACAGTCGTGCCGAGGCCTTCCAGCGACGGGCGGCGCTGGCGCCCGGCGAGTCGGTGATCACCGCCGATGGGCATTGGTATGGCAATGGCCGGCAGCGGCACCGTGCCCGCGCCCATGATCCCGAGGCCGGCGTAGTGGCCCGCCGGCGGACGATTGAAGCCCTTGCCGTGGATATCGCCGCCGCGCAGCACACCCTCGAGGCACTGACCGGCGAGCGCGATGCGGCACGTGCCCGCCATGCTCGGGCCGAGACGACGCGCGAGGGCGCGCTCGAGCAGCGTCAGGCCCTGGATCAGCGGCTGGCGGCGGCCCGGGCGCGGCATCAGGCCGCGCTTGATCAGCAGCGATCCCGCGACCAGCAGCGCCAGCGCCTGGCGCGCGAGCAGCAGGAGCTGACACCGGCCCGGGACGAAGCCCGAGCCGCCATCGCTCGGGCCATGGCCGAGCGTGATGCCGCCGCTGAGCGTGCGGCGGCCGCCGAGGCACGACGCGCTCCCCTGGAGGCCGCGCTCGAGACGGCGATGACGGCCCTCGAGGCGGCGCGGGGCCAGGCGGCTTCGGCCCGGGACGAGCGTCAGGCCATTGCCCTGCGACTCGAGCGGGCCGAGACCGCTCGGCAGTCCCGGGATCAGGCCATTGACCGGCTCGAGGCCCAGGCGCGGGATCTGCATGAGCGCGCCGAGTCGCTTGTCGAGAGTATTGAGGCACTCAGTGATCCGACCGGCACCCGGGCGGCCGAGCGCGAGTCGCTGTTAAGCCGGCGGGCCGAGCGCGAGACCGCGCTTGAGGCGGCGCGCCGGCGCCTTGACGACCAGCAGGCACGGCTGCGCCAGCTCGATGCCGAGCGCTCGCAGGCCGAACAGGCCGTGCGCGAGCGCCGCGAGGCCCGCGATAACCGGCGCCACCGCGAGGTAGAGGTGGAGGCGCGGCTCGCCACCCGACGCGAGGAGTTGGCGGCCCTGCCGGTGGATGCCGAGGCAATCGCCGAGGCGTTGCCCGCCGATGCCACTGAGGCGGGTTATCGCACCGAGCTCGAGCGCCTCGCAACCGCCATCGATGCCCTGGGCGCGATCAACCTGGCCGCCATCGACGAGCAGGCCACGCTCGCCGAGCGCAAGGCGTATCTGGATAGCCAGCACGCTGATTTGAACGCCGCGCTCGAGACCCTCGAGACGGCCATGCAGCGCATTGACCGCGAGACGCGCCGGCTGTTCCGCTCGACCTTTGATGCCGTCAACGCGGGGTTGCAGCGGCTCTTTCCGACGCTTTTCGGCGGCGGCGAGGCCTATCTGGAGATGACCGAGGCGGATCTGCTCGAGACCGGCGTCACGCTGATGGCACGGCCGCCCGGCAAGCGCATCAGTACGATCCAGCTGCTCTCCGGCGGTGAGAAGGCGCTGGCGGCGGTGGCGCTGGTGTTCGCCATTTTCGAGCTCAACCCGGCGCCGTTCTGCATGCTCGACGAAGTGGACGCACCGCTGGACGAGGCCAATGTCGGCCGGTTCTGTGACCTGCTCCAGTCGCTGTCCGACCGGGTTCAGTTCGTCGTCATCACGCACAATAAGGCCACCATGGAAGCGGCCAGCCATCTGGCCGGCGTGACTATGGCAGAGCCGGGCGTCTCGCGCCTGGTGGCCGTCGATGTGGAGGCGGCGGTGGCGATGACCGCCGCCGAGGCTTGAGTTGAGGCAGGCGGCGTTGCAACCTGACGGCCATCTCGGGGGTTGGAACAGGGAATGAACGAATTGCGCTGGATTCTACTGGGCCTTGGTGTGGTGATCATCGCCGGCGTTGTCGCCTATACGCGGCTCCAGGACTGGCGCCGGGACGGGCCGCCGTGGCGCCGGCGCGAGCGGCCCCAGCGCGAACCCTTCGCCGGATACCAGGAGCCGGCGCTGGATGCCGGCGACCCGCTGGCCGATGACCCGCTGCCGACCCGCGATCCGAACGGCGACGCGGCCGCGGTTCAGGGCGAGAACGAGGGCGAGGGCATTGTCGGGCCGGCCCGGGTCCTCACCGCCAGTGATGAGTTCGAGGATGTCCGCGGCCGGGCCGTGGGCGAGGAGCGCATCATCGCGCTGTCGGTCATGGCCCCCGAGGGCCAGCCCTACAACGGCGCCGCCATCGCTGAAGTGCTTGCGCCTGCCGGTCTGGGGCTGACCGGGCAGGGGGTGTTCGAGTGCCCGCTCAGCGTCGAGGGCGAGCCGGTGGCGCTCTACACCGTGGCGAGCATCGTCGAGCCGGGGACGTTCGATACCGCCGATCCGGCGGCGACGACCACGCCGGGGGTGGTGTTCATCATGCAGGTGCCGGCGCCGTTCGATGGGCTTGCCGTTTTCGAGCGCATGCTGGCCAGTGCCCGACGGCTGGCCCAGGCGCTGGGCGGGCAGCTGCTCGACGGCCGGCGCTGTGATCTGACCCCGCAGGCCATCGAACACTGGCGCGAAGCGCTGCTTGAATACCGGCGTCGCGCGCGGGTCACCGAGCGCCGGCCGGGCGGCGGCGCATGAGCGAGGCGAGTGACCCGGCGGAGCGCGCCGCCCGCCTTCGCGAGCAACTCGAAACCCATAACTACCGCTACTACGTCCTCGACGATCCGACGATTGCCGATGCCGAGTACGATCGGCTGATGGACGAGTTGATGACCCTCGAGCGCGAGTATCCCGAGCTGCAGCGGGATGACTCACCGACCCGCCGGGTCGGCTCGGCGCCGCTCGCCGCCTTCGACGAGCGGGCGCACGGCGAGCCTATGCTGTCGCTGGCGAACGCCTTCAGCGAGACCGACGTGAGCGATTTCGATCGGCGCCTGCGCGAGGCGCTGGGGGTGAGCGGGATTGACTACATGGCCGAGCCCAAGCTCGACGGCCTGTCCGTCAATCTGCGCTACGAGTCGGGTCAGCTGGTCGCGGCGGCCACCCGCGGCGACGGCCGGGTGGGCGAGGACATCACCGCCAATGCCCGGACCATCCGCAGCATTCCGCTGCGGCTGCACGGCGACGAGGCCCCGGCGGTGATCGAAGTGCGCGGCGAGGTGGTCATCCGGCGTGGCGACTTTAACGCCCTCAACGAGCGGCGTCTGGCCCGCGGCGAACGGCCCTTCGCCAATCCCCGCAATGCCGCCGCCGGCAGCCTGCGCCAGCTCGACTCGCGGGTCACCGCCGCGCGGCCACTGACCCTGTTCGTGTTTGGCACGGGCGAGGGCAGCGAAGCGCTGCCCGACACCCACGAGCAGGTCCTCGAGACCCTGCAGCACTGGGGGTTTCGGGTGAACGACTCGGTCCAGCGGGTGACGGGCGTGGACGGCTGTCTGGCCTATCAACAGCAGCTGATCGAGGCCCGCGATCGCCTCGACTACGAAATCGACGGGGTGGTCTACAAGGTCAATGACCGTCGGGTCTGGCGCCGGCTGGGCTCGACGGCGCGGGCGCCACGCTGGGCGCTGGCGCACAAACTGCCGGCGCGGGAGGCCTCCACGCGGGTTAACGCGATCCTGCCCTCGGTGGGACGGACCGGTGTCATCACTCCGGTGGCCGATCTCGAGGCGGTGGAGGTCGGCGGCGTGACGGTCACCCGCGCCACCCTCCACAACCTCGATGAGGTGCACCGCAAGGACGTCCGGGAGGGCGATGCGGTCATGGTGCGCCGGGCCGGCGATGTAATCCCCGAGGTGGTCAGTGTGATCGAGTCGCGACGGCCGGCCGCGACCCGCCCCTGGGCTATGCCGGCGGCCTGTCCGGCCTGTGGATCCGATGTGGTGCGCATTGACGACGAGGCGGCGCATCGTTGCCTGGGTGGGCTCTACTGCCCAGCCCAGCGCATGGGCGCGTTGATGCACTTCGTCTCGCGCCGGGCGATGGATATCGATGGGCTGGGCGAAAAGCTCATCGAGCAGCTCGTCTCCCGCGAGCGGGTGCGCACCGCCGCCGATCTCTATGCCCTGACCCGGGCGGATCTGCGCGGTCTCGAGCGCATGGGCGAGCGCTCGACCACCAATCTGCTCAATGCCATCGACGCCTCGCGCCAGACCACCCTGACGCGGTTTCTCTATGCCCTGGGCATTGATCAGGTGGGCGAAGTGACCGCGGGCGCCCTGGCCGAGCACTTCGGCGGACTGGACGCGCTAATGGCAGCCGACGAGCCGGCCCTGATGGCAGTCCCCGATGTGGGGCCGGTGGTGGCCGAATCGGTGCGGGGGTTCTTTGCCCAGTGCCACAACCGCGAGGTGATCGCCGCGCTGCAGGCCGCGGGCGTGCACTGGCCGGCTCCGGCGGGTGCGTCGGCCGCGCAGGCCGAGCAGCCCCTCGCCGGCTGCACGCTGGTTCTCACCGGAACGCTGGAGGGTTTCACACGGGATCAGGCCCGCGCGCGCATCGAGGCACTTGGCGGCAAGGTGACCGGGAGTGTGTCGACGCGCACGGACTATCTAGTGGCCGGTGCCGAGGCCGGCTCCAAGCGTGACCGGGCCGAAAAGCTCGGCGTCCGCGTGCTCGACGAGGCGGGTTTCACAGCGCTGATCGACGCGGCCGCCCCGTAGCGGGACGGCCACGGGCGGTGGGGCGGGTCAGCCGTTGTCGGGCCGGGCCCAGGCGGCCTCGTAGTCGATCTCCGCATCCTCGCGAAGGCCCTCGAGCTCGGCCTGGATGCGCTCGTTGACGATGCCCATGCGCAGCTCACTGGCAACATCCGAAAAGGCCGGTGCCTCGGTCTCGCGGGTATCGTCGAGGCGGATGACATGAAAGCCAAAGCGGGTTTCCACCGGCTCGTCGGTCACTTCACCCGGCTCGAGTTCGGCCACAGCCGCCGAGAACGGCTCGACCATGTCCCCCGGCGCAAACCAGCCCAGGTTGCCGCCGTCCCGCGAGGTGCCGTCCTCGGAGTACTGACCCGCCAGTTCGACGAACGACTCGCCGCTGTCCAGCCGATCGACCAGCGCCGCCGCCTGCTCGCGGTCGGAGACGAGGATGTGACGGGCCTTGTACTCGCGCGGGGCGTCTGCGCCGTAGACCTCATCGTAGCGCTCGCGCAGAACCGATTCGGAGACCGGCTTGGTCTCGGTGATCTGGCGGACGTAGCCCTGGGCCAACGTGCGCCGGCGGTCATTATTAAGCTGCGCGGCCACATCGGGGGCCTCGTCGATACCCGCGGCATCGCCGGCCTGCGCGAGCAGCATCAGGTTGATGATCTCCTCGAGGAACTGGCGGCGCTGCGGTGGCGGGATTTCGGACTGGCCCTGTGTCTGCTGCGAGACGAGCTGATCGAGCTCGCGGGCGGTGATGGTCTCGCCGTTGATGTCGGCGAGCACTTCGACCTTGGCGTTATCCGCGTCATCGGCCGGCGCCTGGGCCTGGGCCTGGGCCGCGCCCATGCCAACGCCGAGGGCGAGGGCCGGCAGGGTCAGTCGAAGCGCGGTCAGGGAACTGAAAGGCATGGTATTACTCACTTGATTCCGGGGGTTGCGGGTGGGCTTCGGCCGGCGTCAGGGCGACGATGCTTAAAGCATGGATGCAGTCATCCCGCATGGCGTCTCCCATCGCGTTATAGACCAGACGATGCCGCTGGAGGCGGCGCCGGCCGGCGAAGTCGTCGCTGACGATGCGCAGACTGTAGTGGCCGCCCCCGGCCCGGGCGCCGGCGTGGCCGACGTGCCGGTGGCTATCGTCGTGGACTTCGAGGGAGTCGACGCGCAGGTGCTGTTCGAGTCGCGAGCGGATCAGGGCCGGCCGCTCGCTGCGCGGGATAGCGCTCATGGCAGGACTTTCTTGAACGGCTTGACGGTCACTTCGCGGTAAACCCCGGCCGCCGCATAGGGATCGGCATCGGCCCAGGCCCGGGCCGTGGCCAGCGAGTCGAACTCGGCGATGACCAGACTGCCACTGTAACCGGCCTCGCCCGGGTCGAGCGCATCGATGCCGGGCGTCGGGCCGGCGACGAGCAGGCGGCCCTCATCGCGCAGCTGCTGTAGCCGGGCGATGTGGGCATCGCGGGCACCGGCGCGGCGCTCGCGGCTGTCGGGGATATCCTCACTAATGATCGCGTAGTACATATTGGTGCATCCGTTAAACTGGCAAGACGCTATCATAACTGGGTGTTGTGGACACCCGAGGAGTCGCCCGTGAGCCAGTATTTCGAGATCCACCCCCATACCCCGCAGCCAAGGCTCATCCGGCGCGCCGTCGAAATCCTCCGCAGCGGAGGGGTGATCGTCTATCCCACCGGCACCACCTATGCGCTTGGCTGCGCCATGGGTGAGAAGGTGGCGGTGGACCGGATCCGCCAGCTGCGCGGGCTCGAGGCCCGCCACCACTTCACGCTCGCCTGCCGCGATCTCTCCGATATCGGCAGCTACACCCGGCTCGACAACACCGCGTTCCGGCTGCTCAAGGCCCATGTCCCGGGTCCCTACACCTTTGTGCTGCGCGCCACCGCCGAGGTTCCGCGCCGGGTCCAGCACACGCGGCACAAGACCATCGGCATCCGGGTGCCGGATCATCCGGTGGCCCGGGCGTTGCTCGAGGCCCTGGGCGAGCCGCTGACCACCAGCACCCTGCTGCTGCCCGGCGAGCGCGATCCCATGACCGATCCCGTGGACATGCGCGAGCGCCTCGGCCGTCAGGTGGCGGCGATCATCGACGCCGGGCCGGGCGGGCTCGAGCCCAGCACGGTGGTGGATCTGAGTGGCGAGCGGCCCGAGGTGATCCGCCGTGGCGCGGGTGATGCACACGTTTTCGAGGACTGATCGGCTATGATGGGACGCATTCAACGGTCCACCCGGAGGTCACATTGAGCCAATCCCCCGCCCGTCGCGATCGCATCCTCTCGGGCATGCGCCCCACCGGCCGTTTGCATCTGGGCCACTACCACGGCGTCCTGCGCAACTGGACCGCGCTGCAGGCCTCGCACGAGTGCTTTTTCTTTGTCGCCGACTGGCATGCGCTGACCACGGCCTATGAAAACCGCGAGGTGATCTCGCAGAGCGTCTGGGACATGGTCATTGACTGGCTCGCCGCCGGGGTCAATCCGAATCTGTCCACGCTGTTCATCCAGTCGCGGGTCATGGAGCACGCCGAGCTGCATCTGCTGCTCTCAATGATCGCGCCGCTTGGCTGGCTGGAGCGCGTGCCCACCTACAAGGATCAGATCGCCGAGCTGCGGGACCGCGACCTGGCCACCTACGGCTTTCTGGGCTATCCGGTGCTGCAGAGCGCGGATATCCTCATCTACGGAGCGAGTGGCGTGCCGGTGGGCGAGGATCAGGTCTCGCACGTCGAGCTGACCCGTGAGCTGGCGCGGCGGTTCAATCACCTGTTCGGCCGCGAGCCCGGCTTTGAGGAAAAGGCCGAGGCGGCCATCGCCCGCATGGGCAAGAAACACGCCCGGCTGTATCGCTCCCTGCGACGACGCTATCAGGAGGCTGGCGACACCGACGCGCTCAGCGAGGGGCAGGCACTGCTCGAAAATCAGCAGAACCTCACCATCGCCGATCGCGCCCGTCTGGCCGGGTATCTCGACGGGGGCGGCCGCAGCGTGCTCTCCGAGCCGGAGGCGTTGTTGACCGAAGCGCCCCGCATGCCGGGACTGGATGGCCGCAAAATGTCCAAGTCCTATGGCAATACCGTGTCGCTGCGCGAGTCCGACGCCGACATCGATCGCAAGATCCGCACCATGCCCACCGATCCGGCCCGAGTGCGGCGCAATGACCCCGGCGAGCCCGAAAAATGCCCGGTCTTTGATCTGCACAAGGTCTACGCCGATGACGCCACCCGGCAATGGGTCGAGACGGGCTGCCGGTCCGCGGGCATCGGCTGTCTCGACTGCAAAAAGCCCCTCATCGAGGCGATGCGGGCCGAAGTAGCCCCGATTCGCGAACGCGCCGCCGAGCTTGAGGCCGATCCCGATTATGTCCAGCAGGTCATCAGCGACGGCTGCGATCGCGCTCGGCACGTGGCCCGCGACACCATGACCGAGGTGCGCTCGGCCATTGGACTGGACTACCGGGCGCGATGAGCATGGCGATGGTGCGGGGCGAGCCCTACGAGGCGCTGCCCCACGACCTCTACATCCCGCCGGACGCCCTCGAGGTGTTTCTCGAGACCTTCGAGGGGCCGCTGGATCTGCTGCTGTATCTGATCCGGCGCCAGAACCTGGATATCCTCGATATCCCCATCGCTCGCATCACCGATCAGTACATGCAGTATGTCGAGCTGATCAGCGAGCGCCGGCTGGCGCTGGCCGCCGACTATCTGGTCATGGCCGCCATGCTTGCCGAGATCAAGGCGCGCATGCTCATGCCGCGGCCGTCCACCGGGGACGACGAGGACGATCCCGACCCCCGTGCCGAACTGGTGCGACGGCTGCGCGAGTATGAGCAGTTCCGTGTCGCCGGCGAGCGGCTCGACGAGCAGCCGCGGGTCAACCGCGATGTGTTTCCGGCGCGGGCGGCGCACTCCACTGTGGCCGTGTCCCGCCCGGCGCCGGCGCTGGCGCTCGATGAGCTGTTCCAGGCCTTTGCCACAGTCATGGCCCGGGCGGATCTCAACACCCACCACGCGGTCCGCCGCGATGCCCTGTCGGTGCGCGAGCGGATGACCGAGACCCTGGCACGGCTGCGGCGCGAGCGGTTCGTGCCCCTGACCGAGCTGCTCGACCCGCGCGAGGGCCGGGCCGGTGTGGTGGTGACGTTCCTTGCCATCCTCGAGCTGCTCAAGGATGCGCTGCTCGATATTGATCAGCGCGAGGCCTTTGCACCGCTCTATCTGCGGGCGCGGGGCCGCGATGACGCCGGTGCCGAGTGGCCATGAGCGATCCGTCGCCGCCAACCGCCGAGGTCATCATCGAGGCGGCACTGCTCGCCGCCGGGACTCCACTCGACATCCCGCAGCTGCAGGCGCTTTTCGGGGACGATCCCCCGGACCGGGCGGCGGTCGAGGCGGCGCTCACGCGGCTCGATGCCCAGCTCGCCGGCCGTGGCGTGGAGCTGTGCCGGGTCGCCGGGGGCTGGCGGCTGCAGGTCCCGACCCGGTGTGCGCCCTGGGTGACGCGGCTGTGGGAGGAAAAGCCCGCGCGCTACTCCCGGGCGGTGCTCGAAACGCTTGCCATTATCGCCTATCGCCAGCCCGTGACCCGCGCCGAGATCGAGGCCATCCGCGGCGTGCCGCCGAGTACCGCGATCATGCAGACGCTCCAGGAGCGTGGCTGGATCCGGGTGGCGGGCCATCGCGACAGTCCCGGCCGCCCGGCGGTGTACGCCACCACGCGGGATTTCCTCGATCATTTCAACCTGGGCAGTCTCAATGAACTGCCGACACTGACCGACGCCGCCGAACAGGAAAGCGAATGACCTCGGAAAAACTACAAAAAGTCCTGGCCCGCGCCGGCATGGGATCGCGGCGCGAAATGGAGCGCGTCATTGACGAGGGCCGGGTCGAGATTGACGGACGCCGGGCGGGCCTGGGCGATCGGGTTGATGCGCGCGCCCGGATCCGCGTCGATGGGCGGCCCGTGACAGTGGCCGCTCGTAACCCGGTCGATCGGCAGGTCATTGCCTATCACAAACCCACCGGCGAGGTGGTCACCCGCCACGATCCGGAGGGCCGGCCCACCGTCTTCCGGCGCCTGCCGCGGCTGCGCACCGGACGCTGGCTGTCGGTGGGGCGGCTCGATATCAACACCTCGGGCCTTTTGCTATTCACCACCGATGGCGAGCTGGCCAATCGCCTGGCCCATCCCGCGTATCAGATGATCCGGGACTATGCGGTGCGGCTTTTCGGCGCGGTCGATGCGCCGTTGTGCGAGCGGTTGTTGAACGGCGTTGATCTGGACGACGGCCGGGCGGCATTCGAATCCATCGAGCCCCTCGACCGCGGCGAGCACGCCAATTGCTGGTACCGGGTGCGGCTGCGCGAGGGCAAAAACCGCCTGGTCCGCCGGCTGTGGGAATCGCAGGGCGTTCAGGTAAGCCGCCTGATCCGCGTGCAGTACGGCCCCTACGAAATGCCGCCGCGGCTGCGCGAAGGCCAGATCCGGGCCTTCAGCGCCGGCGAGGTGCGCGACCTGGCCCACCGCGTTGGCCTTGCCGAGGCGCCGACCGGGACCCGCGCGGCCGGGCGCCGGCCGTGACCGCCGAGGCGCGGGCGCTGCCCGCCCTGCTCGAGCGCCTCGGGCAGGCCTTTGGCCCGCAGCAGTGGTGGCCGGCGGATACGGCCTTCGAGGTGCTGGTCGGTGCAGTGCTCACGCAGAACACCGCCTGGCGCAATGTCGAGACGGCCATCGCACGCCTTCGCGAGCGGGGCTGGCTGTCGGCACCGGCCCTTGTCAACGCCCCGGTGGAGGAGCTGCGGGAGTGCCTGCGCCCGAGCGGTTACTACAACGTCAAGACCCGGCGGCTGCTCGCCGCCTGCCAGACCTGGCAGGTGCTGGGCGGCGAGGCGGGTATCGCGGCGATGACCACCCGGGCAGCACGCGAGGCCCTGCTCGGGGTCAAGGGGCTGGGCCCGGAGAGCGTGGATGACGTGCTGCTCTACGGCTTTTATCGCCCGGTATTCGTGGTGGATGCCTACACCCGGCGGATTTTTTCGCGGGTTGGCGTGGTGCCGGCTGATATTGGCTATGACCGGCTGCAGGCCGCGTTCGAGGCGGAACTGCCGCGGGACGCGGCGCGTTTTAACGAAGCCCATGCGCTGATCGTCGGACTGGGCAAGGATTTCTGCCGGCCGCGTCTGCCGCGCTGCAGCGCCTGTCCGCTGCAGCCGGTCTGCGATCATGGTCGATCCGTGGCGGGCGTGGGTTAGCGCTCGTAGGTGCCGATCAGTCGGCTCATGCCAATGACATGCGGCTCGACCTGCTCGAGGAACTGGCGCATGGTCAGTCCGGGCTCAAGCTGCAGCGCCTGATCCAGCGCCAGCACCCAGAAGTAGTAGTGATGCACGCCGTGACCTTCCGGCGGCATGGGCCCGCCATAGGTCTGGCGGCCGAAGTCGGTCACGCCGTGGGTATAGGCCTCGCTGCCTTCCTCGAGCGATGTCACCTCGGGGGGGATGTTGTAGTACACCCAGTGGACAAAGCCGTAGCTGCCCGGATTGATCAGCGGGGCGTCGGGATCGTGGCAGATGACCGCGAAGCCCTGCGTCCCCTCCGGAGCGCCGGTCCAGTGGAGTGCCGGTGCGATGTCTTCACCCTCACCGGTGTAGCGCACCGGAATGGGCTGATGGGGGCCGAACGCATTGCTGCGCGCCTGCATGGCCGAAAGGGCAAATCCCATGGGGTTATTCTCCAGTCCCGCTCGAATGTTGCGCATGCTTGCACTTCCGCCGGCCTTGTCACAAGCCGGCAATCTCTGTCAGCGCGACACCTGGTACATCGCCCCGTTGACGGGGGGGGCGGTCGGATCGAGCAGCGTTGCCAGCGCCCTCGCGGCGATGTCGGCCGTCGGTACCTCATCGACCGTCTCACCGGTAAAAAGTTGTCGCCGCAGGGTCGACTGGATGGCGCCCGGATCGACGCTGCAGCTGATCACCGGGTGGGCGGCGGAGTGTTCGGCCGCCAGGGTTGCCGCCATGCCCTCGACCGCCCATTTGCTGACGCCGTAGGCGCCCATCGCCGCCTGCCCGCTGCGCCCGGCCGCGTCCGAGACGAAGATCACCCGTCCGTGGCTGTCGCGCAGCAGCGCGAGCAGCGCCTGGGTCAGCAAAAAGGCGGCATTGATGTTGACGTGCAGGCATTTGAGCCACGCCTGAGGGTCGTAGAGATCCAGCGGCGATGGCGAGCCACAGTCCGCCGCGGCGTGCACCAGCGCATCAACACCACCCAGCGAGGCCAGCAGCCGGTCGGCCAGCTCGGCATAGTCATCCGGCCCGGCCCCGAGCATGTCCAGTGGATAGAGCGCCGGCTGGCCGTAACCGGCCGCTTCGATGCGGTCATGCAGCGACTCGAGCCCCTCAAGCGATCGATCCAGCAGCACCACCTCGGCCCCCTGAGCGGCCACCTGTTCGGCCAACGCGCCGCCGAGTGCGCCCGCGGCACCGGTAATTACGATCCGCTGCCCGCTCAGTCGGGTCGGGTCGAGGGGAGCATCGGCAGAGGCATACAGCGACTCGTTCATGTCAAGGCAGACTCCGGAAGGGGGTGGACTTTGTGGGGGCGCCGGGCGGTGCGCCAGGCCAGCCAGAGCTTTCGCAGGGGCGTGAGGTGGACCTGCCGCTCAGCGACGGCATAGCCGTCGGCGGCCAGGTCATCGAGCAGCCGCCGGTGCAGCACCGCCAGCACCAGTCCATAGGCCTGGGCGTGGCGCGCGGAATACGGCAGCCGGCTGATCGCGCTGTCAATAAACGCCCGCGCGCGGTTGCCCTGACGGGTCAGCAGATCGCGCACGGTATCGCTGTGGTCGGCCCCGAGCAGATCCTCGGTGCCAAGCCCGCTGAGGCTGAGTTCGTCCTCGGGAATGTACAAACGCCCGGCGCGTACATCGCGGCGCAGGTGACGAATCATGCGCGTCAGCTCCAGGCCCATGGCCAGGTCATGGGCGAACGGCGCCGCCTCGGTCCCGCTTGAGCCGCCCATGCGCCAGGCCATGTCGGCAACCGCCCCGCCGGCCCGATGGCAGTAGAGCGTCAGCTCGCGAAGCGTGGGGTAGCGCCCGTACTCAAGGTCCATGCGGCTGGCTTCGATCACCTCGCCGAGCCCGTCCATGTCGAGTTGATGATCGCGCAGTGCGGGCTGCAGGGCCTGGCTGACCGGGTGTCGGGGTTCACCGGCGGCGAGCCGCTCGAGCTCTTCCTGCCACCAGTTGAGCTTGACGGCGCCGACGCCCGCATCGCTCACCTCGCGGGGGATTTCGAGGACCTCGGCGCGATAGGCCGCCAGCGCCGTCAGTCCCGCTCGGGCGGCGGCCGGTGCAAACAGCAGCGCGTAATAGGTGCTGGAGCCGTCCGGCGCCACTTTGGCGCGGCAGTAGTCGAGCGGTTCCATCGCTCAGACCGCGCTGACTTGACGGTGAGTGGTGGTGGCATCGGCCACCCAGCGGAGCAGCTCGGCGGGATGACCGATCAGCCCGTCGGCGCCCCAGTACTCGACATGGTCGTCGCCGCTCAGATAGCCGTACAGCGCCACCAGTGTCATGGCGCCCGCCTGGCGTCCGGCGCGGATGTCGCGCTCGGTATCGCCCACTACCAGGCAGGCCGACGGGGCCAGATCGAGTTGCCGGGCGGCCTCGAGGATGGGGTAGGGGTGGGGCTTGCGCCGGTCCGGGTCGTCACCGGTGACCAGGCACGCCGGCCGGCCCGCATAGCCCAGATCGGCCAGCAGCGGTCGGGTCAGCCAGCCCGGCTTGTTGGTGACGATCCCCCAGGGGATGGCCGCCGCCTCGAGGGCATCAAGCATGGCATCGACGCCGGCGTAGGCGCGGGTGCGCTGGCTGACCGATTCGGCGTAAATCGCCAGAAAGCGTTCGCGCAGGGCGTCGAAGCCGGCCTCGCCCGGGTGGCGGTTAAAGCCCCGCGCGACCATGGGGATGCTGCCGTGGCCGACGGCGTGCAGAAATTCCGCGTCCGCAAGCGGGGGCAGGCCCTGCTCGTCACGCAGCCGATTGAGGCTGTCGATCAGATCCGGCGCGGTGTCAAGCAGGGTCCCGTCCAGATCGAGCAGCACGCCACCAGCCCGCTGCCCGGTGGGTGCACTCATGCTTCCTCCGGGCGCTGGCACTGGGCGAGGTAATTGACGCCGGTGTCCCCGCCCAGGGTGTACTCGCGGCTGAGCGGGTGGTAGTGCAGCCCGGTCAGATCCCGCAGGTCCAGCCCGGCGCCGCGGGCCCAGCGGCCAAGCTCGGCGGGGCGGATGAAAGCCCGGGCGTCGTGGGTGCCCCGCGGCAGCAGCCCCAGCACGCGTTCCGCCGCCACGACCGCCAGCAGCCAGGCGCGGGTGTTGCGGTTGATGGTCGAGAAAAATACCGAGCCGCCGGGGCGCACCAGCTGTGCGCAGGCCTGCACGATGGCGGCGGGGTCGGGCACGTGTTCGAGCAGCTCAAGACAGGTCACCCGATCGAAGGCCCCGGGTTGTTCGGCGGCCAGCGACTCCGCCGTCATGCAGCGATAGTCGACGGCGGCCGACGTCTCGCCGGCGTGGGCCTTTGCCACTTCAATGCTGGTGGCGGCCAGATCGATGCCCAGTACGGAGCGGGCGCCGCGCGCGACCAGACCTTCGCTCAATAGCCCGCCCCCGCAGCCAACATCCACCACGCGCTGGCCGCGAATGGGTCCGCTGCGACGTTCGATGTAGTCGAGTCGCAGCGGATTGATAGCATGCAGCGGCGCGAAGGGCCCCTCAGGGTCCCACCAGGCATCCGCGGCGTCGTCGAATTTGGCGATTTCATCCGCATCCGCATTCTGCTCGCGCATGGGGCCTGTCCGTTGGTGATCGGCTGACACAGTACAGAAATGGTAGCACGGCAACGCCCCCAAGCGCCGGATATGGGATACTGCCGGCCTGCCATCCACAAAAGGAGTGATTGCCATGAAAGCCTTCCCTCTGGGCCTTGCCCTGGCCTCCTCGCTTGGCACCGGTGCGGCGGGTGCCGCCAACCCGCAGGTCGTGTTCGAGACCACCGCCGGTGCTATCCGCATCGAACTGTTCGAGGGCGATGCGCCGGTCACCGTTGAGAACTTTCTCGGCTATGTCGATGACGGGTTCTACACCGGTACCGTCTTTCACCGGGTGATCCCGGGCTTTGTGATCCAGGGCGGCGGGTTCAGCGCTGATTTCGAGCGCAAGCCCACCCGCGAGGCCATCGTCAACGAGGCCGATAATGGCCGGCTCAACACCCGCGGGACGCTGTCCATGGCGCGCACCCGCGAAGTGGACAGCGCGACGTCGCAGTTTTTCATCAACCTCGCCGACAATGCCTTTCTGGATCACGGTGAGCGCGACTTTGGTTATGCGGTGTTCGCGCGGGTCGTCGACGGCATGGCCGTGGTGGATCGCATCGCCGCGGCCGAGACCGGCCGTCGCAACGGCATGGCGGATGTCCCGGTCGACCCCGTGGTCGTGGAGGGGGTGCGTCGGGTCGAGCGCGACTGATCGGCGGGCCTTGCCGGCCGTGCCGCCCCGGCCCGCGCGTGTTAGGCTGAGTGCTTAAGCCAAGCGAATTTCATGACGATCGAGATCCCCACCATGTCCAGCGTTGCCAAGGAAATCCTCCCGGTCAATCTCGAAGACGAGATGCGTCAGTCCTATCTGGACTACGCCATGAGTGTCATCGTTGGGCGCGCCCTGCCGGACGTGCGCGATGGTCTCAAGCCCGTGCATCGACGTGTGCTCTACGCCATGCGCGAGCTGGGCAACGACTGGAACCGGCCCTACAAGAAGTCCGCCCGCGTGGTGGGTGATGTCATCGGTAAGTATCACCCCCATGGCGATACGGCTGTTTACGACACCATCGTGCGCATGGCGCAGGACTTTTCCATGCGCTACCTGCTGGTGGACGGGCAGGGCAACTTCGGCTCCATCGACGGCGACAATGCCGCGGCGATGCGCTACACCGAGGTGCGCATGGCGCGGATGGCCCACGAGCTGCTTGCCGATATCGACAAGGAAACGGTCGACTTCGGCGATAACTACGATGGCTCCGAGCAGGAGCCCGAGGTGCTGCCCACGCGCGTGCCGAACTTTCTGGTCAACGGCGGCTCGGGTATTGCCGTGGGCATGGCCACCAACGTCCCGCCCCACAATCTGCGCGAGGTGGTGGACGCCTGCCTGGCGCTGATCGATGACGACAGCCTCGATGTCGAGGCGCTGATGGCCTATATCCCCGGGCCGGATCTGCCGACCCGCGGCATCATTAACGGCGTCGAGGGCATTCGCGAGGCCTATCGCACCGGACGCGGGCGCATGGTGATGCGCGCGCGCTGCCGCTTTGAGCACGACGCAGGCAACGGCAAGGCGTCGATCATCGTCGAAGAGCTGCCCTACCAGGTCAACAAGGCCCGACTGCTCGAGAAGATCGCCGAACTGGTCAAGGAAAAGCGCGTCGAGGGCATCACCGAGCTGCGTGACGAGTCCGACAAGGACGGCATCCGCATGGTCATCGAGCTGCGCCGCGGCGAGGTGCCCGAGGTGGTGCTCAACAACCTCTACCAGCACACCCAGCTCGAGTCGGTGTTTGGCATCAACATGGTGGCGCTCCACGAGGGGCAGCCGCGCCAGCATAATCTGCGCGACGTGCTGGATGCCTTCATCAGCCATCGGCGCGAGGTGGTGACGCGGCGGACGGTCTACGAGCTGCGAAAGGCGCGCGACCGGGCCCATGTGCTCGAGGGGCTCGCCGTGGCGCTGGCCAACATCGACGAGGTGATCGCACTGATCAAGGCCTCGCCCTCGTCGGCGGACGCGCGCACCGCGCTGGTCAGCCGCGACTGGGCACCGGGTATCGTCAGTGAAATGCTCTCACGGGCCGGGGCCGAGGCCTCGCGCCCCGAGTCGCTGGCGGCCGGCGTCGGCTGGCTCGACAACGGCTATCGCCTGACCGAGGCGCAGGCCCAGGCCATCCTTGATCTGCGACTCCATCGGCTGACCGGTCTCGAGCAGGACAAGATCGTCGACGAATACCGCCAGATCCTCGAGACCATCGCCGACCTGCTGGCCATCCTCGCCAGCAGCGAGCGGCTCATGGAGGTGATTCGCGACGAGCTGGCCACGATCCGCGAGCGCTATGGCGATGAGCGCCGCAGCGAGATCCTCGAGACCCGCCTGGATCTGTCCATCGAGGATCTCATTCCCCCGCAGGATGTGGTGGTCACGCTCTCCCACGGTGGCTACGCCAAGTCCCAGCCCCTCGATGTCTACCAGGCCCAGCGCCGGGGCGGCAAAGGCAAGGCGGCCACGCAGATGCGCGGCGAGGACTTTGTCGACAAGCTCTGGGTGGCCAACACCCATGACACGCTGCTGTGCTTTTCCAGTCGCGGCAAATGCTACTGGCTCAAGGTCTACGAGCTGCCCCACGGCAGCCGCGGCGCGCGGGGCAAACCCATCGTCAACCTGCTGCCGCTGGAGGCGGACGAGCGCATCAACGCGGTGCTGCCCGTCAGCGAGTTTGATGCCGATCATTTCGTATTCATGGCGACGCGCCGGGGCACGGTCAAGAAGACTCCGCTGGTGGACTTCTCGCGGCCGCGCGCCAACGGCATCATTGCCCTGAACCTGGGCGAGGATGACAGTCTGGTGAACGTCGGCGTTACCGACGGCCAGCGCGATGTCATGCTGCTGACCAATGCGGGCAAGGCGATTCGGTTCAACGAGTCCGAGGTGCGGCCCATGGGGCGCACCGCCACCGGCGTGCGCGGCGTACGGCTGGGAACCGATCAGGCGGTGATCCAGTCGCTGATCCTCGACGAGGGCGACGTCCTCACGGTCACCGAGAACGGCTTTGGCAAGCTGACGCCGGTGGCCGACTATCCGCTGCGCGGGCGTGGCGGCATGGGCGTGATCAGCATTCAGACGACGGCGCGCAATGGCGGTGTCGTGGGCGCGCTGCAGGTCACTCAGGACAACGAGATCATGCTCATCACCAACGGCGGTACGCTGGTCCGCACCCGCGCCGCCGAGGTCTCCGTGCTGAGCCGCAATACCCAGGGCGTCAAGCTGATCGCCCTGTCCGAGGACGAGGCCCTGGTGGGACTGGCTCGGGTCGAGGCCCTCGGCGAAGAGGCCGGTGCCGACGACACCCCCGCCGGCGATTAGCCCGGTCCGATACCCAATCAATCAATTAGCGGGAGCGCATTATGTCG